>OLPT01000891.1_pt1 | contig 19950 bp, 20 predicted proteins | sample 1673051 | NCBI WGS metagenome assembly OLPT01 (sample SAMEA3136750, study PRJEB25190) | human gut metagenome | biome: human gut; feature: human-associated habitat; material: faeces | place: Austria | collected 2013
GGGCTAATAATTTGCCTGCAGGATCAACACAGGAGATAGTTTTGGATGTCAGGGGGAGAGGTTTTTCTAAAGACGTGATTGATAATGTGGTGGCAAACATACAATCACGTTGTGCTCCTGTGTATAAAGACATTCCGGTAACAGTCATGAGTTATTAGAGATATGAGGAAGTTGTATGAACAGTAAAGAAAAGAAGCCAGTAATGACAGAAGAAGATATTATGAAGCTTTTGGATTCTTGTTATGAAAAATGTTTAAATGGAATACCAAAAGTTAGTCCCAGTGTTGAGGAACTGGCTAATGATTATTTGAAAAAACATAGAACGACAGAAGAAGCATGCAGAGCAATGTTAAAAAATCAAATTGCAAAATGCACAACTTCAGGAGTAGTAACTGGATTTGGAGGTTTTATTACAATGCCAGTCGCTATCCCGGCTAACGTTGGGAGTGTGATATATGTACAAATGAGGATGATTGCCTGTGTTGCATATATGCTTTATAGTGTTTGGCTCTAAAATGGCTCTATTTATTTAATTAAATATTGAATTTGAGGTGGATATCATAATATCTGCCTTATTTGTTCTCACTTTTATGCAAATAATAGCGAAAAGATTTTACAATATAATCACAACTGCCTGTCCCGTATTTGGTGTCGGTTACTGTTTTTAGATAATCATTGGAATAGAGTTCGATAATCATTTTGCAATAGCTGTCCTCTGTACCAACTAATTGGGCTGTTGAGGAATTTCCATAAGCATGAGCGATAATATCTTTCACTATATTCTGTACGTTGTCCGTAGCAACATTTTCCCCTTTATGGCGGGCTAATTCAAGGAATCTGTCCTCTGCTCTCATTTCTTCTGGTATTTGTGCATACCAGTTTTCCATAATATCAGAGAAATGTTCTAAGTTATGCTTCATGGCTTCCGTATATTTTTCTATACTTCCAAATTGTTTAATAGCAAGTTTCGCTACCTCGGATTCATCATCTTTGATTTTCTGAATGAACATATCAAAATTTTCAACACTTCCCCAGTGCTTGATAACTTCCTCTGTCTGATTGGACTTAAAATCCTCCAAAGTATGGATATAATCGGATAAATCAAATTCTTTAAAACTCATACATTGCTCTCCTTTCTCTAAGCGGCTAAGAAGCTGTATGAGCCTGTCTGTCCGATTGCGCTTTAGGAGAAGCAACTCTTTTTGCTTTTTGAAAGCGGCAATCCTGTCGAAGTCGGGTTTTTCAATAATTTCCCGAATATCCTTTAGTTTAAAGTCTAATTCCCTGAAAAACAGGATTTGTTGCAGCTTTTGCAATGCTTCATCATCATATAAGCGATAGCCGGACTGTGTTAGTTCACTTGGTTTTAACAGTCCGATTTCATCATAGTATTGCAGCGTGCGTATACTAATACCTGTTAATTCTGCGACTTGGCTTATGGTTCTCATACTTACCAGCTCCTTTGATTTGTGGAGAAGCAAGATAGAAATTGCCGGCTTATATCTATTCTGCTTCCATGAGAATAGAATACAGTATCACGTTACGTTGGAGTCAATAGTTTTTTGCTATTTTTGTTCTTGCTATTTTTCCGTATATATTTTTACTGCTTTATTTGTGTAATAAAACGGGAAATGCGGTTGTACCTTTTCGCAAAAGAGGAAATATGGGCTGATAGTGAACATCTGGAAATAGATGGGCTATCGGCTCCTTTTTATATTCGTGAGGATGGAGTTAAGATAAAACGCTTTCAGAGGTAAGATAAATTCAGCAAAATTTATAATCATCGTGAGGTTTTGGTGACATTTGGTTGATACTATAAAAGAAAAAGGATGTGGTTTTATGCGAATATTAGTGGTCGAAGATGATCGGCTTTTAAATAGTACGCTCTGTTACAATTTGACTACGGCTGGCTATCTAGTGGAAGCAGCTTTGACAAAAGCGGATGCAATTGGACAGATTGAAAAACAGAATTATGAATTGATTGTATTGGATGTCAATTTGCCAGATGGAAATGGATTTGTTTTTTGCAGGGAAATTAAAGAGCGCCGTCCCGATACGGCGGTCATTTTCCTAACCGCAAACGATATGGAAAGCGACATGCTCAAAGGTTTTGAATTGGGCGCAGATGATTATGTCACAAAACCGTTTCCAATTAGCGTATTTCAAAAGAAAGTATCTGCATTACTGTCCCGCATTACAAGACAATCTGGCGGCGACTTTTATGATGATGGCAACCTGCTTGTCAATTTTTCAGAATTGACAGCAGCGCTTGCAGGACAGGTGGTTTCATTCACACCATTGGAATATCGTCTGTTAAAGGTGCTGACAAGTAATTCAAAGCAAGTGCTGACCCGTGGACAGCTTTTAGAAAAATTGTGGGATGCTGAGGAAAACTATGTGGATGAACACGCCCTTACTTCTGCAATCAGCCGTATCAGAGGAAAAATTGAGGTCAACGGATATCAATATATAAAAACAGTCTATGGCATGGGCTATATGTGGATTGGAGGGCTGAAAAAATGAATACGCAAAAACTCTCAGTCAATAGAGCCTGTGTTGCGATAGTGGCTTTTCTTATATCGCTCTCGGCAGTACAGTTTTCTATCCTTTATTTGCTAATCGATAGCAGAATGGCAATACTATGCGGTCTGCTTTATATTGCGTTAGTTCTGCTTAGTGTTTTCGTGTTTATTTCAATTATACGCCGGAAACTTGTTCTGTTTTCTGATACATTTTGTGAATTGCTGGATAATATGATGACTGGTGAAATGGAGCCGTTGCAGGCTGCAGAGGAAGAAAGTCTGTTTTATAAAATCAACCATCGTCTGGTGCGGCTTTATGAAGTCATGATGGAAAACAGAAACAGTGTCGCAAAGGAGAGAGCTGATCTGCAGGAGTTGATTTCAGACATTTCCCACCAAGTAAAAACTCCAATCACAAATTTAAAAATGGTAAATGCCATATTACTTGAACAGTCCATGCCAGAAGAAAGATATAAAAGATTTTTAAGAGATAGCGAAGTTCAACTTAATAAGCTGGATTTCCTTATGCAGGCCATGATTAAGACATCCCGCCTGGAAACGGGCGTTATTTCACTAGAAAAGAAAGTACAGCCGATTTATGATACACTGGCGGCGGCATTAGGCGGGATTTTGCTGAATGCAGAAAAGAAAAATATCCATATTAGCGTTGAGTGTCCGGAAGATCTGAAAGTTTCCCATGATAGAAAATGGACAAGTGAAGCACTGTTCAATATTCTGGATAATGCGGTCAAGTACACACCAGATGACGGTAATATCTATATAATAGTGGCAAGCTGGGAGTTTTACTTAAAGATTGATATTGCTGACACGGGCAAAGGTATTCCAGAAAAGCTGCATGGTACGATTTTCAAAAGGTTTTACCGTGAGGATGAAGTACACGATATAGAGGGAATTGGTATTGGATTATATCTGGCACGCGAGATCATTACCATGCAGGGCGGCTATATCAAAGTGGTGTCAGAGGTTGGCAAGGGATCTACATTTTCTATTTATCTCCCGCATAAATGAAATGTCACGGGATTGTGACATTTCAAGGGGTAAAATCAGATGGCAGGTGACATTTCTGTGAGGATTGGTTGTTACAATGGGACTATTAAAACGAAAGGATGGCATTCATATGAATATTTTAGAAACGGCTAATCTTAAAAAATATTATGCGCCGAGCCGAATATCACAAAGGCATTGGATGGTGTAACGCTCTCAATCAGACAAGGAGAATTCGTTGCGATTGTGGGAACCTCCGGAAGCGGCAAGTCTACATTGCTCAATATGATGGGCGGCTTAGATGTACCGACTTCAGGCAGCGTTAAGGTTAAAGGGAAAGAATTGTCTCATATGAAAGATGAGCAGCTTACCATCTTCCGCAGAAGGAATATTGGTTTCGTGTTTCAGAATTATAATCTTGTCCCCATATTGAATGTATATGAAAATATTGTTCTTCCGGTTGAACTGGATGGCGATACGGTAGACAAAGTTTTTATGAATGAGGTTGTGCGAATGTTGGCATTAAGTGATAAGCTGGATAATATGCCTAATAGTTTGTCTGGTGGCCAGCAGCAGCGTGTCGCTATTGCCCGTGCTCTCGTGTCAAAACCAGCCATTGTTCTCGCTGACGAACCTACGGGAAATCTTGACAGCCGGACAAGTGGGGATGTTTTGGGGCTTTTGAAAGCCACCAGTAATAAATTTAATCAGACACTTGTGATGATTACGCATAATGATGAAATTGCCCAGCTTGCGGATCGCATTATCCGTATTGAGGATGGCAGGATTTTAGAGTGGCAGGGGGTGTGAACCGTGAATGACCTTTTATTTGGTAATAACAATCAGGCGGTAATCAGAAGGCTAGCGGATAGAAGTATTAAGTCAGATAAAAGGAGCAGAGCATTTCTTCTCCTTACAATCGCACTCGCTGTTTGCATGGTTTTTTCTATCTTTTTAGTTTCTACTGGAACGCAGGAGGAATACAAAAATACGCAACGGGATAAAGCTCAGATTGCTATTTTAGGAATTACGGATGAACAATTAGCTTCGCTACGTCAAAAAGAAAATGTTTCATGGGTTGGAGAATACTCTGTGCTTGGATTGTTTTATGAGGAAGGCGAGACGATCACTGTTGCTTATGGAAATGAAGAATATTTTCTTCAACAGGAAAAAATAACATTTCAAGGAAATATACCTCACAGTAAAAATGAAATTATGCTGCCCCAGAATTATTTGGATTTTCTTGGCGGAGCATATAGACCTGGTGACACGATTTTGCTGGATTTAACCGGAACAGGACATGAAGCATATTATACGCTTTCAGCTATATTGAATGAGGATAAAGGGAGCAATGGTTATTTTATCTATGTGAGCAAAGAACTGGCATATAACCTGGCAGGAGATACTTTTCAGGTTACAGGATATGCAAGGCTTAACACGGATGCAATTGATTCAGCGTCCATTCTTGATTTTTCTAGTAGGGCGATAAAGAACACTGGTATTGAAGAAGGGCAAGTAAACCTAACGGATTATTTTGCTGTTATGTCTGGTGCGATAAAATCAGGTCTGCCTATTCCAGTGCCGTTGCTGGCTGCATTAACTGCTGTATTAGCTGCAACAATTGTTTATGGCGTTTTTTACACAAAGATTACAAAAAATGTTCAAATGATTGGACAACTTCGGACAATTGGAATGACAAAGCGCCAGATAAAAAGAATGGCGGGAAAAGAAGGACGTAAATATGCAATAAGTGGTATTCCTTTGGGGCTTCTGTGTGGTGTGTTAATCGGATTTATCGGATGTCCGGATGGATTCCAGTTGAAAACAGCAATCATTTATGCCGCCGTGATTAGTGTAATGGCTTTTGTAATAGTAAGTATTGCTATATTTAAACCTGTCCGGATTGCAATGAATACCTCTCCAGTAGAGGGAAGTAAATATATTATGTATGTGGGGAAAAAGAAACGGAGCCGTAAACTACACAGAAAACTTACACCATTTAATTTGGCAAAGATAAACATTCAGAGAAATAAGCAAAAAGCAGTTCTTACGATTCTAATGATTGGATTGAGCGAGGCGCTTTTACTGGTTACTGCTACTGTTGCGGGTTCCATTGATCCGGAGAAACAGGCGAGGTTCAAATACTATCCTTTCGGTGAAGTTCAGATACAAGTAAAAAATATTATAGGAAGTTCTTTTGATAAAGAAGCAGAACCATATGGAAGTTCAAAATTGCAGCTAGAAGGAAATCCACTGGCGGAACAAGCGTTGATGCAGGAGTTGATAAAGATAGATGGAGTAGAAAAAATTACTTCCTCCGATTGCGTTTATATGACAATCACATTTCCAGGCGGAAGCGGCTCTATCACAAGCATTTCAAGTTTCTTTCCGACACTAAATAAGGAACAGATAGAAGAAAAACAGTTTGTTTTGTCTTCTGGAACGGTGAATTACAATGACATGGTCGCGCAAAATGGAATACTGGTTGCAAAGGATATTGCTAAAGTGGGGGATACACTAAAAATAGAAGGCAGGGCTTCAGATGGTAGCACATATGCTGTGGATGCTGTTGTTGTCGGCACATACAATAGAGCTAGTCTGATGGAAAGCAGCCCAGTAATTCCTGGCAGTCCTTATTTTATTATGGCATATGATACTGCTAAAAAATTGACCGGTATTATAGACCAAACGGGCGTACTAGCACTTGAAGTATCGGATGAACATTTGGAAGATGTCTTGTCAGCAGTTCAGAAAATTGCGGATGAAAATGGAAAAATTGAAGTGAACACGATCAAACAGACAATATCAAGTATTCAAAAGTATTACGATCCATCCATAAAAACCTTTTATATGATTTCAGTAATTTTGTTCGTTTTTGGAGCAATAAGCCTAATGAATATACTGATGGTGGACTTTCAGAATAGGAAGCGTGAGTTTGGGTTGTATGAGGCTGTGGGGACAACACAAAATCAACTTAAAGGAATGCTGAACAGAGAGATTAGTATTTATCTTTCCGGTTCATTGATAATTTCCCTTTTGGGAGGCAGTGTTTTAAGTGCCATTGTATGCGAACAACTGGATGCTGTAAATCATTGTATTACTTTAAAACTCCCGTGGATATTTCTGTTATTACTGATTGCTGTACTGGTGGTAATGTATTTTGTTTTTTCAATGTATGCAAAATCGGAGCTGAAGAAAACGAGTATTCTTTCTGCTATACGAGATGAGTAAATGTTAAGCTACCGAGTTTTGATTGAAACTGAATCATAGGGAGTGATAACTAATAGGAAAAATCCTTATACTAACATTTTCGGATTCGGAAGAACCCATCATGGATAAAATCCTGACAGCAGTGGAAGGTGAGTCGACAATGGAACATATCGCAAATCGTCACACACCATCTGTCCTCACCTTCCCCGGTCTGGAAATCCGCATCAACGAACAGACCGTCTACCACAATGGCATTCCCGTTCCCATGACGCACCATGAGTTTTTTACCCTACTCTACTTAGCGAAACATCCGTCCTGGGTTCTCTCTAAAGAGCAGATTTACGAAGCGGTCTGGAAAGCGGACCCGGAGCATTGCGGGGCGGCGGTGGCGAATGTGGTGTATTCCCTTAGACGAAAAATAGGTGATGGGTACATAGAAACTGTGGTTGGGAGCGGATATAGGTTTGTGGGGTAAGTAGTAAATGTGCCGATGGCAATGAGCGTTTATGAGCTGTTGCTGTCGGCACTTTTGTATCTATTGACGATGATCGAGTTGAGAAAACACGATTTTAGAGGTAAAATAAGCTGTAGCGAATCTGTGTCCATAGGACAATGAAAGGTTCTAAAGAGAAACGCATGACTTTTCCTCAGTTGAAAACGACTAATTGAAATAAGAAACTGATAAAGGAGCAATACATTATGAAAAGAATTTTATTGGTTGAGGATGACTTAAGCCTGATAAATGGATTGTCCTTTGCCGTAAAAAAGCAGGGGTATCAGCTTGATGTTGCACACACCAGCAGTGAGGCAGACAGCTTATGGGAAGCAGGAAGATATGATCTGGTAATCTTGGATGTTACCCTGCCGGATGGTTCCGGATTTGATATATGCAGAAATATACGAAAGACTTCAAAAGTGCCGATTATGTTTCTGACCGCTATGGATGAAGAAACGGATATTATTATGGGACTTGATATTGGCGGAGATGATTACATTACCAAACCATTCAAGCTGGCGATTTTCATGTCAAGAATTAATGCGCTGCTCCGTAGGAGCGATAACTTTAACCGTGCAGATACAGAACTGAACTCAAATGGTATCCGTGTTGAGCTTCTAAAAGGAGAAGTATATAAAAACAATGAACAGGTAGAATTAACTGCAAACGAGTATAAGCTCTTGAGCCTGTTTATGGAAAACCCGGATACGGTTCTTTCACCGGAACAGATTTTGAGACATCTTTGGGACTGTGATGAAAACTATATAGACAACAATTCCCTTACGGTGTATATCCGCAGGCTGCGGACAAAAATCGAGGATGATCCGGGAAATCCCCAAAGAATTATTACAGTCCGCCGTATGGGATATAAGTGGAATACGGCTGAGTGAGGTGCATGATGAAAATACTGGAAAACAGAAAAATTAAAGCCTTATTTTGCAAGATAGTGGTGTGCATACTCGTGTTTGCTCTGATTTCTGTATCATTCATAGTCTTTGAGGTGCATGATGCAGCACTTTATATTCTATTATGCACTCTGGCTATGGGGATTGTAATCCTGATTGCCTGCTATGGATATTTTAAGGACCAGAATAGAATTATGGAAGATGCAGTGGAGCAGATTACAGAATACATTTCCGGCAATCGTGAAGCGAGGATTGCCTGTGATGAGGAAGGAGAACTGTACAGGCTGTTTCATGAAGTAAATTCTCTGGTGGCAATCTTAAATGCAAATGCAGAAAATGAGAGAAGATCAAAACAGTTCCTGAAAAATACCATATCCGATATTTCCCATCAGTTGAAAACACCTCTTGCGGCGCTGAATATTTACAATGGACTTTTGCAGGGGGAAACCGAAGAATTACCGGAGCTTCAGGAATTTGCAACCCTGTCAGAAAAAGAACTGGATAGAATTGAAACGTTGGTACAGAACCTGTTGAAGATTACAAAGCTGGATGCAGGTTCCATTGTGTTTGAGAAAACTTCTGAGAGTGTGGCAGACATATTGGGAGAAGTCGAGCTACATTTTGCATACCGTGCAAAGCAGGAGCAGAAAGAACTGGTTTTATCCGGGGACGGCCACATTTCGCTGTTTTGTGACCATGACTGGATGATAGAGGCAATAGAGAACATTGTAAAAAATGCCTTTGACCATACAGAACAGGGAAACTTTATCCGAATTGAGTGGAAACAATCCGCATCTATGGTTCAGATTATCATAAAGGATAATGGAAACGGCATTCATCCAGAAGATTTGCATCATATTTTCAAAAGGTTTTACCAGAGTCGGTTTTCCAAAGATAAACAGGGCATAGGTCTTGGTCTGCCGCTTGCGAAGATGATCATCGAGGCCCACAGAGGTACAATAGAAGTGGACAGTGAATTGGGAATCGGTACTACATTTACCCTGAATTTTTTAAATCCTACAAAATTGTAGGCTGATTGTCATGTTGCTGTAAGGTATAGATGGTATGCTTTAAAAGAATTCAGAAGAAAGAGGTGCTTATAATATGGATTTATTAGAAGTAAGATCAATTTCCAAAACCTACGGCAGTGGTGAAACAGCCGTACACGCATTAAAGAATGTCAGCTTTTCCGTCCCGAAAGGGGAATTTGTGGCGATTGTCGGGGAATCCGGCTCTGGAAAAACCACCCTTCTCAATATGCTTGGTGCGCTTGACACGCCGACCTCCGGCAAAGTGCTGATTGATGGCAAAGACACTTTTTCCATGAAGGAGAGGGCGCTTACCGTTTTCAGACGCCGGAATATCGGCTTTATCTTCCAGGCGTTTAATCTGGTCCCTGAACTGACAGTTGAGCAGAACATGATCTTCCCTGTTCTGTTGGATTACCAGAAGCCCAACAAAAAGTATCTGGAGGAGCTGTTGACGGTACTCAATTTGAAAGAACGGCGCAACCACCTGCCAAGTCAGTTGTCCGGTGGTCAGCAGCAAAGAGTGGCGATCGGACGCGCTCTGATGACGCGGCCGTCCCTGATTCTTGCTGATGAACCGACCGGAAATCTAGACTCTCAAAATAGCAGCGAGGTCATTGCTCTGCTGAGAGAGGCATCCCAAAAGTATGAGCAGACTATCATCATGATTACACATAACCGGAGCATTGCACAGACTGCAGACCGGGTATTGCAAGTATCGGACGGCGTTCTGACCGATTTAGGGAGGTGCCGCGAATGAAAAGCTATCTTAGTCTTATACCTATTTCGGCAAAGGTTCATAGGCGACAAAGCCGCATGACACGCATTTGTATCATTCTCGCTGTATTTCTTGTCACCTCGATTTTTTCTATGGCAGAGATGTGGACAGAAGCACAAACAACGGCAATGCGGCACAATCATGGGGACTGGCATATTGCCATTCAAAATATGTCAGAAGATGAGGCTAAACAGATTATAGATAGTTCTGATGTGGCGTATTCCTCTTGGTATGATGAAATAAATGTTAATGCAGAGCAGGGTTATTATATCAATGCGAAAAATGCTGTGCTGTATGGTGTCGAGGAAACCTATGTTACGGACATTATGAAATATCCATTGGAAGGCTCATACCCACAAAATGAAGAAGAAGTTGCCCTTAGTGCAGACGCAAAGGAGCTTTTCAACGTCCAGATAGGCGACAATATTATCTTAAATACGCCTGCGGGAGATTTTAATTATACTATATCCGGGTTTTATGAAGATGATGAGGAATTTAACGACATTATTGACGGAACCTGTATGTATATGTGCAGAGCTACGTTTGATGAAGTGCAAAGCCTAAATGGTCTGGATTCAATGCCTCGATTTTATGTCCGGTTCAAGACTGAGAACGGTTTGAAGAAAACGATTGCTGATATAAAAGAGCAATATTCTCTCACACCCGAAAATATTAATGAGAATACGGCTGTTTTGAGCTTGTTGGGAGCAAGCAGCAATGAAAGTGTAAATCAACTTTATCCTTTGGCGGCGGTCTGCTTTGTTATCATACTAATCGCAGGAATTTTCATGATTTCAAGTTGTATGAACAGCAACGTGGCACAACGGACAAAATTTTTTGGAATGATGCGCTGTATTGGTGCCAGCAAACAGCAGATTGTACGTTTTGTAAGGCTTGAGGCGTTGAATTGGTGTAAAACAGCGATTCCGATTGGTTGTGCGCTGGGAACAGTAACCTGTTGGGTATCGTGCGTGATATTAAAATTTATCGTAAAAGGCGAATGGGTAGATATGCCGCTGTTTTCAGTGAGTATAAGCGGTATCCTTTGTGGGGCTGCTGTTGGTATTATTACTGTATTTATTGCAGCCCAGTCCCCGGCAAAGCAGGCGGCAAAGGTCTCTCCTGTGGCAGCAATATCCGGCAACACAGGAGTATCGAAAAAAATTGTTCATGCAGCAAATACTAAATTTCTCAAAGTGGAAACTTCTCTTGGTATCCACCATGCAACAGGAGCTAAGAAAAATTTAATCCTTATGACAGGCTCCTTTGCACTTACGATTATGCTCTTTCTGACATTTTCAGCCTGTCTTGATATTGTGCATAAGCTGCTTCCGTCAGTGAGTGATTTCACTCCAGACATTACGATTGCAAGTCAGGATGATTCAAATTCCATGGACCGGAGTCTGTCAGAAGAAATTTCGGAAATACCGGGAGTAGAGTCTGTTTTTGGTATGATGTATAGCATAGAACATCCTGCTGAAATTAACGGAAATGAGGAAACGATTGATTTATATTCCTATGGGGATACCATGATGGACAGCTTCAAGAAATCAGTTATCAGCGGAGATATATCAAAGATATATGGAAATTCTAAGTATGTATTGGCAGTATATAGTCAATCTACTGCATTGAATGTTGGGGATAAGGTAAAAATTGGAGACGAAGAACTTGAAATTGGGTGCGTTGTGTCCGAAGGCGTAGGAAGTGTTAGCGGTTCATCAGTTGTGGTATGTTCGGAAGAAACTTATAAACGCTTAACAGGAGAACAGGATTACGCTATGGTAAGCGTTGTATTGGAAAAAGATGCGTCTGAAATGGCAGTAAATAAAATCTACGATTTGGCAGGTGGAAATAGAGTTGCAGACAGCAGGGAGGAGAACAGCGAAGTCAGTGGTTCTTATTGGGTATTCCGAATTGCTGCGTATAGTTTTCTGGCAATTATTTCCCTTATCACAGTGCTGAATATTATGAATAGTGTTTCTATGGGCGTATCCGCAAGGATAAAGCAGTATGGAGCAATGCGTGCCGTTGGTATGGAAAGTCGGCAGGTCACAAAGATGATAACAGCCGAGGCAGTCACGTATGCTATCTGTGGTACAATCATTGGGATTTTGTTCGGGTTGCTGCTTCACTATCTGATCTATGTGAAAATAATTATCACTCATTTTGGTGGTTCGTGGAATATTCCTGTTACCACTATTGGAATCATACTGTTGCTGGTAGTTTTTTCGTGTATCATGGCCGTATATGCTCCAGCGAAACGGATGCAGAACATGGCAATCACGGATATGATCAATGATATGTAAATGTGCGATAGATAAAAACTGCGGTGCAGTGGAAAAGAAAAGTTGCTGTACCGCAGAATATTTTAGATGTCAGTTTAAAATTGAATATGGGAACGAACTATGAAAAATAAGACTTATATTTGGAACAGAATTGTTCTAAAGGTATTAGAAATTGCATATATAGCGGCATTATGTGTTTTCATGGTTTTGTTTTCTATGCTGTTTATCATTATTTGCATTATCTATTCACTGGCGGATTGTACCGTTAGAAGGTTGGAGAAGGATGGATGCTTATGAGGAGAAAACGAAAGAAGAAACACCCTGTTAGAAAATTATTTATGGGCCTGGTGGCACTTTTGCTCTGCACACTATTTGCTGTTTGTGCTTTTTTTGGCGTGAAGGGTTATCAGATGTACCAAAGAGCGGTGGAAGAACAGCCAATCAATGAAAGAGTAGAGGAAATTCGTAGCATGGAAGGATTTACTCCTTATTCCGAGCTGCCACAGTTTTACATAGATGCCACCATATCTGTGGAGGATCGCAGGTTTGAAGAACATTGTGGGATTGACCTGATTGCGATTGGCCGAGCTGCATGGACAGACATTAGAGCAATGTCATTTGTCGAAGGTGGAAGCACTATTACGCAGCAGTTCGTCAAAAATTTGCTCTTTACACAGGATAAAAAGATTGAGCGCAAGGCAGCAGAGATTTTCGCTGCATTGGAGCTGGAATCGAAATACGGCAAAGAAGAAATCTTCGAGCTATATGCGAATATAGTTTATTTCGGCAGTGGCTATTATGGTATCCATCAGGCAGCCATAGGGTACTTTGGAAAAGTACCATTAGAACTGACGGATTATGAATGTGCTATGTTAGCAGGAATTCCGAATGCGCCATCTACCTATTCACCGGATACCAATAAAGAACTGGCCTTGCAACGTGTGAATCATGTATTGGATAGTATGGTGCGGAATCGCATAATCACTCAGGAGGAGGCCAATAGGATAGCATTGGAAAATAATTAGGAAGAACACGGGGAATTTACTATGCAACTTAAAGAATGGATTTTATGCCCGTCATGTGGCAATAAAACACGGTTAAAAATACGGCAGGATACAGTACTTGAAAACTTCCCACTGTATTGTCCCAAGTGTAAACGGGAAACGTTAATCAATGTACGACAAATGAATATGTCTGTTATCAAAGAGCCAGACGCTAAGACGCAGAGCCGATAACCTATTAGGGAGTGATCACACTCTCAGGTTGTCGGCCCTGTTTGTTTTTGTTACATTCTGTCGAACGATTTTAAAAATTTGATACCATTCATAACTCATCCAGAACTTATCCGGAAGTCGGTGGTTTATAATGGCAGAAAACGAGAAAAACCAGCAGAAACAAGGAACTCTTGTCCTGCTGGCTTAACCAAGCGTATTTTGTCACAGACCCACTTTATTGGGAGAAAACCCGTTCGGTTATACAGACCACGGTATTCTGTCTGGATATGTCCATTACAGAAATCATGGAATTGGAAGCATATCAGATTTATGTATTAGTAAAAAAAGAAAGTATTCCCTGAAGTAAACAACTTAAGGAGAAGATTCCTTGTAAGGAGATGATAGTAAAGTGAATATTCTGATGATTGAAGCGGAAGACACAATTTTACAGGATGTGGTTACGTTCCTGAGCGAGAAAACGAGTTGTCATGTCAGGAACTTATCTCTAACTACAGATTCTTTAAACGTACTTACCTTCTCCGGTTTGGAGATCCACCTGCAGGAGCAGATGGTTATTCATAATGGTGACCATATTCCCCTTTCACATTATGAGTTTCAGACACTTGCTTATCTGGCACAACATCCGGGATGGGTATTCTCCAAAAAACAAATTTACGAAGCAGTTTGGAAGGAAAATCCAAAGCACTGTGGCAGTGCAGTAGTAAATGTGATCAGCCAGCTTAGACGGAAGATTGGAGAGGGGTATATAGAAACTGTAATAAATAGTGGGTATAAGTTCGTAGGATAAAATTAAAATGCCAATCCCAGAGGACAATCTTCTGGGATATTTCTTTTTCAGCAAGTTGCGTTTTGCTTATCTTCTGCATACAGAGTAAGTAGAGCATATTTCAAAAAGTGTACAATTTGGAATATGGAAAAAAAGACGTGAATTATGTACCGAAATGTATGGATAAATCCTTTTGGAATATTCCAGAAGAAATGCCTACATTTTGGAACATTCGCAGAAGGGAGAGCGCAAAATGGCTATATATGGTTATCACAGAACCAGCACTAGGGAGCAGCATCTTGGCAGGGGAATTCAGGAGATACGGCAATACTGTAAGGAACACGAAATGGAGATGAAAAATATCTTTACGGATCAGCAGACAGGGAAGAATTTCAACAGACCAAGATACACTGTGCTGGTAGAAGATGTTCTGCGGTCAGGAGATATTTTGATTATTACGGAATTGGACCGGTTGGGCAGGAATAAGAAGGATACTATGGAGCAGATCCGACGACTGCAGGGAATGGGTGTGCGGCTGATGGTTCTGGAGCTGCCGACTACATTGATGGACATGTCAAAAATGGATAACACCATGGCTTGTCTTATGATGGAAACTATCAATAATATGATGCTGGAACTTTATGCTTCTATGGCACAGGCAGAAATTGAGAAAAAAGAAAAGCGTCAGAGAGAAGGCATTGAAATGAAGAAGCTCCGTGGGGAATGGGATGATTATGGAAGACCTGCAGCAATCGAGGAAGATGAATTTGATGTAGCATTTTCAAAAGTAATTGCCGGGGAGATTACACCGACAGAACTTCGCAAAGAATTGGGATTATCCCACACGACGTTTTTCGCTATCGAAAAAAATATTTAGAAAAACATCCTGAGATTTTGCAATCACCAGATTAACGTCACTATTACTAAGTATAAAAGATAATTTTTCAGGAGGAATAATAGAATGAGCGAGAAACGAGAAGGTAATCTTTTTTATGACAAGGAAAGTGGACGTTATGATATCCGATTTGGAATGGAATCATATTATGGTGGTCTGCATTGTGGAGAGTGTTTTGAAGTAAAAATTAATGATGTCTGGGTGCCGGTCCGGATTGAAATGGATGAAGACTGGTATCTGGTGGGACTGCCGCTGAAGAGGCTTGATGGATTAACCGTTCGGATGTGAAAGGAGTTTCAGATGGCAGCCGTGCAGAAAAGGAAGTATAAAAAACCAATGATAAAGTTTGTGACAGATATGAATATTATATTGGAATGTCTATATGAGGTGTACGGACAGGAAGAACAACATGTACTTGAAGGAAAGGATATTCAAAAAACAATGATTTTTCCATTCCTGAAGATGTTAGAGAATCAGTGCAATGGAATTACTGTAAGGGAGATACATAAAAAATTATGGGAAATCTATATAGCGGAACGAACAAAGGAACCGTTTATCAGTAATGCAGAGTCTCTTTTGAAACGAGCGGAGGAAAATGTGAATGTACTACAATAATAACAGAAAATCATGTGGAAACAGGCTACTGAATAAGAGAATACCGCTATCAGATCAAGAGGTCCAGGAACTGGCTGCCCTGTAATGGGTGGCCTTTTTGAATGTGTGGTATGAGAGCAGACGATTTATTGTGATGGTTTATGGCGTTAAAATAAGATTGATAATGAAATATAAATCGGATAAAATAGAGGATATAATAATATGAAGGTGATAAGAAAAATGAGTCTGGTAAATATCGGCCCGGAAACTGAGACAATAGAATACAAGAAAAGTACTGGCGAGATGAAAGAAGCAATGATATCTATAGCTGCAATTCTCAACAAGCATAAAAAAGGTGTTCTGTACTTTGGCGTGAAAAATGATGGTACTGTAATTGGACAGGTAATAACGGATGAGTCGTTGAGAAAGGTAAGCCAGGCAATTGGAAATCACATTACGCCTGCTATTTATCCGGAGATTAAGGCTGTTCGCATCGGAGAAAGGGAATGTATTCAAGTTGATTTTGAGGGGAATCGTCAGCCATATCTTGCGTATAGTATTCCACGTATCCGAGTTGCAGATGAAGATCTGATTATGGAACAGGATATTTATGATGAAATGATACGCAAACGGGATAATGTAAAATATTCGTGGGAAAGACAGGTTTCTGAATATACTCTTCAGGATATAGATAAAAATGCTTTTGATACTTATCTGCAAAAAGCAAAAGATGCAGGAAGAATCAGTTTTGAGGAGACAGATGTAAAAACAGTATTGAATAAGTTAGAACTGATACAGGGTGATCACTTATTAAATGCAGGAGCAGCATTATTTTGTAATTGTGGTATTAATGAACTTCAGATGGCAAAATTTGCAACAAATGAGAGGTTGACATTTACGGATATCCGCAGGTTTACAGGTTCCATTATGGAACTTTCAAAAAGGGCAGAGCAGTATATCATTGATGCAATGGATTGGCGTGTTGAAATCGGAAGTGGATTGTCAAGAAAGGAAATTCCTGAAATACCATTGGATGCGATTCGTGAGGCAATTATTAATTCTTTTGGACATAAATTATTTGATTCTGGGCAGAGCAATGAGGTAGCAATATTTAAAGATCGAATTGAGATTTATAATCCAGGTGCATTTCCGACTGGAGTTTCACCAGAGAAATTTATCGAAGGAAATGAAAGACCAGTCAGAAGAAATCCACTGATTACACGAACGTTATATTACTCAAAAGATATGGAAAGTTTTGCAACAGGATTGAAGCGTATTTATACTGCTTGCAAAGCGGCAGGATGTAGAGTGGAATTTGAACAGCAGGCATATGGTTTTGCGGTGATTTTCTATAGAAGAAATACAAGCACCCAAGATGGTCCCCGGGATAGCACCCAAGATAAGCACCAGGATAACACCCAGGATAGTCTGCAGAACAGGATTTTAGAATATTGTAAAATACCGAGAAGCAAAAAAGAAATCACAGTATACATGGGATATAAGGATGTCAAAAGCTTTGCAAAAAGATACTTGAAGCCGTTGTGTGAAGCAGGAGAGCTTCAAATGACAATTCCGAATCGTCCATCAAGTAGAAATCAAAAATATGTAACAGTTGAAAAAAAGGAAGAAAAATAATGTGTGGACGATATTATGTGGATGATGATACAGCCAGAGAAATAGAAAAAGTGGTCCGGGAGGTGGATGAGAAACTGATAAGAGAGCGCAGGGGTGATATTTATCCCTCTCAGTCTGCAACTGTGATTACCGGAAGGAAACCACATCTTTTGGCAGAAGAAATGTCATGGGGCTTTCCGCAATATCAGAAAAAAGGGCTGCTGATCAATGCAAGAGCAGAAACTGCTCTGGAAAGAAAGTCGTTCCGGGATAGTGTGATGCACAGACGCTGTATCATTCCAGCAAAGCAGTTTTATGAATGGGATCCGGATAAGAATAAAGTTACTTTCCTGAGAGAAAATCAGCCGGTCTTATTCATGGCAGGGTTTTACAATCGCTTTCAGGATGATAATCATTTCATTATCTTAACTACCCAGGCAAATGAATCGGTCAGTCCGGTGCATCATCGGATGCCATTGATACTGGATAGATCTGAATTGGAAGATTGGGTATATGAAGACACGTTTTTGGAATATGCACTGCATAAAAAGCCGCCACAGTTGGCACGAAGGCAGGACTATGAACAACAGAGTTTATTTTTAACGTAAAAGGAGCCGTCTGAATTTAATCAGGCGGCTCGGTGTTATTTTTATGGCATTTTTGGTTAAGCACACAGGAGTTCCTTACGATCCCGAGAATAAAAGTATGCATGATCTGAAAGAATTTCTTCTGGGATGACCGTTGTTTCATTGACTTCCCGAATGATTTCGTTTAATTCCATGCAGTCAGTATCAGAAGCTTTTAATAACAGAACTTCATGTACGCTGCTGGGAATGACAAAAAAATCATCCTGTAATGTTTTCCCGATTTGATTCATGATATCATCATACAATGTACAGATAGCACCGTGTTGTCTTATAGTATTAGAGAGTATGAACAATTCTGATTTCATGACACAATCTCTGTCTGAATCTATAAACTCATTTGAGTTAGGAAAAGCATTTTGCAGAAAATCAGACATAGGTGTGAGTTCAGCCGGAAAGACACGAGGAGTGTTTTTTCTTGCATCTGAGAAGATGGTATTTAGATCTTTTCCCCAGGTCTTCAGATGTTCATTTCGAATTAGAACCGTTGCCATTCTACTATCCTTACAGTCCAAAAGTACATAAAAGACAATTGCCAGATCCAAATATGGAATATGCGGTATGTCTTTTAGCAGGGATTGATTTGCCTTGAAATTGACTAATTTGTAGAGAATCTTTTCCTGAAGTTTTTCATAATCGAGCAGCATTTCTGTGTTCGTAAAGGAAACATCTGCAGCCTGGTGATACAGCTCAACAATATCTTCTGCAATCTGAGAAAGAGATTTTCCGGTCAGGTAGAATTCATACCATTCGTCCAGATACAAAACAGGGCTTATATTGGATGTATCATTGTAAAATTCAATTCCATGCTTCAGGGTGTTATTGTTCTTAGTCGTTGTGATAGGATTCAGGCTGATATGGGAATCAAGCCTGCTTTCCAGTTCTTTGAGTAATGTTTCTTGAAATTCGTTGTAATTCATAAAAATCTCCCTTCTGGTAAATTATTAGGCAATCATTTTTGTGAATAATTCGTTTGTCCTTCCCTCCTTCCTGCGTTTAGGCAAAAAAAGAGAATGGACACAAATGCGTTCATTCTCTAACATGCTGCAGATTCCTGCAAAATAAAAAAGCCAGAAGGCTCTGCTCTGTGATGGCAGAGAAACCCTCCTGACTTATATACAAACCTAAACTGCGTGTGAATATCCATTACGGATGACACAAATAATGATTACAGTATTATTTTAACACTATATATAGAAGATGTCAAATAATCAAAAACTATATATTGTGCATACAGGACTTTTATTATATCAATGATAGTAGAAAATATCAGATGATGTGTAGATTCCATATTTTCACTCTTGTAAAAAGAACACCAGTTCGATATAATAATCTAAAAGGAGGCGAACATAAGTTTGAATAAAGTGATTTTTCATATTGATGTGAATTCAGCCTTCCTTTCCTGGGAGGCTGTTTACCGCCTCTACCATTTAGGCGGAAAAGTAGATCTGCGGGATGAAGTAGCAGCTGTCGGTGGAGATATGGTCATGAGGCATGGAATTATCTTGGCGAAATCAATCCCGGCAAAGAAATATAATATTAAAACCGGCGAGAGTATTGTGGAGGCACTTCAAAAGTGTCCGCAGCTTAAATTGGTTCCTCCGAATTATAGTTTGTATGAAAGATGTTCCGCTGCTTTTATGGAGATCCTTCGGCAGTACTCTCCGGATGTTGAGCAATATAGCGTGGATGAGGCATTTGTTGATATGACCGGTACCGAAAGTTTATGGGGAGAACCGGTCACTGCAGCCAACCGTATTCGGAATCAAATCAGGAAAGAATTAGGGTTTACGGTGAATGTAGGGGTATCGGAGAATAAATTGCTGGCGAAAATGGCAAGTGATTTTCAAAAGCCTGATCGGATTCATACCTTATGGAAACATGAGATTGAGATGAAAATGTGGCCACTTCCGGTAACGGACTTGTTCTTTGTCGGGCGAGCTACTGCAAAGAAATTGTTTCATATGGGAATC
>OLPT01000902.1_pt1 | contig 19797 bp, 16 predicted proteins | sample 1673051 | NCBI WGS metagenome assembly OLPT01 (sample SAMEA3136750, study PRJEB25190) | human gut metagenome | biome: human gut; feature: human-associated habitat; material: faeces | place: Austria | collected 2013
TCATCATTTAATGGATATGATAACGTAAAATCTAAGTCATTTGCTTCAATTTTATAAACGAAGGTGAGGTTATCGCCCTCATCGGAGCCAACGGAGCCGGAAAAACAACGGCCTTTAATATGCTGACCGGTGTATACCGTCCTACAGACGGTACGATCATGCTGGATGGAAAAAGCCTGGTGGGAAAGAAACCGGCGGAGATCTGCCAGGAGGGCGTGGCCCGGACTTTCCAGAACATTCGTCTTTTTACACAGATGAGCGTTCTGGACAATGTAAAAGTGGCTCTTCACAACAGCATCAGATATAATCTGGCGACAAGCTTTCTCCATTTGCCTTCCTATTTTTCAAAGGAAAAGGAGATGGATGAGGAGGCCTTAAAGATCCTGAAAATTTTCGAGCTGGATACCTATGCGGACACGAACGCCTCCAACCTTCCCTACGGAAAACAGAGAAAGCTGGAGATTGCCCGGGCTCTGGCGACGAACCCGAAACTGCTTCTTCTGGACGAACCGGCAGCAGGCATGAACCCCAACGAGACGAAGGAACTGATGGAGACCATCGAGCTCATCCGAAAAGAGTTCAAGGTGACGATCCTTCTGATCGAGCATGACATGAAACTGGTGTCCGGTATCTGCGAGTATCTGTATGTGCTGAACTTCGGTACGGAGCTGGCCCACGGAACCCCCGCAGAGGTGCTCAATGACCCGAAGGTGGTTAAGGCATACTTAGGCGAGTAAGGAGGAGCGAAACTATGGCAATGTTGCAAGTTACGGATTTAAAGGTAAACTACGGAGTGATCCAGGCCATCAAGGGCGTTTCCTTCGAGGTAAACGAAGGTGAGGTTATCGCCCTCATCGGAGCCAACGGAGCCGGAAAGACCACGATCCTTCATACGGTCACAGGCCTGATCGCGCCGAAGTCCGGTAAAATTGAATTTGAAGGAAAAGATATCACGAAAATGCCCGCCCACAAGATCGTGACCCTGGGAATGGCCCATGTACCCGAGGGGCGGAGAGTTTTCGCGGACCTGAGCGTTTACGAGAACCTTCTCATGGGCGCTTTTACGAGAAAAGATAAGGATGAGATCGCCAAGACACTGGAGATGGTTTACAAGCGTTTCCCGCGTCTGAGAGAGAGAAAAAATCAGGTGGCAGGAACCTTAAGCGGCGGCGAACAGCAGATGCTCGCTATGGGCCGGGCACTCATGTCCCATCCGAAAATCCTTCTGATGGATGAGCCGTCCATGGGACTTTCTCCATTGTTTGTAAACGAAATCTTTGATATAATAAAAGAGGTAAGTGCCAGTGGCACAACGGTACTTCTGGTGGAACAGAATGCGAAAAAAGCTCTGTCGATCGCAGATCGGGCCTACGTTCTGGAAACAGGAAAAATCGTGCTGGATGCAGCAGCAGATGTACTGATGAACGACCCGTCCATCAAGAAGGCATACCTGGGTGAATAAAAGGGGGATTTCATTATGGAGAATGTGATCGTAACCATTGCAAGACAGTATGGAAGCGGCGGAAAAACCATCGGTGAGATGTACGCGAAGGATCAGGGGATCAACTGTTACAGCAGAGAGATCCTTAGGATGGCTTCCGACGACAGCGGGATCAATGAGATGCTGTTCAATCAGGCGGATGAGCGCCTGAAAGGGACTACACTTTTCGGCTGGGCCAAGAAGGTCTACAAGGGAGATCTGATCCCGCCGGAGAGTGATGATTTTGTATCTGACAAGAATCTCTTCAACTATCAGGCGAAGGTAATCAAGCAGCTGGCGGAGCAGGAATCCTGTGTTCTTGTGGGACGCTGTGCTGACTTTGTATTGAAGGATTATCCGAATGTGGTCAGTGTCTTCGTCCATGCACCTATGGATTACTGCATTGCCCGCAGTCTGGAACGTTCATCGATCACCTCTGAAAAAGAAATGGAAAAATTCATTCTGAAGACCGATAGATTCCGTGGCGATTATTATCATTATTACACAGGAAGGACCTGGAATGATGCAAGAAACTATGACCTCTGCCTGGACAGCAGCAAGCTGGGCTTTGAAAAATGTGTGGAGGCCATCAAAGATTATGTAAAAATTCGTTTTGACAGATAAAAACAGGGACACCGCAGTAGAAAAACATACTGCGGTGTCTTTTTGTAACTATTCAGAGCCAAGCAGATTTTCTGTCAAAAGTGTGAGTCATGCTCGCATGAATAAACACTTTTGATTGAAAATCTATTTGGCGAGAAGCCACATCGAGATGTAGCGAAGCGGAATCGAGATGGGGCTGAATAGTTACGTTTATATATATACTTTTTCAGCAAGGGATGGTAAGATATTCCTTATCGGGATGAATCTATCGAAAAAGGAGAAGAAAATGAAAGAAAAAAAGACCTTTCGTTCCATCCCGGGATTAAGCCGGGAGGAAGAAGAAAAACAGCTGGCTGATATTCTTACCATCGCACAGGGCAATCTGGAGCACACCAGGGAGCAGATCCGGTCTCTTTCCGAAGAAGTCTATGATCTTATGGAGACCTACGGACCGAAGGATAAGGAGGCTCTTTCCCTCCTTCGCAACACTCAGGCACAGCTTGAGGATACGAAGCGGAATCTGGTGCGCTGTGAGAAGGCGAGGAAAAAGCCTTATTTCGGAAGGATCGACTTCCGTGATCAGAAGCTTCCTCAGGAAGAATCCTACTATGTGGGACGGGTAGGCATTTCTGACAAAGACTCAGAGCCTGTTGTCATTGACTGGCGGGCTCCGGTGGCATCCATTTATTACGAGAACAGTACGGGACTCTGTCAGTATGAGGTGAAAAATCACGGGACTTACGAGGTTGACCTGAAACGAAAACGGACCTATGAGATCGAAAACGACCAGCTGAAGGATTTCTTTGATTCGGATGTGGTGGCCAACGACGAGCTTCTCACCAAGTATCTGGCCAAGAGCAAAAAGGCGGTGCTGGGAGAGATCATCGCCACGATCCAGCAGGAACAGAATGCGATCATCCGGACCTCGCCGAAGACGAACATCATCGTTCAGGGAGTGGCCGGTTCCGGAAAAACTACGGTGGCCATGCACCGGATCTCTTACATTCTCTACAACTATGAGGACAAATTTCGTCCGGAGGATTTCTACATCATCGGCAGCAACCGGATTCTTCTGAACTACATCACCAGCGTTCTGCCGGATCTGGACGTCTACGGCGTTTCCCAGATGACGATGGAGCAGTTGTTTGTCCGTTTTCTATATGAAGACTGGGATCCGCGCTTTCATCGAATCAAAGCGTTGGATGCGAAAGATAAGGAAGCCTGGGTGAAAGGAAGTTATGACTGGTTCCATGAGCTTGAGGCCTTCTGCGAGGAGTACGAGGAGCGGACAATTCCCTCAGAGGAGATCCGGATTGAGAAAAATGGTGTGCTCCTCATGGATGAAAATGTGATCCGCACTTACAGGAAAGACAACCCCACAATTTCCGTCCAGGGAAAAATCGACATGCTCAACGAGATGCTTCACGCAAGGCTGGAAAATGAACTGACTGGAAAATTTGTCTCCTACACGGATGAGGAGAAAAAGGAGCTTCAGCGGCTGTACCGGTGGCATTTCGGGAAAAAAGAGTGGAAAGGCTCTATTTTTGAGGTATATCAGGAGTTTCTGGAGGTGCAGAAGGAGAGAGGGAAGAAGGTTCCCTTCACGGAAAATGAGTTTGACCTCTATGATCTTGCGGCTCTCGCTTATCTTTATAAGCGGATCAAGGAGAACGACGGCATCCGGGAGGCCAGCCATGTGATCATCGATGAGGCCCAGGATTTCGGCATGATGGCCTACGGTGTGCTGGCCTACTGTCTCAGGGGCTGCACTTACACGATCATGGGCGACGTCTCCCAGAATATCCATTTCGGTTATGGCCTCAACGACTGGAAGGACCTTCAGGAGCTGATCCTCACCGGCCCCTTTGACAGCTTCGGCCTGCTGAAAAAGAGCTACCGAAATACCGTGGAGATTTCGGATTTTGCGACGGAGATCCTCCGCCATGGAAATTTTCCCATTTACCCGGTGGAACCCGTGATCCGTCACGGAAACGCGGTAGAAATCTGCGATTGTGCGGATGAAAAAGCCATGCTGGAAAAGACTGTAGAACTCATCCGGAAATGGCAGCAGGCGGGCCATGAGACCATCGCTGTGATCTGCCGGGACGAGGAGGAGACTAAGGAAGTCGATGCCCGGCTTGGCGAAAAGATCACACTGGTAAACAGCGATCTCACCACGGCTGAATTTGGAAGCGGCGTCATGGTACTGCCCGTGGAGTACACGAAAGGCCTGGAGTTTGACGCGGTTCTTCTCTACCATCCTTCCGAGGAACACTATCCCAGCGAGGATGCCTATGTGAAGCTTCTCTATGTGGCGGCCACCCGTGCCCTCCACGAGCTGGCGGTGGTCCATACAGGGGATCTGACAGACCTCATCGGAACGAAGGTTTCCGAGGAGAAAATGCTCCATTCGCTGGAAAATCAGGTCCACAAGGAGTCTCAGGCACTCCGGAAAAAGCCGGCCCCTGTGGAGAAAAAGGCAGCTGATCCGGCAACGGAGAAGGTTTCTACAGCAGAAGAGGGGGGCCTTCTGGTGAAAGCGGCCCACAGAACGGAGGAAAAGGTCGAGATCTCCGGCGGCATGAAGGTGTCTGAGGCCGGAAAAGAGAAGGCTCTATCCTCCTACAGCCGCCCGATGAAGCTGGGCTTTGTGGGAGAGCAGCCCGCGCCTCCGAAACTGAACCTTCCGAAGAACGGACAGCCGCCGAAACGGGAGGTGCCGGTGCGAAAGGCGCTGGAGAGCAAAGTGCGGACCACAGCGCCCATCAATCCCTCTTCCTATCCCTTCGGCGGCATCCCAAACAGCAGCGTTTTACGGCCGAAAGGCCACAGCCGCATTGATACGGCAGTCCGGATTTTGCGGAAAACGAAGAAATATCTGGAAGTCATCAGCAATTATGGAATCCTTCATCTGATTCCGCTGGAGGACGGCCTGATCCGGGTACAGTTCCAGAAGGGAATCCGGGCAGAGTTTGAACCGGGCTACTGGGATTACCAGCCGGAAAGTCCTGTGAAGTGGTCGGCGAGAGAGGGAAAAGGTCTGGCGGAGCTTACGACGGAGAAACTCACGGTGCGGATCGACAAGAAGACGGGGGCTCTCACTTTTCTTGACAAGACCGGAAAATGCCTGCTGGCCGAGAAAGCAGCCCTTCCGAGACAGATGGAGTACAGCTCCGTTGCAGAAGGCTGGCTCTACTTTGACTGGCCCAAGAAAGAGAAGCTCTACGCCAAAGGCGTCCTCGACAGCAAGCTGGAGCCCATGAACCAGAAGGCACGCTATATCAGCTTCGGCCAGAAAGCGCTCCGCATGCCGCTGGTGGTATCGGAGTACGGCTATGGCATCGGCCTGGCTTCGGAGGGCACGGCCCTCGCCTGCACGATTCCGATGTACGGATCCTATCTTTATATGGAAGGAAAGCAGCTGGATTATTACTTCATTTATGAGGGGAATTACGAAAGGGTACTGGAGAAGTACAAGAACCATTGGGGACGGGGAAAAGAGGCTCTCGTCTGAGAAAAAGGGCTGCCTCAAAAGCAGCCCCTGAAAGTTTGCCTTAAATCAGGAGAATCCACACCAGCATGGAAGCCATGGCAGAGCGCATCGGAACTTTTTTGGATACGCCTTCCATGATCTTCGCCAGCTTGTCGTCTTTTCCGAAGGTTTTCAGATCTGCAAGAGTCAGCTTTCCATTTGGAAAGATGGACAGAATCCGGTCGCAGTACATGTTCAGCGTGTGGCCGATGATACCCAGTACCAGCATGAGATGGATCACACGAAAGGGATCATCATCTGAAAAATGAAGAGGAATACCCCGACTGAAGCGGCAGGTTTATAAAAAGCATTTAGTTCCGCGATGTGTTCATGCTTTTCAAAGGAGATTGCGGGAAAAATAATTAGTGAAAACTAATTGACAGGAAACATCAGGTATGTTATATTCTCTGTGACTGAAAAAAGTAATCTGGTCACAGGAGGAAGATATGCCAGTTGCATTTACAGAAGAACAGCAGGCTGAAATCAGGAAGAAGCTTTACGATGCGGCGAAAAACATGGTGATCGATACACCGTATCATGCAATTAAAGTAGAGGAACTGACAAAGGCAGCAGGGATTTCAAAAGGAGCTTTCTATAAGTTTTATCCGGCAAAGGAACTGCTTTTTTATGAAATTCTGCGTTCTCTTCATGAGGAACTGTTTTCCTCTGCAATGGAAAATTTCACGGCTTCACAGGATCAGACCGCAGAGGAGACCCTGTGCAGGACGCTGCTTGACTGTTATGACAGCGTACATACCAGCCGCTACCGGCGGTTCTGGATGAAAGACAGTCATGAAATTATGGCGGCCATTCCAGAGGAAAAGAAAACGGCGCAGATGGAAGCGGAAAAAGAGCTGTTTTGGAAATTTCTGAATCAGTTTGGTCCGCTGGCAGTGAGCGAAGAACTTGCATTTACCTCTCTTCGGGCGTTGATTATGACCGTTTACAGCAGAGAAAAGCTGGGACCGGATTATGCAACTATTTTGCGCTGGATGGCGCAGGGAGTATGCAGCCATATCTTTTAGTGATGCTGAAAGATATGAGCAGCATTATTTTTTGTACATTAGTTAGCAAATGCTAACCAACACACAGTTAGGAGGAGGCTGTTTTTATGAAAAATACCAACAAATTAACCGTACCTGATCTGATTTCCATCGGCGTTTTTACCGCGCTTTATTTCGTGCTGGTAGCGGTCGCAACATTCAGCAGTGTTCTTATTTTTCCGGGATTCAATAATGTAGTGTTACCCGCATTCTGTGCGCTGATTTCAGGAAGCGTTTATATGCTCATGGTTGCAAAAGTGCAGAAATTTGGCGCCATTTCCTTGTATTTGGAAAAGCCCTTTGCAAGTGCTTCAAATACTTCATTTGCATTTGTGATCTTTGAAATTTCCGAATTCAGGTACATAGATACTTCATTTTCCAGGCGGGCGCCCGGTGAGGCAATGAGGTCAATTATATTTTCACGAACACTCTTTTTGACGCTAATCAGTCTGTTGTAATAGGGGATTCCACCGAACACATTGAAAAGTCTGACCTTATCTTCATCAGAAAAGGCAGAATAATGCCTACCAGCTGGCAAAACGCTGTAACGAGAAGCGTGTCATGGTCCAGTGCGTCGAGTGGGGCAAACGCGGCGCGCGCCTGAATGCGATCGCGCCGAGCATCATTGTAACACCGCTGGCTATCGATGAATTGTTCCTGATGCTCTTCTAAATTTGCAAGAATAATCAGATGGTACAGACGTTATTTCCGTGCAACAAGATGTGCGTGGAAGCCTTTCTGCTTCTCCATCGTCAGCACGGTGAAGCCGGCCTTCTCAGCCATGGCGGTAAATTCCGCGGGTTTGCGGATTCGTACATCGCCGTGTCCGAAGAGATTTGCCAGAGGCATCTCCAGATGGTTCATCAGCCAGACCATGAGATCGGAGGAGGTATAATCACGCAGAACGAGACGACCTCCTTTTCGGAGAATACGGTAAGCACTGTTGAAAAAAGCCTGTGGGTTGGGGTAGTGATGAAAGCTGTTCGAGCAGATGATCGCGTCGAAGGAATATTCCGGGAAGGGGAGGTTTTCACTGTCGCCCACCACAAATTCGGTGTTGGAAAGCTTTTTGGCCTGAGCGACATTGATCATCTCGGGAGTCAGATCGAGACCGACATAGTGTTTCTCCGGGTATTTTTCATGAAGCAGCTCGATCATCGGTCCGGTTCCGCAACCGCAGTCGAGGACATCGTGAAACGGTTCTTTCTCCAGCTCTGCCAGAATGGGCGGGTAGTCGTCCTTGCACATTTCATAAATGCCGGCATGGCCGCTGTCGTAGATTTTGGCTGCCTCGGTAAATTCTTTGATGGAAAGCTGTTTATATTTTTCAGGTGTCATAGAGAAAGTTTCCTCCCTGTGAGTTTCAAAGGTTAGATGTTACTAACTAATAGTAGCACAAATTTCTGGAAAAGTCAAAAGGAACAGCAGAAAATGGGTGCCTTACGGAGAAGAATTTTCATTCGGGCTTTTTATTTATCATACTTCCGATCAGAAGAATATGCAATAAGGCAAAATGGACTCAAAATGGGAAAAAGTGTGATTTTGTAATGATATCTGGATATAAAGTGATAACCGGACCGCGTAAATTGCGCTATAATCATAGCATACGAAACGAAAAGAAAAGAGAAAGAAGGGGAAGAAATATGATCTACACAGGCACATACCAGTCGCCCCTGGGCGGCATTTTGCTGGCAGCGGATGAAATCGGGCTTACGGGGCTGTGGTTTGAGGGGCAGAAGTATTTTGCCCATACGCTTACGGGGGAGCAGATTCCCAAGGAAACTCCAGTTCTTGCTGAGGCAAAAAAATGGCTGGATCTCTATTTCTCAGGAAAAGAACCGAACTTTATACCGCCGCTTCATCCAGCAGGCTCCCCGTTCCGGCAGGCAGTGTGGAAGCTTTTGCTGGAGATTCCTTATGGGCAGACGACTACCTATGGAGAGATTGCAGGACGGCTGGCGGCCATGCAGAACACTTCTTCCATGTCAGCCCAGGCCGTAGGCGGGGCGGTAGGCCACAACGAGATTTCCATTATCATTCCCTGCCATCGCGTGGTGGGGACAAATGGCAGCCTGACGGGCTATGCAGGGGGAATTGACAGGAAAATTGCGCTGTTGAAGCTGGAACATACAGATATGAAGGGATTCTTTGTTACGAAAAAAGGAACCGCGCTTTAAGAAATTCTTGCAATTTGCAGATTTCTGTGATAGCCTAATACCAAATGGACAGGAAAGGAGCACACAATGAGCTGGAAAACAACGACGCTTCATCTGATGAAAGGTAACGTTTTAGCTGTTTACAGGGATAGTGCGCTCTTTTTCAGGTAAACAGTTTATAAAAACGGATAAAAAGCGAAGCACTATCTCCTGATTAAGATATCCTATGAATATTTTAAAAAGGAGATTTTTTTATGTCGAAAAAACAAATCCATAAGTTGTATCTTTTAACGGCCGTGGGATATTTTCTGCCGGCAGGTTCCTCCTGGGTGGCGCTTCTGGCGCTGAGAGGTTTTTCTGTTCTGGAAATCGGACTGCTGGAAAGCATTTTTCATATTGTGAGCTTCTGTTTTGAGTTGCCATCGGGCGTGGTGGCCGATGTGTTTGGGCGGAAAAGGACCCTTGTGCTTAGTCAGGTGATGATGCTTTTGTCAGGGGGACTCATGATCCTGTCGGACAGTTTTGGAACCGTGGCACTGGCCATCGGCTGCAGCGCCCTCAGCTATAATCTTGCCTCCGGAACAAGGGAGGCTCTGGCTTATGACAGTCTTAAGAAAGATGGGAATGAAGGCGCTTATAATCGATTTTCATCAACAGAAATGATGTTCTATCGTATCACTCAATCTTCGGCTACGTTATGTGCGGGGCTTGCGCTGTGGCTGGGATATCGAAAGGCCTATATGCTGGATCTGCTGTTTGGCTTCGTCGCACTTTTCATCGCGGGCAGCCTTCAGGAGGTTATGAAAGATGTGGAGACAAAAAACAAAAGCAGCAGGGAGCAGCTCTGTGAGGTCGTAAAAGAAAGCTGGACCTTTCTTCGCTACAATAAAAGAGCAAGAAAGATCATGATTACAAACGCGCTGGTTGGCGCGGTATCGACGCTGGTATTATTTTTCCTGCAGGCGAAGCTTCCTCTTGCGGGACTTGACAGCGCGCTTCTGGGACCGGCCCTGTTTATGATGGGACTCGGTGCGGCAGCAGGCGCAAAAATATCGCAGTATTTTTCCGGCAGTTCTTATGTCAGAATGTTGTTGGCAAGCGGAGTAGGCGTGATGTTTGCCTTTGGGATGACTTTTACAGGGAGACCTTATCTCATGATCCTGGGCGGTTTTGTGGGCGCTTTGTCCGATGACTTCCTGGAAGTGCGGACGGATGTGCTGTTAAATGAGATGATTCCGTCGGGACAGAGAGCAACTCTGATATCGGTAAGTTCCTTTCTGTTTTCCGTGGTGATGATCGTAATGTCAACACTGATGGGCTGGATCATGGGATAAAGCCGATCGGGAATGGAAAAAGATTCTGTTTTGTGGTAGAATCAGAGCAAATTGACAGGAAAAGGGTGATAGAACATGTACAATCCACAACTGGAGACCTTTATCCGGGTGGCGGATGCGGGAAGCTTTAATAAGGCGGCGGAGGAGAGTTATATTACGCCGACGGTTCAGCGCTTCCTGGATGCGGCGAAGAAACTTCGGAAAGAATTATATGGCTGACAGTTATTACTTACAGGTATATACTGCAAAACAAAGAGAGACTTCTTTGGAGGTCTCGTTTTTCTTATAATAGAATGATCTCTCGGAATTCTGATTGATCATGCCAGCGAAACTCTGGCATTGAACTTTGATAAGTAACTTTCTCAACAGGTTGAGCTTTAGAACCTTTCTGCTTAGGCTGTTTTACTTTTATCGAGGTTCCAGAAGCGTTCAATGATATCCCATGTATCACGGGAAAAGACATTCGGATCAGGATAATATTTACGAAGATTTTCAACAAGAAAATTTTGGTAGTCGGAATGACTGCAACAATTAACAGGTAACCAAAAAAATGACTCCAATCGAATAATGTACTTTTGATCAAGGGCGCGGAGCGCCGCATTTTTCTATAGATTTGTCAAGTAATTTTGGCAAAAAAAGTGGGGGATTTTATAAAAAGAGGGATCTGAAGGCCTTGATTTTACTGGACTGAAGATTCCGAGAGATTATATCAGTAAGAAGGAGGAGAAATCATGAAAACATTAAAAGCATTGTTGGTAAACGGCAGCCCCGGGGCAAAGGGCTGCACCTTTACGGCTCTGACAGAGCTGAAAAAGACTCTGGAAGATGAAGAGCTTTCAGCTTGGCCGGAAAAGTCTTGGACTTCCGGAGAAGGAAGCAGCGATTTTCACCAGTTTTCACAGATAAACAGGGAAGAAACCCCGGCGCGAGCATCACGCAATCGCGCCGGGGTTCCTTTATCCCTTAGTATTTCCTGTCTGTCTCCCAGGTGTCTTCTGCCTTGTTTTTGTGGCAGTCTCGGGTATTTCCATCCTGCTTGTAGCCGTTTTTGCTTTTGTTTTCTTCCTCATAGGTGTTTCCCGTGCGGTCCATCTCGTACGCACTGCTGTAATTGTCATTTTTTACACCATTTTTACTCTTCGTATTCTTTGCCATTTCATTTTCCTCCTTGCAGAAACTTCTTGTGCAGGGGGCTCTTAAAAACTGAGCGCCGCTGCTTTTCCTATTGTGTCCGGAATTGAAAAATTTATACAATCACAGCTGCAAACCGGCCTTTTCCTTGCAGGCCTTCTGTTTTTATGATACAATATCCCCGAATGTGTGCGTCCACAACGGCAAGCTGCGGGCGAAGAAGGGAGCTTTTCTATGCTGAAAAAGAAGCAGTTTGTGTGCCTGTTAAGTGTGGGCGCGATGGTGGCTGTTCTGGCCGGCTGCAGCAATTCGGGCGTGAAATTTAAAAATCCAGTGACAATCACCGTATGGACCTATTATAACGGCGACCAGCTGGAGACCTTCAATTCCCTGGTGGACAAGTTCAATGAGGGTGAAGGAAAGAAGATGGGCGTTACTGTGGAGAGCAGCAGCCAGGGCAGCGTCAACGATCTGGAGACGAACGTGCTGGCCTCTGTGGAGGGAAAAGTCGGAGCCGATGAGATGCCGAATATTTTCTCCGCTTATGCGGATACGGCCTATACCGTGGATCAGATGGGAAAAATCGCCGATATTTCCGGTTATCTGACCAAAGAGGAAAAGGAAAAATATGTTCAGAACTACATTGAGGAGGGCGATTTCTCCGGGAACGGCAGCATCAAGATTTTCCCGGTGGCAAAGTCTACGGAGCTTCTTTTTCTGAACGATACCGACTGGCAGAAATTTGCCGGGGAGACAGGAGCCGCCTACGATGATCTGGCGACGGTGGAAGGACTCATCGAGACAGCAGAGAAATACTACGACTGGTCTGATGGCAAAGCCTTTTTCGGAAGAGACGCCATGGCAAACTATATGCTCATCGGTGCAGAAGAGCTGGGAACAGAGATTTTCCATGTGGAAAATGGCAGGATGACTCTGGATTTCAATGAGGAAGTGGCGAAAAAACTCTGGGATGGCTACTATGTTCCCTATGTGAAGGGCTATTTCAGCGCTTCCGGCTGGTTCCGCAGCGACGACATCAAGACCGGAAATATCATCGGCTATGTAGGTTCCACCTCCAGCGCGACCTATTTCCCGACTCAGGTGGTGGAGAGCGACACTGAGAGCCACGATATTGAGCTTAAAATTCTGCCGACCCCGGTATTTGAAGGCGGCGAGGCTTGCGCGGTGCAGCAGGGAGCCGGTATGGTAGTCATCAAGGCCACCGAGGACGAGGAAAAAGCCTGCGTCGAGTTTCTGAAATGGTTTACGAAGGCAGAGAATAACATCGCCTTTTCCGTTGGCTCCGGTTATCTTCCTGTGACGAAGGAAGCCAACGATATGAAGAAGATCAAAGAGAGCGATAAGGATCTCAGCGCTTCCATGGAAGCAATCCTCACGGTCGGTGTTGACACGGTAAACAACAGCACTTTGTACACGACGAAAGCCTTCAAGGGCGGTCTGGGCGCGAGGAATGTGCTTCAGTATTCCATGAGCGATCTGGCAACCGCAGACCGGGCCGTTGTGGAAGAGCGGATGGCAGGCGGAGAAACACTGGAAGCAGCGACGGCGGATTTCCTGACTGACGAGTATTTCCAGAACTGGTATCAGGATACCTTAACTCAACTTCAGGCCTTTGAAGGATGAGCACCTTTTTTGAGGAAAGGAGGGACTTCCTGAGATGATGAAGAAGGAAAGATCGATTTTCCGCATGATCCTGACAGCCATGCTGGTTGTCCTGGGACTTGAAGTCCTGCTGCTTCTGTTGGCATTTTATTTCAGCAATATGGGCCCCCAGATGAACCAGAACGCCATGGATATTGTGGAAAAACAGGTGGAAAACCGGAGCGCTTATCTGGAAAATATTATGCTGGCCAATCAGGACTTAAGCGTCCTGTCGGCAAAGATTAATGAGACAACGGCGTCTCTGACGGAAGAGGGAGCGATCGACCTTGAGACTCTGGATGACAGCGGAGAAAATGCCATGCCTCTTCTGAGTGCGGTCAGCTCTGATCTTATCAGCACGCTGCGGAGCAAGTCTGTCACTGGCATTTTCATGGTTCTGAATACGGAAGATCTGGATCAGATCGGGGCGGATGTTACCCTGCCGGGAGTTTATATCCGTGATCTGGACCCTTCGACCACGCCTTCCGAGAGAAATACGGACCTTCTTCTGGAGCGTTCACCGATTCAGCTGGTGAAACAGATGGATGTCGCCACAGACAAGGGCTGGTTTTCGTCCTTTCCGCCGGAAGCGCTGGAAGAGGAAAGCTTCATCTATCAGGTTTTCCAGGCGGCTTATCAGGATAAAGGCCAGCTCGATGCAGCGGAGTACGGCAGATGGACCAGAAAGCCTTTTGTCTTAAAAGGAGATGGCCGTTCCGCTCTGGCCTATACGATACCGCTGATTTTTGAGGACGGTACGGTGTACGGCGTGTTGGGTGTGGAGATGCTGACTTCCTATATGCAGTCTCTGATTCCGAATAAGGAGCTCCAGAACCAGGACTTCGGCACTTATTATCTGGCTTCCACCAGGGAGGATCTTTGCGGAAAAAACGTTGAATTTCAGGAAGCGGCCTGTTCCTCATCAGCGGGAACCATACAGAATTTTTCTGCTGAGAGTATGACGCTCACGAAGGAAAGTGGAGATTACTGGTTAAAGGATATGCCGACGAACAAGGTCAGCTTTGCCTCTGTACGGCCGCTGAGGTTCTACAGCAGAAATGCTCCTTTTTCCGGGGAACAGTGGGTGCTGGTGGGAACGGTGGAGACCACCTATCTGTTTGCTTTTTCCAATCATGTAATCTTTCTCATGGGAGTCGCTATTGTCATGATTGTGGCAGTGGGTCTGATCTGCAGTCTGATTGTAAGCCGCTATCTGGCACGCCCCATCTCAAAGCTTTCCGGAGAAGTGGCTGCGGCGCAGAAAAATCCCACGGCCATGCCGAGATTTTCCACCACTCATATCCGGGAGCTGGATCAGTTTGCCACAGCTGTGACGCAGTTAAGCCATGATGTGCTCAATACTTCCACAAAGTTTTTGCGGATCATGGAGATGGCGAGTGTGGATCTGGGCGGCTATGAGGTCCGGAAGGATTCGCCCACGGTCTATGTGACAAAGAATTTTTTCAGTATGCTGGGGATTCCTGAGAAAAAGGAAGAGAACCTGACAAAAGAGCGTTTCCAGGAGATCATGACAGAGTTTGAAAGCGTCTGTAGGAGCAGCAAGGGCTATGCGGGGGATCTGATCTACCACATTCCTCTGCCCGACGGAAAAATACGCTATGTCCGCATTGAGACCACCAGTGAAGCGGATGCCCAGGTCGGTCTGGTGGAAGATGTGACGGCTGTCACCACCGAGCGGCTTCGAATCGAGCATGAGCGTGATTACGATCCGTTGACGGGACTTTACAGCCGCAGAGCTTTCCAGAGGGAGAGCGAAGCTATTTTCGCCCGGCCAGAGAAATTAAAACACGCAGCCCTCATCATGATGGATACGGACAATCTGAAGCATATGAACGATACCTTCGGCCACGACTGGGGCGATAAGTATATCCGGAGAGCAGGACAGTGTCTGGCCTGGAATACGCCGCCGGGTACGCTCTGTGCCCGGATTTCCGGCGATGAGTTTAATGTGCTGTTTTATGGCTATGACAGCCAGGAGGCCATCCGGGAGGAGATTCGGAATCTGAAGACGGCGGTGAAGGAGACTTCGCTGACCCTTCCGAGTGGCAGAGAGCTGCACCTGAGCATTTCCGGAGGTATCGCCTGGTATCCGGAGAACAGCCGGGAATTCCCGATTATGAAAAAATACGCGGACTTCGCGATGTATCAGGTGAAACGGACCCAGAAAGGCGAGCTGGCCGAGTTTGATCCCGAAATTTACAGGAAAGAGGCCGCTGCCACCGAGAAACGGCAGCAGTTCCAGAAGCTTATCCGGGAAGAACTGGTACGGTATTATTTCCAGCCGATCATTTCCGGAAAGACCGGAGAGACTATCGCTTACGAGGCCCTCATGCGTGTGAGTCTTCCGATGATTACCAATCCGGGACAGGTCATGGAGCTGGCCAGGGAGGAGGGCTGCCTCCATGAGATTGAGCGTATCACGATGTTTAAATCCGCCGAGAGCTATCTTTTCCTGGAGCGGGAGGGCCTGATCAGCGGAAAAGAGAAGCTTTTCGTCAATTCTGTTGCAAGCCAGCATATGACGGAGGCGGAGAGCAAAGAGTACGCGCGGCGTTTCACTTCCCTCCAAAGCAGGCTCGTTGTGGAGATCACAGAAGAAGAGGGCATGGACAGCAGTGCGCTGGAGATCAAGAGAAATACACTTGGTTTACAGGGAAATTTTGCACTGGATGATTACGGAAGCGGCTACAGCAATGAGAAGAACCTCATCGATCTGTCACCGGCCTACATTAAGGTGGACATTTCCATCATCCGGGATATCGACAAGAGCCAGGATAAACAGCAGATCGTTTCCAATATCGTTTCCTATGCCCATGGGAGAAATATGCAGATCGTCGCAGAAGGAATGGAGACGGCGGCCGAGCTTGAAACTGTGCTGGCTCTGGGCGTGGATCTTCTACAGGGATATTTCCTGGCCCGCCCGGCAGCGGTTCCAAGTAAAATCAGCGATGAGGCCCTGGCTGTGATCCAGGCTTTTGAAGCAAAGCAGACGGCGTCTTCTTGAAAAAAATTATTGACAAAAAGAGCTCCATCCGCTATAGTTAAACCCATCTGAATATTTCGTGGGGGAGTAGTTCACACGCAAGTGTGGTTTGTCAACAGGCGCGGTGCCATCTGAGGTACCTGGCAAATCTTAAAGAATGAGACTCACATATGATTTTCCAATGGTGAAGTCATATGTGAGCTTTTTTTATGTTATGGTGACGCTTGCGGATCTGAGCGGTCGGAAACGGAAAAAAACAGGTTCAGAAAACGGAGGAAAAAGATTATGAATGAAATTTTGCAGAGCGTACCCTTTGCAGTGGTACTGCTGGTCATCGGCTTTGTGTTTCTGGTAAAGGGAGCCGATGCCTTTGTGGAGGGCTGCAGCAGCGTGGCCAAGCGCTTTCATGTGCCGACTCTGATTATCGGAATGACGATTGTGGCGATGGGAACCAGCCTTCCGGAGACCGCAGTCAGCATCACGGCTTCCATTTCCGGAAACAATGCTCTGGCCGTTAGCAACGCCGTGGGTTCCAACATTTTCAATCTGATGGTTGTTGTGGGTGTCTGTGCAGTGCTGACACCGCTAGCGGTTCAGGTGGGAATCTTAAAGCGTGATTTTCCCTTATCCATCGCCTGTGCGATCCTGCTTCTGATCTTAGGAGCTATCGACATGACGCTGGGCCATGTGGACGGAGTTGTCTTTATCGTTCTCTTTGCTTTCTTTATTCTTTACATGATCCGTTCCGCGAGAAATGCCGGAAATGGGGCTGAGGGAGAAGAAGATGAGCTTCTGGCTGAGGCGGAGGAAATGCCCGTCATGTCCGTACCGAAGAGCCTCATCTACATCGTGGCAGGCGGCGTGGCGATTGCCCTTGGAAGCGACTGGGTCGTGGATGGAGCGACGACAGTGGCCTCTGCGATGGGCATCAGCCAGACGCTGATCGGCCTTACAGTGGTGGCTTTTGGAACCAGCCTTCCGGAGCTTGCAACCTCCATCGTGGCAGCAAAGAAAAAGGAAGTGGATATGGCCCTCGGAAACGTCATCGGTTCCAACATTTTCAACATTCTGATGGTGCTTGGTATCGCCTCCGCGGTCAGCCCGGTGGCTTTCCTGACGGAGAACGTCATCGATATCGTGATCCTCATCATTTTCAGTGCGATCGTATGGGTTCTGGCCTGGACGAAGAAAGAGCTGAACCGGAAGGAAGGTATCCTGATGCTGATTCTTTACGCCGCTTATGTGGTTTATATCTGCATCCGATAGGAGAAACGTATGGCAAATATCATAGAGATTACAGATTTTGAAGCTCCGGAGCTGGATGTCTTTACCCGGTTCACGGAGAATCAGCTTTTGAACCGGCACGAGCCGGAAAAAGGAATGTTTATTGCCGAGAGCCCGAAGGTTATTGAGCGGGCTCTGGCTGCAGGCTGCCATCCGGCAGCCTTTTTGGCGGAAAAAGGAAGAGTCCGGGGAGAAACCTGGGAGATCGTGGAGCGCTTCCCGGAGCTTCCGGTTTTCACAGCGGAGTTTGAGGTTCTCTCCAAAATGACAGGCTACAATCTGACTAGGGGCATGCTCTGTGCGATGTACCGCCCGGTGCCGAAGACCATCGAGGAGGTGGCTCAGGGAGCCCGGAGACTAGCAATTCTGGAAAATGTGGTGAATCCCACGAATGTGGGGGCTATTTTCCGGTCCGCGGCGGCCCTCAACATTGACGCGGTAATTCTGACGCCGGACTGTAGCAATCCGCTTTACCGCCGGGCAATCCGGGTGAGCATGGGGACGGTTTTCCAGATTCCCTGGGCTTTTGTGGATAAAGAGCTCTCCTGGCCCGAGGAGGGTGTAAAAAAACTGAAAAGTTTAGGCTTTCGAACGGCGGCGCTGGCTCTTTCCGACGACTCCGTCAGCATCGACGATCCGAAGCTCATGAGTGAGGAGAAGCTGGCGCTGATCCTCGGAACGGAGGGGGACGGCCTTGCGAAGGCGACCATCGCCGACTGTGATTACACGGTCCGCATCCCCATGTCCCACGGCGTGGATTCCCTGAATGTGGCGGCAGCCAGCGCAGTGGCGTTCTGGCAGCTGGGACGTAAAAAGTAATGTTGAAAAACCCTCTGTACAGTTTTTTACGCGGATGTTATAATAAAAAACAGTGAGAAAAAATCTGGGAAGCTGATGGAATGAAGGGGATGTGAAGAAATGAGTGCAGAGATTACGGAAGAAAAAGATGTCATGAGCGGGCCGGAAGCGGAAGAGTTCATAGAAGAACTCAAAAAAGTATTTTCTATTGTGCGCCTTCTGGATAAAGACAATTTTGAGCACATGGAACGGCATTATAACGAACATGGCGAAGTTCCCTGCCAGTGTTACGAGATATGGAAAAAGAAAAGCCCCTGTGAAAACTGTATTTCCACCAAGACCTTTGCGGATGGAAGGCAGCGGACAAAACTGGAATTTATAGACTCCAAGATCTATCAGGTGATTTCCCGTTATATCGAGATCGACGGGAAGCCGTATGTGATGGAGCTGGTGAGCCAGCTGGATGAAAATTCCCTCGTGGATGCTGACGGCAGAAACCGTCTCTTAAAGAAGCTGGCAGGCTATAACAAAGAACTTTATACCGATGTCCTTACAGGTACTTATAATAGAAGGTACTATGAAGAACAGCTGAAAATGATGAGAGAGGCTGCCGGTGTGGCAATGATCGATCTGGACGATTTCAAGATGTACAACGACACCTACGGCCATAAGGCCGGTGACAGAGTCCTGGACACTACCGTACAGATCATCCGCAGCTGTATCCGGAAATCCGATATTCTGGTTCGCTACGGCGGAGATGAATTTCTTCTGATTCTGCCCGATATCGAGGAAAAGAATTTCGTGGAGAGGCTGAAGAAAATTCAGGAAGAGATCCATAAGAGCCAGATTCCCGGTTATGCGAAGCTTCAGCTTTCGGTGAGTATCGGCGGCGTTCTGACAGATCGTGAGACCGTGGAAAGCGCGGTGAACCGGGCAGACCGCTTCATGTACCAGGCGAAGATACAGAAGAACATGGTCGTGACGGAGGACGGAGCGTTTCAGAGTGCAAACGGCAGTTTTGCCATTCTGAACCGGAAAAGAAAAAATCATCGGGTTCTCATAGTGGATGATTCGGAGATGAACCGTTTTCTGCTCCGGGAGATGATCGGACCGGAATTTGAGATTCTCGAGGCGGAGAATGGCGCAGAATGTCTGGATATGCTGAGGCGTTACGGCACAGGAATTTCCTTGGTTCTTCTGGATATCGTTATGCCTGTGATGGACGGTTTTGAAGTTCTGGAGAAAATGAACAAGAATCACTGGATCGATGATATCCCGGTTATCATGATCTCCAGTGAGGATTCGGCAGCCTTTATCCGGCGGGCCTACGATATGGGCGTTTCCGATTATATCAGCCGGCCTTTTGACGCCCAGGTGGTTTACCGCCGTGTCATGAACACGATCAAGCTTTATGCGAGACAGCGCCGTCTCATCAATCTGGTGACGGATCAGGTCTACGAAAAAGAGAAGAACAACCGGATGCTGATCGGTATTTTAAGCGAGATTGTGGAGTTTCGTAACGGCGAGAGCGGTCCCCATGTGCTTCACATCAATATGCTGACGGAGCTCCTTCTGGAGGAGCTGGTCCGCAAAACCGATCTCTACAATCTGACCTGGAACGACCGCCTTCTGATCACGACGGCTTCCTCCCTTCACGATATCGGAAAGATCGGAATCCCGGAAAGCATCCTGAACAAGCCGGGGAAACTTACAAAGGAAGAGTTTGAGGAGATGAAAAAGCATACCCTCATCGGTGCTTCCATGCTGAAA
>OLPT01000905.1_pt1 | contig 19768 bp, 18 predicted proteins | sample 1673051 | NCBI WGS metagenome assembly OLPT01 (sample SAMEA3136750, study PRJEB25190) | human gut metagenome | biome: human gut; feature: human-associated habitat; material: faeces | place: Austria | collected 2013
GCTGACCTAATCTCTTGATAGCACCCTGGAAACCTTTACCTTTTGAAATAGCAGTTACGTCAACCTTGTCACCCTCTGCGAAGATGTCAGCCTTGATCTCATCTGCTAAATTGTACTCATCTGCGTTTTCGAATTTGAACTCGCGAACGAATCTCTTTCCTGAAACACCTGCTTTTTTGAAGTGTCCCATCTGAGCCTTATTAACACCATGTCTGTGTGCTACGCTCTTTTTACCGTTGGCATCCTTCTCAACGACTTTCTCTTTCTTGTCGCCGAAACCAACCTGAACTGCGCTGTAACCGTCATTCTCAACAGTTTTGATCTGTGTTACAACACATGGACCAGCCTCTAATACAGTTACAGGTACTAATACACCATCTGCATTGAAGATCTGTGTCATACCGATTTTTGTTGCTAAAATCGCTTTCTTCATTTCTTTACCTCCTGTTTTCTACAGCGGAACGCCTCTTGCCTGTCAACCCAGCCCGCGAAGAATTAGCCGGAACAAGTAGCGGAACCGTTCATCCTAGAGCAGCCTACTAGATCGTTATGCTTTCGCACTGTATCTTCTATATAAACCATTCGGGGATATACTAATTAATTGTTGAAGCTTATTTCTGCTTCATTTTGATATCAATGTAAACACCAGCTGGCATTTCAATCCTTGATAAAGACTCTGTTGTCTTCTGTGTTGGATTGATGATATCGATAAGTCTCTTATGAGTTCTCTGCTCGAACTGTTCACGAGAATCCTTGTACTTGTGAGTAGCTCTAAGAATTGTAACTACTTCCTTCTTTGTTGGAAGAGGTACCGGTCCGCTCACCTGTGATCCATTCTTCTTTACAGTCTCGATGATTTTCTTTGCGCTTGAATCTACTAACTCGTGATCATACGCCTTGAGAGTAATTCTCATTACTTGACTTGCCATAAAAAAAGTCGCCTCCTTTTCGCACTTTTAACTTCAGTACGACAAGCGGTGACTGTACACATCTCCGTGTGTGTCCTGTGGACTTTCACACGTTGTTTCTACATTTTGTAGACCATATCTGTTCTGTACAGTGACTTGCCGTCAGTTTCCTAACTTGACATTCGCTCCGCCGAATTCTCTGTCTCATGGACAGTAACTTCAAACTTCATAGCTATCATGCCACAGCAAGTGATATTATACATGACGTTTACAATAATTGCAATACTTTTTTCAAAAAAAATTTATTTTTTTATTTCGGATAATATTCCATTGAAAAATTACACTTTTGCACGTATATTATTATAGAAGAAACACGATTAAATGCAAGCAACGTGTAGTTTATTTTTACACGCAGATAAGAAAGGAATATAAACATATGTGGTTAGCAGATAGATGGAAAGATTACGAGGTTATTGACTGCTCATGCGGTGAAAAGCTTGAGCGTTGGTCTAAATATATTTTGCTGCGTCCAGATCCTCAGGTAATTTGGGACACTCCAAAGACTAATAAGAACTGGAAAAAGCTTAACGGTCACTATCACAGAAGCAAGAAAGGCGGCGGTGAGTGGGAGTTTTTTGATCTGCCGCAGGAGTGGACCATAAACTACTCTCTTCCTATTAATAAAGAGCTCACATTTCACTTAAAACCATTCAGCTTCAAGCACACCGGTCTGTTTCCTGAGCAGGCTGCCAACTGGGACTGGTTTTCAAAGAAGATTTATGATGCCAAAAAAAGCGGTCGTGATGTAAAGGTATTAAATCTCTTTGCATACACCGGAGGTGCCACTCTTGCTGCCGCTGCCGCAGGCGCCGCTGTCACACATGTGGATGCTTCAAAGGGCATGGTCACATGGGCTAAGGAAAACGCTGCAAGCAGCGGTCTTGGTGACGCACCTATCAGATGGCTTGTGGATGACTGTGTGAAGTTTGTTGAGCGTGAAATCCGCCGTGGCAATCATTACGACGCCATCATAATGGATCCGCCGTCATACGGCAGAGGTCCTAAGGGTGAAATTTGGAAAATTGAGGAAAGCGTATATCCGCTTGTGAAGCTTTGTGCAAAGCTCCTTACCGACAAGCCGCTTTTCTTCCTTATTAATTCCTATACGACAGGCTTGCAGCCTGCAGTGCTCACCTATATGATAAGCACTGCGCTTAAAAAGTTTGATGGTAAAGTAACCGCAAGTGAAATCGGTCTCCCGGTTTCTTCAAACGGACTCGTGCTGCCCTGTGGTGCAAGCGGACGCTTTGAAAGTTTCTGCTAATCAGTTCTAAAATAAAATCAGCCGCAGTATTTCATTATTTTCTATGAAATACTGCGGTCTTTTAATGAATACGCAATATATTACAATATTCTCTTTTTCTTCAATAAAATCAGTATCAGCACACATATGACAACCATAACACCTATTATAATCATAAATCCATGTGCTGTCGTCGCAAGCGGTACCCACTTTGAGCTGACATTCATGCCATAGATTCCTGAAATAACTGTCGGAATAGCCATGATAAGTGTGATGATTGTGAGCGACTTCATGACATTGTTAAGTCTGTTGTCAATGACCGTGCTCATAAGCTCTCTGGTACCATTTATGATGTCCCTGTAAATTCCCGTCATCTCAATAGCCTGCTTATTTTCGACAATCACATCCCCGAGAAGCTCCTTGTCCTCCGGATACTGCTCAAGGCGCTTGTATCTGGTCAGTCTCTCTAACACAACTCCATTGGCACGAAGTGATGTGGCAAAGTATACGAGTGTGGATTCCAGCTCGTGAAGCGCGATCAAATCGTCCTCCTCTGTATCCTCTCCGACTCTCTCCTCAATCTCAGTACGCATCTTGTCGATGATGCGCAGATCGTTCTGATACAGTACAGATATCCTGTAAAGAATCTGGTATACAAAGCGCATCTTTTTCTTGGTGGAAAATTCCTTTACACGGTTATTTAAAAATACCTGAAGCACCGGTGTATCCTCTGTACAGACTGTCACTATCTCATCATCTGTAAGTATGATGCCAAGTGGGATTGTGGTATATGACTCCTTGTCATGCCTAGTCTCTATCGAAGGTATATCCACAAGAATCAACGTATACCCATCCTGCAGCTCTATACGTGAGCTCTCCTCCTCATCGAGTGCTGCAAGTACGTCTTCAATATCGACATTCAGGTCATCCGCTACCATCTGTCCCTCTGCTACAGAAGGGTTGACCATCTGTATCCAGGTACCTCCCTGCAGCGTATCCAGCTCATGTATTAATTTGTCATCTGTCCTGTAAAACTTGACCATGGTGCCTCCCCGTGGCTTTTATGACACACATAATGCCACATAATATTTTGACATCACTAACGTATTGTCTTTGAAATAAAAGATATTACTTCTCAGCGTATTTCTGACTCTGGCTCTTTATAAGCTCTGCATCCTCAAAGTAATTTATCCTCATGGCGCGTTTAACCTCTGCCATCGTCTGAGCTGCTGCCTCTCTTGCTGTCTCGCTGCCATTTTTAAGTATCTCGTATACAGCAGGAATATCCTTCTCATACTCTGCTCTTCTCGCACGGATAGGTGAAAGCTCCTCCTGCATGATATTGTTGAGGAATTTCTTAATCTTCACATCGCCAAGGCCACCCCTTGTATAGTGATCCTTAAGCTCCTGAAGATTAGCATACTCCGGCAGATACTCCTCAAAATGCTCAGGCTTTGAGAAAGCCTCAAGATATGTGAATACTGTATTGCCCTCCACGTGTCCCGGATCTGAAATCTGGATATGTGTCGGATCTGTATACATACTCATGATTTTCTTCTTGACATCTGCCTCTGTATCAGCCAGATAGATACAGTTGCCCAATGATTTGCTCATCTTCTGTCCGCCATCTGTACCAGGAAGCCTGCAGCATGCCTCATTCTCAGGTAAAAGCACATCCGGCTCCACAAGCACCTCGTCGTAGATAGAATTGAACTTTCTGACAATCTCTCTGGTCTGCTCTATCATAGGAAGCTGATCCTCTCCTACCGGAACGGTTGTAGCCTTAAATGCTGTGATGTCTGCCGCCTGACTGATTGGATAATTAAAAAAGCCAACCGGTATACTTGCCTCAAAGTTTCTGAGCTTGATCTCATTCTTTACTGTAGGGTTTCTCTGAAGTCTCGATACTGTAACGAGATTTGAGTAGAAAAATGTAAGCTCTGTGAGCTCCGGAATCTGCGACTGCACAAACAGTGTAGACTTGGCTGGGTCGAGTCCTGCTGAGAGATAATCAAGTGCTACCTCTATGATATTTTGTCTGATTTTCTCAGGGTTGTCAAAATTGTCTGTGAGTGCCTGTGCATCGGCAATCATGATAAATATTTTGTCATACTCTCCTGAATTCTGAAGCTCAACTCTTCTGCGAAGTGAGCCCACGTAATGTCCTATATGGAGCCTTCCTGTTGGTCTGTCTCCTGTTAAAATAATTTTTTCCATCTCTATTATTCCTCTGCTTTAGTTCTATTATTACGATTGCAATGTAGGTTTATTCGCCAAACCGTCTGTCTTAGCAATCGCCAGCTTTCTTTATTATAACACACTGACGTGTAAAAGCCTAGGAAAAAGAACTCTCATTTTAATTATTTTATAATATCTACATACTCTGCCTTTGCCGCCCTGCACAAATCATCCGGTGACAGCGTAATCTGAAGCCCAAGCCTGCCTCCGCTGACCGTGATTTTGTCCTGCTCCTTAGCTGCCTCATGGATAAATGTAGGATACTGTTTTTTCATTCCGATTGATGTACAGCCGCCCCTTATATAGCCTGTAACCTTTGTCAAATCCTTGAGATGCAGCATCTCTATGGACTTCTCACCTGCTGCCTTTGCGGCTTTTTTGAAATCAATTTCGTCATCTATCGGTACCACAAACACATAGTATCCACCGCTTTTGCCGACTGTCGTGATAGTCTTGTACATGCCTGCGTGGTCAAGACCCAGCTTGTCTGCTATCTGAGCTGCATCCACAAAGTCATCGCACTCGTATGTGCGTGCCTCATATGGAATCTTCATTGTTTCCAGTATTCTTATTGCATTTGTCTTTGCTTCTTTTTTTCCCATTATACTATCTTTCCTCCAATAAGCTTAAGATATATTCCATATCTTTATGCAATTACCTCATTTTACTGATTGTCCGCACTCTTATCGGCATTTTTGTATGCTTCCTCAAAGAACTGCTCCTGCGAATCTATCGGTGTGCTGTTTATCTTTCTGTCCACATACTCACCATCAGCGCAAAGCTCCTTGCCCTTCTCGTCATCTGTCATGATTGTATCGAAGATATGGCGGATCTTGTCCTTAGCATGTGCATCGTATACCGGTGTTGCAACCTCCACACGTCTTACGGTATTTCTGGTCATAAAATCTGCTGACGCAATGTAAATCTTCTCATCATCGCCCACACCAAATCTGTATATACGTGAATGCTCAAGATATCTTCCTACAACACTTATTACAGTGATATTTTCCGTGGCACCCTCAACCTGCGGCTTCACACAGCAGATTCCTCTGACAATAAGCTCTACCTTCACGCCTGCCTGTGATGCATCGATAAGCTTGTCTATAAGCACCTTATCAGTGAGAGAGTTAACCTTAACTCCGATGTATGCCGGTTTTCCTGCATTATTATTGGCAATCTGCTCATCAATCATGTCAACAATCTTATTCTGCAGGCATTTTGGGGCAACAAGCAGATGTTTTACATCTCCGTCCGAAACAGTCTCACCTCTCTGAAGCGCCATAAACACCCTTGATGCATCTGCTCCAATCTCCTGATTTGCAGTGATAAGGGATAAATCTGTATAAAGACGCGAGGTCTTCTCGTTGTAGTTTCCTGTACCAATCTGAGTGATGTACTCAAAGCCATCGCCCTTTTTCTTTGTGATGAGGCAGAGCTTTGAGTGGACCTTGTAATCACCGAGTCCGTAAAGTATCTGACAGCCTGCATCCTCAAGGCGGTGTGACATCTCTATGTTGTTAGCCTCATCAAACCTAGCTCTGAGCTCGACAAGCACGATAACTTCCTTGCCATTTTCTGCAGCCTCTATAAGTGCATCGATAATCTGGCTCTTGTCTGCCACTCTGTATAGTGTCATCTTGATGGACACCACATCTGGGTCCTCTGCTGCATCGTTAAGCATCTTGATAAACGGCTTCATGCTCTCAAACGGATATGAAAGAAGCACATCCTTTTTCTCAACCTGACCGAGTATACTCTCCTTAAGCGAAAGCTCAGGTGTGTCACGCGGTGTACGCTTCTCAAAGAAAAGCTCCTGCTTGTCTCGCAGATAGTGCTGAAGCTGGAATACGAATGACATATCAAGCGGTGTTTTTACACTGATAAAATGCTTTTTGCCAATCTCAAGGAAGCTTGAAAGTTCATCAATCGCCTTGCGATTGATTTTTCTTGAAAGCTCAACTCTTACAGGATCAAGACGCACTCTCTTCTTGATGAGCTCCTCCATCATATTACGGTAATCCATATCCTCATCATACATGCTCTGCGCATCGATATCCGCATTACGTGTCACACGCATGATTGATTTCTCACGGATTACATACTTTGGATAGAGCTTGGATACAAAGTGTAAAATAAGCTCCTCTGACAGCATAAATGTGCCCGGTCTTGTAGGTATCTCGATAAGACGCTTGAATACGCTGTTTGAGCATGGCACGATACCTGTCTTTTTCTTCCCCTTCTGTGTAGTTAAAAGCACTACCGCATAGAGCTGTTTATTGGCAAGGAATGGGAACGGCTGCTGCTTTCCTATAATCATCGGAGAGAGGAAAGGTGCAATGTGTGCATCAAAATATGCCTCCAGCAAATCTCCCTCATCCTTTGACAGCTTGTTGAAATTGATTATGCGCACACCCTTTGGCTCGAGCTCACCCATGAGCTGCTCGTATATCCTTGCTTTCTTCTTCTCAAGCTCACATACTCTGTCAAGTATTGCCGATACCTGCTCCTCACTCGACATCTTTGTCTTGTTCTCGAAAATCTTTTCCTTTGAATTCATCTGCATCATGAGTGATCCGACTCTTACCATGAAAAACTCATCCAGATTTGTCTGGTAGATTGATGCAAAGGTCAGTCTCTCCGCAAGCGGTACTCTTGGATTGCCCGCCTCATTTAATACTCGCTCGTTGAACTGTAACCATGACAGCTCCCTGTTTGTGTAAACTTCTTCCAGTTTTTTCATCTGCATATATGCTCCTATTCTATATGATATTTTTCCATTCGCGTCTGCGTCTTTTAAGTTCATTTTATTTTGTGCCCGCTGCATTTCAAGCAGCCTTGCCCGCTCTATCAGCTTGTCCTCACGGCGTCTCCTTCTGTCTGCCAGATGAAGCTTATTTTCCACCCCGACAAGCAGCTGTGCAAGTGCCTTCAAAACTCTTTCCCTATGCAATATTTACCTCTCCGTTGATATCATCTGATAATATTCCAATTCTCGCTATACCGCACAGCACATAATGCTTCTGCAATGTCCGTGCACTCTTAAGTTCATTTTCGATATTTTTGTCTTTTTTGTCAATACATTCATGCAAATTTACAAACATTTCTTCAACGATATCAGCACATCTGAGAGTTTCCTTTGCAGCAAGCTGCATTACCACCTCTTTGACGCATTTTTATATGAATTAAGGCCGTCCACATTGGTAGTTTGTACCTCTTGTGAACAGCCTGTTATCATCGTTGCCATCATTCCTATGACGACCGCTTTCTTTAGTAATTTCTTTTTCAACATAATTAATCTCTCCATTAGCATGATAAATTATTAAAATTAATCAATAACTATTCAACAAGTTAATAGTATCAAGCTAATGTAAAGTCCAAAACGCAGTTATGTAAAATCATGGTAAAAACTTTACATTTCTTTACTCAGCTTTACATAAATTAATTTTGTGTGCATTTTATATATCTTTTAGGCATTTTTAACTATTTCAACAGCAATATCCGGATAATTTGTGATAATTGCATCTGCTTCTGCCTTGACAAATGCCTTCATCTCATGCTTTTCGTTTACAGTCCATACATGAGCTCTAAGTCCTCTTCCGTGCGCCTTGTCAATGTAGTTTTCATCCTGCATATGGTAGGTTGCCGGATGAAGCGCATCCACATGAAGCTCGCTTGCATACTCTGCCGGATTTACTATAATATCAGAAAAAAGCAGACCGCACCTCATATCAGGGCAAAGCTTTTTCATGCGCACAATCGACTCGTGATTGAATGATGAGCACCAGATTCGGTCAAGCATATCATACTCTTCCACGAGCGCCAGTACCTTTTTCTCCAGATTTTTGTACTGTACGATACCGTTTTTGAGCTCGATATTTATGGTCATCTCTGTGTTTTTGAGCAGGTCAAACACCTCATCGAGTGTTGGAATACGAGTCTTCTTGTCATAGGACGGCATGTGCTTTGACACATTGAGGCGCTTCAGCTCCTTGAGTGTATAGTCCTTTACAAAGCCTTTCTCACCACTCACTCTGTCCACGGTCTCATCGTGTATGACCACAAGCTCTCCATCCTTTGTGAGCTGCACATCAAGCTCCACGCCGTCAGCCTTCATCTTTTCTGCCTTCTTGAATGCCTCAAGTGTGTTCTCCGGTGCATATCCGGATGCTCCTCTGTGTGCCCAGACCTTTGTTCCCTCTGTGTTTATCATGCTTTAAGCCTTCTTTCGTTACTTTTTATTTTAGTTATTTTCATGCCTCGGTGCATCATATCTGTCTGCAAGCCTTAAAAATACAAATCCCACTGCAAAGAATATTGCCATAGTTGCAACCGCCACATTTATCGTGCCGCCCGCAAGCTTTACTGCCGCTATGACAAGCGAGCCTAAAAACGAAGCTCCTTTTGCAAAAATATCATAGATTCCGAAATACTCTCCCGAGTTCTCAGGAGGAATAATCTTTGAAAAATATGAGCGTGACAGCGCCTGCAATGAACCCTGGAAGCATCCCACACCAAACGCCATGATTCCAAAGCCAATCAGATCATGCAGTGTAAGTGCATATAGACAAACTGCAAAATATCCCGCAATGCAGACATACAAAAGCGTTGTAGTTTTGTATGTCTGTGACAGTCTTCCAAAAACAAGTGAACCGATGCATGCCACTATCTGTGTAAAAAGTAAAAACACTACCTGTCCCACTGAATCGAGCTTTAAATCAGTTCCTATGTTTATGCAATTATCTATTATAGTACCTACACCATCTATGTAAAGGAAAAAAGCAACCAAAAACAGTCCTACTTTTTTATCTTTTGTAGCTATTTTTTTGATTGTTCCAAAAATCTGTGCAAATGCGTCAGCTATAAGTCTTAGGACTCCCGGATTTTTGTTTGTTTTGTTTTTCTCTTTGATATTGTCTCTTATAAATGCATCATTTTCAAAATTCTTATGAATATCTTTGTCTGCTGCATCCGATACATAATTCACCTGTTTATAGCTCTTAAACAATGGAATTGTAACAACAAACCACCAGATTCCTGTAACTGCAAAGCCTATTATCATCGACAGGCGGTTTGATATGTATCCAAGCATATCCGGTCCACAGATGTACGCTGCAAGTGAAACAAGAAACGGCACACACGAGCCCAGATATCCCCAGGCATAGCCGTAGGAAGACACCTCGTCCATTCTATCCTTTGTCGTCACATCGACAAGCATCGAGTCATAAAACACCAGCGATGCATTGTAAAATATCTTTGTAAGCACATAGATAACAAGAAACAGCACCCATGTAGGTGTAAAACCGTTAAGTATACATGCCGACACTCCTACAACTACGGTCGTTGAAAAAATAGCCTTTTTGATGCGCATATGGTCTGCTATCGCACCACAGACAGGCCCGATAAGTGCTGATACAACTGTCATCACAGCTATTGCCATCGCATAATACGCGGTTGCCCTGTCAGATGAAATCTGCCCTGCACCATCTCCAACGGCAAGGCTTTTGTACCATATCGGTATGAGCGCACACGCAAGCAGTGTGTATGCGGAATTTCCCACATCATATAATACCCATGAGAGCTCCTTTGATGAAAGCTTTTTGGTTTTCTTTTGTGTATTGTCCTCTTTTGATTTCATAAATTATACCTTCCCTGTTTTGTATTCCTCAGACTACGATTTTATTTTTTTTATGTAAAAACCGCTACCACCCATTTGCAAAGTTTATGTAAATAATCCGCCCAATATTAAATCAGCGACTCCCTCGCAATCTCCACATAATGCATGGCATTGCGATGATTCTCCTCTATCTCATCAGCGGTCAGTGCCCTGACCACCTTTGCCGGAGAACCAAATGCGAGGCTTCCGTCAGGAATATCGGTGCCCTGGGTGACAAGAGCGCCCGCACCTATTATGCAGTTTTTACCAATCCTTGCTCCATTTAACACGATGGCACCCATGCCGATGAGTGTATTATCACCTATAGTACACCCGTGAACAATTGCGCTGTGCCCTATTGTCACATTGTCACCGATTCTGACACTGTGGCTTAAGTCCACATGTACCACTGCATTGTCCTGTATATTCGAATTTCTGCCTATTTCTATCGGTTCTGAATCGCCTCTTACAGTTGCATTATACCATACGCTTGCTCCGTCAGCCATTGTCACCTGACCCTTAACAACGGCACCTTCTGCTATATAATATGTCATATCTATCCCTCCATCAATTTCAGATAATCGCCCTTGTCTATATGCATCATAGAAATCTGATTATTATGCCGCCTGAAGCCGTAGACACAGTCCACATTTCGGATAAGCGACTGCAGACGTTCATCCGGTACACAGACAATCAGCTGCAAGTCCATCTTCCTTGCATACTTGAGACACACCGCACTTCGCTCCTGATCCATCTTGGAAAATGCCTCATCCAAAAGCACCAGCTTAATCTTTGAATCACGATTGCTCTGCTGCATATAAAGCATCGCAAAGCCCGCGAGAAGCGCAACATACTTAGGGTTCTGTCCCTCGCCACCCGAATCACGTCCTGCCATGTCATCTACAAAGTTTTCCCTGATGACACGGCCGTTTTCGTCCGTAACCTGCTCATACATGCTGAATGACAGATAATTGCGGTAATCCGCATACTGCTCCATTTCCTTGCGCTTCTGCATTCGCAGATGCTCATCCTCATCCCTTGGCGGCATGAACTTGTCTGTCAAAAGTTTAATTTTCTGCTCATATTTCTTATAAAAATCATCCTCACCAAAGCTTATCTGTCCAGCTATTCCGCCATTATCCGGATTTTTACTGTCCAGTTCTTCCGCCATAAGCATATCATAGAACTGACCGTTTTCGTTCTTTGCCGGCTCTATCTTAATCTGATAGGTACTGTCTGAGAAATTAGTCTCCCTAAGAAGCCTGTTTATCTCATAAGCATGGCGCTTTGCAGCCTTGATATCACCATGAATTGTACCGATGACATTCTCTCTGAGACTTTTGTAAATCACCTTGCACTGCTCCTCAAACTCACTCTCATATTCCGGCTCATAATCCTTCTCGTACTTCTCCAACAGCTCCTCATATGCCTTATTTGACTTCTCGGCTCCGCTGAACTGACCTGACGGAAACTCCTTTATATACCTGTAGCGGGCAGTCTGCAACGTCTCCACACACGACTGCTGCCTGCCACCATTTCCGTCTGCGCCTTGCAGCTCAATAAGCTTCTCACGCTGTTTGCTCTTGACCGATGCTCCTGAGCTATGCTGCAGCATATCCTGCACCTGCTTCTCAAGCTCCTCTCTGGCAACATAGCCCTGTAACATATCTTCCAGCTGTGCTCTTCGCTGTTCGTTTGCACCTATGATTTTCTCATGCTGGCTTATCTTTTCATTTATCTGCTGCTGATTCAGTGAAAAAGCACTCTTAAGTGCATCGATGTTTTTCTCAAGAAGCCTCTTTTTCTCCTTTAGCTCCTTGTACTGCCCATTCTCCATTGTCCTAATAATCTCTTCGAGCTCATTTTTCTGCGAATTAACTGCTTTAAGCTCATCTGACGCCTCAGAAAGGCCCACAAAATACTCCGGCTCCCCCTTTAAGCACTCAAAATCTCTCTGTGCCTTGAGACTTGAAATAATACCCATAAGCTGTATCTGGTCCTTCTCAAGCCTCTCCACATCTGCCTCATACTCGGCAAGTCTTGCCTTGGATACCCTGCCTCCGATGCAGGCATTTGTAGTATAATCGCGCTTCTTCAGATGTCTGAAAATAAAGTTGCTGTATGAGTAGCAGTCCGGTGTAACTCCATCTCGTACCTGCTCAAGCTCGTCAACACTCCGGCACTTTATAATATGTCCCAGATACCTTTTCAGGCAGACATCTACATACTTTTCCTTTGTATCCACTGCCTCATAAAGCGAACCATCCATGGCCTTTGGTTCACTGTCCATGATAGCCTTGGAATTGATGAGGTCAACATCCTCAAACTGCTTCATGTCCCTGAAAATAACAGCAGCAGTATGCGCATAACGTGGCTCTGTGATAAGTGAGAACTTGAGCCTGCCCATACGTCCTTCTATGGCATTCTTCCATTCCTCGTCCTGTACGTCAAACATATCCGCAAATACCTGTACCTTCACAGGCTCGCCAAATCTATCACTTAAGTCTCTCTGCAGCGCAGCTCTTGCCGAACGCAGGCTCTCACTGTACGACTTGCGGTTGTTCTTCATATCATCGACCAGACGTTTTTTCTCTTTAAGCTCTTTTGTTATCTCATTTTTCTGCGAAGTATTGTCCTCGAGCTCATCCTCGATATCCTTCTTTATAGACTCAAGCTTTAGATGAAGCTCCTGACATTTTGCCTTAGTGACATCGCCATCCACAATCTCTTCAATGAGGTTTAAAACTGCATTGCTCACATAATCTGTGATAACCTCATCCTCATCCCAGGCCTTTAGTCCGTTTGTGATTTTAATCCACTGACGGCTGTTGTCGGTAAGCATGAGACTTCTCTTCTCAAGCTCCCTAAGCTGATCCTTTTTGCTTCCTAAGTCGCTCGATTTCAAATCTGCACATACCTGGATATACTCTTGCTGCAGATCTGCCTGCTGCCCGGCTATATCATCTGCCTTTTCTGAAAGTCTGTCCTGTTCTTCTTCGATACGCTTTTTATCATCCTCAGCTGCCTGAATCCTTGCACGCATATCCTCGATATCTATGCACCTGATCATTGTCTCTGCCATGACAATATCGCTTTGGATATTTACCAGTTCCTGCCCTGACTCCTTTATTTCCTTGAGAAGCTCAATACGCTTGCGCATATCCTCTATTTTTTCCCTGATTTGTCTGTATGCATCAAGCTGCTCACTGATAGTCTCTATCGTGCCCGAGTCACTCTTTGGAAACATATAATCACGTATAAACTGGCCTGTTCCATTTGTCATTCTGAGTGCAATAGCACTTTTTTCCATTGTGATAAAACGATTCGGGTCAATATATCCTAAAATCACATCATATAATGTGCCAAGATATGCCTCCTTCGATGCGTAAATACGGTTTACATCCCCTCTGGCGCGTCTGTCAGCTGACTGTGAGCGAGTATTTACAAGCTTTTTAATATCATTATTTGAATAGCAAAAGCCGTCCGCTGTCACATATGAAGGCTCCGGCATCCTGCCCGAATGACTGAAGTACACAAATCTCTTAATCTCAGAATCGTTTTTTCGTACCTCAAATGCTATTCCTATACATGTAAACGTATGACTGCCTGTATCCTCTATCTCAAGCGCTATGACCGAACAAAAATCACAGTCGCCACGATTTGCGGAGCCATCCTTCTGCTCACCCCTCAAATAGCTCAGAACACTTCTCCTGTTTTTTGCATCATCTGCAGCCTTGTTCAAAAACGTGGGGCTGAAGCTGCCGTAGAGGATTACCTGAATCGCATCCATGACGGTTGATTTTCCCGAGCCACTCTTACCACTGAACAAATTGACATACTCATTAAATTGCAAAACCTTGTGATTTATTCCGCCCCAGTTGTTTAGACACATTCTGGTAAATATCTTCTTAGACTGACTCAATTGGTAACTCCTCCATTTCACTGTTCTTGGCAAATTCATGGGTATGGTTTACAGAACTGCCGTCTGTATTCAATCCGGCAGCTTCAAGTGTTGCAGCCGACTCGTTATCATACTTAATCAGATCCACCTCATCACTGTACATGCGCACAAGCTCATTTATATCCATGGCTGAGCAGAATATATTTACTGTGCCATAAATATATATTGGTGTGTTGTCCTCCAGGTTTGCAATAGCCCCCGGCAGTTCAATCATCTGATGTGTTTTCATAAGCAAAAGAGCGTCTGACCATTCCTGATTAGTGAGCTTTCTGGTAATCAGATTGGTATTTCTGCCATACTCACGAATCTCTGCCAGATTCGTTGTTGTCGCATTAAGCCCCTCGCCCATGATTTTATCCCTGTATATCATCTTCATTATAATGACAATCCTTGCAGTAAGAAGAGTCATCTTCTCGAGCATGACACCATCACCCGTTATCCTGAAAAGATGCTCCTGCTGGTCATGAACCAGCTCACAGTCAAGCACAGCCAGATAATCAGAGATAAACTCTCTGTTTCTAAGACACACCTGATACCTTGGATTGTCTCTTTGAATCAATGTAACGGGGTCACACTTCATTTGCAAAATACAGGTCTGCCTCAACAGATCCTGAATAGTTTTTCTAATATTTTCTGCCTCATTTGGCGAAACATTCTCCATATATTCAAACATACATTGCTCTCTTTTCTATGCTTCTCGTTTAGAGTCCGATTTGGATATTACAAGCCTTGAGTAGCTTACACCATCACTCTTTGTTATCTCTCCATCCAGACTCACCGTATCCTCACCCATGCGCTCATTGGTCTCCTCCTGCCATAAAAACAGAAGCTTTTCCAGATCCTCCATGGATTCTACAGTCTGTTCATCTGTCACAAACATGCCATCACGCATATTTTTATCTCTGAAGCTTTGAAGCTCCTTTTTGGTATACAATGGCTTTGGCACAAAATCTGCCATATCATCTTCGCCTGCCGAAGCATCGTCAATAACAAACGGAACAAACTCACTTCTTCCCTTCTCTCTTCTTCCCGGAAAACTATCGTCCGTTACATTGTAAAACTGTCTGGTGAACTTCATTCTGTTTCGAAGAGCCCCAAGTATCTCATCTGTTTTATCACTCTTATCTATCAGGTTAATGAGCTTTACTATATTATCCTCGTCATCTGCGCCTTCCTGCAGGATATAGTGTATCCTTGCAAGCGCCCTCTTTGCAAAAATCGTCTTCTGCTCAATAAGCTTGTTGTACTTTCTCTCAATCAGGTCAAACTCATGCTCCACCTTATAAACAAGCTCACTTGCCTTATCACAGTACTCCACGCTGTACTCATAGCGTTTTCTCTCAAACGTACCGGGTGTAGTCTGCGAAAGAATTCCCTCAAGCTCAGCCCTTCTGTCATCGTTCTGATTAAGAATTTTGCTTATAAGCTCCTTTACAGCCTCCTTGTAACGATAAAAGCTATCCGTAGTTGTAAGGATGGCATAACGTCTGCTATCACTGTTATTAATTTCCTTAATCAGTACCTTCTGTATACCTATAAAATCCTTCATACGTGACAGCTCATCAAAATATGCCCTCATACCATCCTGCATATTTGATAAAAGCTGACCAAGATTTTTTGACGTATACAACGCATTTTTTAGAATATCATTATTTTTTTCCGGATCTGAAAAATATGTAAAAAGCGCACTGTAAACAGCCAGAATGCTCTCGCGCTCCCTGCTGTCATCATCCACAAGCAGCTTTTTAAACAGCTCAGCATACATCTGGCTGTACTGAGGAAATGCAATCACATATGTATTGAGCTTTTCATCAAAATCACTCCTGATCCAACCCCAGTTTATAAGCCTGCCCAATATAGCTGATGGTGTCAGGGTGTATGCGAAACTGGCCTGGTCATATATAACATCAATTTCGGAATCAGGATTATAATCATCATGATTATCCATGCTGCCACTATCTTTATTACTCTCATCTTCATTATAATCAGTCTGCCATACAATGCCTGTTTTTGATATGGTATCCGCTATGATTATCTGACACTCCTCACGTGTCAGTCCCAGTGATGCATAGACCTCGTTATTCTCCTCATATAACGCAACAACTATCTGCATGTATGCATCCATATTTTTCGTGCGGAATAAGCTATAAAATTCTTTTGGTATTCTATCTTTTAATGTCATACTCATATAATAACATATCCCCACGTTTTTCGCCATATACATGGAAATAAACGTGGGGATATTAATATTGCTGCTTCACACCTCAGTCTTAACAGTAACATCCGGTTACCGTCAAATCACTGCTGATTGTGACCATCAATAATTCTATTCAATATAATGATATGAGGGTCAAAAGGTATTTTTCCCCTCATTTATGCTTACTGCTTACTGCTCAGCGACTCTCAGATGACTTATAAGCTCATTTAAGCTCTCTGCCTCACTGCTCATCTCCTGACTTGCAGCTGCACACTCCTGTGAAGAAGCTGAGTTAGTCTGAACTACATCGTTAATCTGCTCTACGCCATTATTAATCTGCTTGATAGCATCTGTCTGTGTCTCAAGTGTCTCTGCGATTCCATTAACCTCATCTGTGATAGTCTTGGAATTGCCTGCAACCTCCTCAAGCTGTGATGCTGTCTTGCCTGCAATAACCATTCCTTTTTCAACAGCCTTGACCGAAGACTCGATAAGAGCAGCCGACTCCTTAGCAGCATTTGCACTCTGCTCTGCAAGCACAGTAACCTGGTCTGCTACAACTGCAAAGCCTTTTCCTGCCTCTCCTGCTCTGGCTGCCTCGATAGAAGCATTGAGTGCAAGAAGGTTTGTCTGTGATGCAATCTCATTGATTGTTGCGATAATTTTACCAATCTCCTGAGATGCCTCATTGATTTCATTCATGGATGTAACCATCTCATGCATCTGTCCGTTACTGTCCATAATCTCAGTTCCGAGTCCGTCAACCTTCTGGCTTATTTCCTTTGCATGCTCGGCATTCTCAGCTACCTGATCCGCTACAGAAGCAAGTGTGGCTGTAAGCTCCTCTACAACGGCGGCCTGGTCTGTTGCGCCCTGCGCCAGATCACTTGAGCTGGCAGCTACCTGCTCAGCACCATTTGAAACCTCATTTGCCGCTCTCTGGATGCCACTTACTGTATCTGACATGCTCTCCTCGAAAGCAACAATTGATTCTTTAATTCCTACAAAATCGCCTTTCCACTCCACCTGTGGCTTAAAGTTGAAATTGCCATCTGCAAACTGTCTCATAGTCTGATCGATATCATCAATATATGTGCCAAGTGTCCTGATAGACTTTCTAAGGTCATGTGCAAGTTTGCCAACCTCATCATCTGAATGATACTCCAGATTGCTGTGAAGATTTCCATTAACAAGCTCTCCCGCTACTACTTCAATCTGCTGTAATGGCTCAAGCACAGAATCAATAACCTGATCACTGATTTTTTTTGCAATCATTGTGGCTCCAATTCCAACTATTATTACATTAGCCAGTCCTATAATCAGGAAAAACGTAGCAACTGTTCCCGACTCGGCACCAAAGATATTAGCCTTTCCACCAAAATAAACCAATAAAATTGCAACAATTGATATGCCTCCCGATACAAGCAGCATATCCAATACTTTCTTATAGCCATATTTCAATCTCTGCTGAAGTGGCATTTCCGTTATTTTGCTTTTAGCTTCCTCACCCATATGTAATTCTCCCTTTCTCATTTAGGTTTCGTTCTATACAGTAAGATTATTATATCATTACCATAGTACTATTTCAATGATAATTTGACAACATTCGTCATTTTTGACATATCGCCTAATTTTAGAAACGATTTATAGTCAAATACACTAATTCCCCGCTTATTACACCTCGAAATCCATACATGCCCTATTTGCAGTAAACGGTCTCACCTTGGTATCTGCCACTGCAACATGCTTAGGATTCTTTGCGTATGCTGCAAGTGCATCAGCATCTTCAAACGTAGTATCAAGCATCACATCTACGGTAGATGTCGGAAGATAATCTGTGCGCACTGAAATGTCGATCATTCCCGGAATCTGCCCTTTAAGTCCCTCTAACCCTTCCTTTATGCCGGCACGTATTTCCTTCTTCTGTGCCTCTGTGTACTCATCCTTGAGTGTCCATAAAATAATGTGTTTAACCATTGTGTTCCTCCTGAGTTTTTCAGGTCTTTCGACCAGTCCAAACTATAACATAATAATTTCTTTAATGTTCATCTCTTCTATAGTTCAAAACCATAAGGTGAATGGAGACCTTTGTATGAATAATATGCCATTCAGACCGCTATGTCAATTACATATTCTACCCCATCACTTCATTTCCTACCCCATTTTGCACCTTTTGTGGCAGAAAACATATTAGGTACAGTTTAGAATACATTTATTATTCAAATCATTTAATTTACATTTCTCTTTTAGCTTCTACCTTTGTTGCATATTTCCACGTCTTTCCACAATCTTTTGAATAGATACTTTCCCAACTAAATGTATCCTTCTCAATATTTTTGAAATTCCATTGCCATATAGTTGTATCATTCGCATCTTTATTAATCCCTGTTTGTATAATATCATTCTCCAATTCTTCGGCGATTAACCTATCAACACTCCATTTGGAAACGTACACTATATTCCACTTTTTTGAATTATCTATCATTGGAACTCGTATTGTTGTTCCATAATCTCCGTATAAAGTATCTTCCTCTGTCCATTCTCCTCTTTTGGGACAAATGAAGACATCTTGAATTCCATACCCATCCATGACATATGAAAAAAGCCACTCACCTTCTTTTGTATCTTCAATCTTCCCCTCTTCATCATATGTAGTCATTGTAAACGACCAATTTCCAACAAATCTACTATACAATGATAAATCTGTGTTATTATTCGCATTATTGCTTCCTAATGCTTCTAAAAATTCATTTTTCATTAGCGTACACTCTCCTCCCGATAAACATGTTGCTTATTTATCATTTGTAGTAATTGAATAAACAACCAAATCCCTATATTCCCCTGTGTTTTTATCAATTCTTCTTTTTCTTAAAACCCCATCCTTAATAAAACCTACCTTTTCAAGCAGATTAAGCGAAGGTTTATTATCTATATTACATTTTGCCTCAATGAGATACAGTCTATCTTTTGACAAGTATTCTGAAATCATCTTTTTTACAGCTTCAGTGCCATAACCTTTACCATGCCACTTTTCACCAATAACATAACCAATTTCACCAATCCTTAATTCTTGATATGGTATATCAAAATATATATCCTATACATGCACCACTTTCTTTTTCAACAATTACCCATGCATTCGTATTTTTCACCATAGCATTTACAAAAGAATTCATCTGATCCATATTCATTGGATATCCCATTATAAAATCACCCAAATGCTCATCTGTCCCCCATCCCTCGAAGCATATTGAAGCATCTTCATTCACAAAATGGCGGATGTATAATCGCTCTGTTTCTATTTTCATCATAAAAATCCTTTTCCATCTACATTATGACTTGGCACCACTACATCAATTAATCCTACTATAACATACTTTTAAACTGTAAAAAAGGGTTTCCGAGAAATCTCGGAAACCCTTGAATTTACTAGATATTTACACTACTAACAAGTAATTACTCGATAACTGTAGCAACACGTCCAGATCCTACTGTACGTCCACCCTCA
>OLPT01000913.1_pt1 | contig 19634 bp, 20 predicted proteins | sample 1673051 | NCBI WGS metagenome assembly OLPT01 (sample SAMEA3136750, study PRJEB25190) | human gut metagenome | biome: human gut; feature: human-associated habitat; material: faeces | place: Austria | collected 2013
CTCCTTCGGCACTGATTTCCTCTGCACGAACAGAACGTGGAATGTCTGTCTTGTAGACTTTCAGCTTTCCTCCATAACTTTCCCGGATCAGATTGCTGATGTCCTTGGAATAATTGGTTCTGCTGTCTACCATCGTCAGAAGAATACCCTCGATTTTCAATTTGGGGTTAATCTGCCGTCTGACCTTGTTGATGGTTTCCAGCAGCTGTTCCAAGCCCTTTGCCGGAAGATATGCCGCCTGAACCGGTATCAGCACATTGTCGGCAGCTGCCAAAGCATTGACTGTCAGCATACCCAAGGAGGGCATACAGTCCAGAAGAATGTAGTCATAATTCTGCTTGACCGTATCCAAGTACTGACGGAGAATGGTCTCCCGGCTCATGGCATTGACCAGGGAAACCTCTAAGCCTGACAGTTCAATATTGGCGGGCATCAAGTCCACACCTTCCGGGTGATGAAGAATGCCTTCGCCGGGGGCAATCGGCTTTTCCATCATAATCTTTCCCATCATGTCGGAAAGGGTGGGAGATAAGGTATCCGGGTACGGATTTCCCAGACTGACTGTTAAAGAAGCCTGCGGGTCTGTGTCTACCAGCAGAACCCTTTTGCCCTCCATTGCCAGTCCCACACCCAAATTTTCCGTGGTTGTGGTCTTGCCCGTGCCGCCTTTCTGGTTGACTACGGCAATGACGGTTGCTTTTTTCGACAAATATCTTCACCTCGCTTTCTATTCTGTGTATACTGCATTGATTACCACCTCCCTCCAAGTTTCCCCGAAGCCATATCATGCCTGACCTTTGCGTCATAGTGGGCGCTTATGGTGTAGGGGGCATTGTATATCGAAGCAAGTAAATACTGCTTGATATTGCGAACATCGGTTGTGTTCTCTTTGAAAGAACTCATTACAAATCTGATGTGTTCAGAATCCAGCTTCATAAAACTGCTTTTGACAATTTCAATGGGCTTATCATCACTGGCAATTCGTATTTGCTTCCGATTACTGCACATGACTTCAATAATCAAATGCAGAATTAGATCGAGTATCTCATGGTCATACGGATAATCCTGTTTCAGATAGTCCATAGAAAGCTGTTCATAAAAATACTGATAATATCGGGTAAATTCGTCAGTCTCATCGACTTCCTTTCCACAAAAACCGGAAGGAAAGAAAGGATCAGTATCACTAAAATCAATATAATTAGTATCAGTATTATTACCTTGTGCTTTTGACAGTTCTTGAATTGTGTTTTTGACAACTCCAGAATTGTCCTTTTGACAATTCAAGAATTGTCTTTCCACAGAACCGGAAATGAAGTTCTTTACATATATCAGGTTCGGTTTCCCAAGTCCCTGTCGCTTGCGTTCTATCAGACCGCATTTCTTTTCCAGCTCATCCAGCAGCTTCACCGCTTTCTTTTCAGCACAGCCTAACGCACCTTTGATTTCTTCTATGGTGAATATGATATAGACACGGCCTTCCTCGTCCAGCCAACCGTTCCGGGCTGAGAGGTTCATGCGGTCAAGCAGAATACCGTAAAGCAGCTTGGCATCGGTTGATACATTCCAGAAGCAATCCTCGGTGAACAGCACCTTCGGAACACGGTAGAATGCGAACATCTCCGCCTGCTGCCCATAGAAATAATCATACGTCACTCATCCTCACCACCTCTTTCTGCGGGAAATACTCTTTTTTCAGAGGGGTTCTGCGGAAAGTCGTATCCTTCAGTTTATACGGACATCTGACAAAATAGCAGAAGCGGTACTTCCATCGGGGTTGATAATACTCGCAGTCTTTGCAACATTTCGGCTTGTCACGGCGATTGCGTTCATACTCATACATATCAACGCACCCCCACTTCCTTCATAATCTTCCTGGTACACCAGCCGATGCAGGGATGATCCCGCCCATAAGGACAACCTTCACATTCCGACTTCGGCTTTGGGGGTACGGAGATTAAGTAGTAACAATTTTCTTCGCCCAGACAGCAGCCCGTTTTATTGTTTTTCCAAAAATGACAGTAACGGCAGTCGTTTGGCTTGTCTGGGGAATAGACGATTTTACTCAAAAATCAAACCTCCAATCTTTCAGATTTACCCATGAATTTTGGGCATAAAAAAAGAGCGTCTATCCATCCCCGATACAGGGGCAAATAGACGCTCTATGTACATGGTAATATTCAATTTTATTTCTTATAACGGCTTAGCACTCGGAACATCCGCCTTTTGTATTAGCAAGGTTTTGAGCACGATTTTTCGCCTAATTAGCTGGAAGGGCATTTTCATTAGCAAAAACGGCCCTTTTTCTGCTAATGATTAGCAGAAATTTTTGTCTTATCACAGCAGTTCGATTTTTTAGGGCTTGTCAAAAATCAGAATTTGAAAGTGAAATTCGGAACCATAATTCAATTTCCGTAATCACAACGGGATTTGATAAAAAAAGCCGAAAACCCTTGAAAACAAAGGCTTTCGGCGTTGTTAGCTGGCGTCCCAAAGAGGACTTGAACCTCCGACCCCACGCTTAGGAGGCGTGTGCTCTATCCAACTGAGCTATTGGGACGTATTTAATTTTTTTGTCAGCCTCCGTAATTATCGGACTCAGCTCCCAACTAAGGTTTTTCCAAGGTGAGCGTTGTAACGTAACCTTAGGAGGCGAACGCTCTATCCAACTGAGCTATTGGCACATAACATAACTATTGTATATGATGGCTTGCGATTTGTCAAGAAATTGGGAAATTTTCTTATTTTACTGAATATTCAAAAAAATTAAAAATAAGTGTTGACAAATGGAGAAACTTGTGTTAGAATAAATCTTGCTGAAATGCTGAAAGGCAAGATGAGCATACGGAGAGGTGTCCGAGTGGTTTAAGGAGCTAGTCTTGAAAACTAGTGATCCCGCGAGGGACCAAGGGTTCGAATCCCTTCCTCTCCGCCATTTTATTTTATAGTGAATTTGAACTTCACACGGAGGATTACTCAAGTGGTGAAGAGGCTCCCCTGCTAAGGGAGTAGGTCGCTAACGCGGCGCGAGGGTTCAAATCCCTTGTCCTCCGCCAAGAAAAAAGCACTTGCTTTTGCAAGTGCTTTTTTCAGTGAAATAAATCCAAAAGGATTTGTGAAATACCTATCGGTGTGAAATATGGATTTTCCATGTGAAGTGCCTGACGGCGTGAAAGGATTTATTTTATTTCACTTTCTGCGTAAGCAGAAAATTTCACAATACAATAGTATTATTTCACATACGAAGTATATTTCACTTGTTATAAATTAAAAGAGGTTCGTATGGCTGAATCAAAGCTTAGAGAACTATCAATTGATTTATATAACCGGTGCGGCACTATTCGCAGAATATTGGTTGCATCTATTAATACTGCAAAAGAAAATTTACAAAAGGAAAAGATTAATTCAAAATCAAAACCCAATATTTCCGTATAATAGCATTACACGATTGACACCAAACTTAATAACTGGTAATATAAGGCTGTGAGAATATTTGTATTCTTGCAGCATATTTTTTTACCAAAAGGAGGATGGATTAATGGGATTTTTATTAGGAAAGACCGCTGTTATTACAGGCGGAGGAAGGGCTATTCTCTGCGACGGAGGTTGCGGTTCAATCGGCTACGGCATTGCTGTTGCTTATGCAAAAGAGGGTGCAAACCTTGTTATTACAGGCAGAAATGTCAAAAAGCTTGAGGATGCCAAAGAAGAGCTTGAAAGACTTTACGGAGTAAATGTGTTGCCTGTTCAGGCTGATGTCAGCAAGGACGGCGATAACGAAAAGGTTGTTCGGAATGTTGTTGACAGAGCTGTTGAAACATTCGGCGGAATTGATGTCTTGATTAACAACGCTCAGGCTTCTGCGTCGGGTATTACGCTTGCAGATCATACAACAGAGCAATTTGACCTTGCTGTTTATTCGGGATTGTACGCAACCTTCTATTATATGAAGGCTTGTTATCCGTACCTTAAAAAGTCAAAGGGAACGGTTATAAACTTTGCTTCGGGTGCCGGACTTTTCGGAAACTTCGGTCAGTGTGCATATGCAGCCGCAAAAGAGGGAATAAGAGGTCTTACAAGAGTTGCCGCCAACGAGTGGGGCAAGGACGGAATAAATGTCAACATTGTCTGTCCGCTTGCATGGACTGCTCAGCTTGAAAAATTTGAGCAGGCTTATCCCGACGCATTCAAGGCGAATGTAAAAGTGCCGCCAATGGGACATTTTGGTGATGTCGAAAAAGAAATCGGCCGTGCCTGTGTTGCACTTGCATCACCTGATTTCAAGTATATGAGCGGCGAAACCATCACCCTTGAGGGCGGAATGGGACTCAGACCGTAACTTTATTTTAAAAAATTCTTTTGTTCTGTTATTTGGTAAATCATTAAATAAAATATAAAACATACTAATATGAGTATTGAATTTTTTGTTCATATGATGTAATATCAAGTTGCGGAGTACATACAAAAATTACTTTGAGGTGATTGTATGGGAATTTTTGATATAAAGAACACAGATATTTTCAGCAAGGACTATGACTCTGCAAACGCATGGCTTGAGTATAACATTTTTAATGAATGTACAAAGGACGAAAACGGAGAGTCATTTGATGAGTCCGATGAAAATAACTTTTGGGATTATTTAAAGAAAAATAAATAATAAGTTACAAAACAGCGACCGCAGAGTGATATGCTTTGCGGTCGCTTTTATGTGTTGTTCACACACAAGGACACTCGGCATAATATGAGGGTGTAGAGAATAACTTGATTTACGGGTGTTGTGTATGAAAAAGAGCGACATAAGAACATTTGGTATAATCGGCGGTGACAAGCGACAGCTTTTTCTTGCAAAATCAATTTCTGACAGTTGTTACGATGTTTTGCTCGGCGGATTTGACAGCCTTGAAAGCTACGGTTCATTGAGCCTTTGCAATGTTAAAAAGGCAATTTCGGAAAGTGACGCATTGATTTTTCCGTTGCCGTCAATAAGGACAGACGGAAGTCTTAACACTCCGTTTTCAAACGAGAACATTTTGCTTGACGGTGACGATATTGAAATTATCCTTAAAAAGCCTGTTTTTACTACGATGAAAAGCAGATTTTTAAAGGCATATCCAAGGCTTTCCAACGGTGAAATTTTTGATTACGGAGCAAGAGATGATTTTGCAATTCTCAACGCATTGCCTACAGCAGAGGGTGCAATTGAATGTGCAATGAGAGAATATGAGGGTACGATTTCGGGCAGTAAGTGTCTTGTGACGGGATTCGGCAGAATCGGAAAAATTCTTGCTCACAAGCTTGTTTTACTCGGAGCAAATGTTACCGTGAGTGCAAGAAAGCCGTCAGACCTTGCATATGTAAAAGCACTCGGCTACAATGCACTTAATACGGAAAATCTCAGAACGGTAAAGCGGTTTGACATTGCTTTCAACACAATTCCGAGGTTGATTTTTGACAGGGAACTTCTTATGAATACCGACACAAACACCCTTATTATAGACCTTGCGTCCCTGCCGGGAGGGGTTGATTTTGATACCGCCGAAAAACTCGGAATTTATGCCGTTAGGGCATTGTCGCTCCCCGGAAAATGTGCTCCGAAAACGGCAGGAGAAATTATAAAAACTACTGTATTTGACATCATCAAGGAGGTTTACAGGTGACAAAAGCAACCATAGGATTTGCAATGTGCGGTTCCTTTTGCACCTTTTCAAAGGCTTTTACGCAAATGCAGAGGCTTGTTGACTCAGGCTATGATGTTATTCCGATAATGTCGCAAAATGCCTTTTCAACATCAACTCGTTTCGGAAAAGCGGAGGAAACGGTAAAGAGGGCAGAAGAAATAACGGGCAAAGCTGTTCTGCACTCGGTTGTGCAGACAGAACCGATAGGACCTAAAAAAATGTGCGACTTGCTTGTGATTGCACCGTGTACGGGCAACACGATTGCAAAGCTGTCGCTCGGAATTACCGACACGGCGGTAACAATGGCGGCAAAGTCGCATCTGAGAATTTTAAGACCTGTGCTGTTGTGCGTTGCAACAAATGACGCTCTCGGTGCGTCGGCACAGAACATCGGCAGACTTCTCAACACTAAAAATATTTACTTCGTTCCTTTAAAACAGGACGATTGCATCAAAAAACCAAATTCGCTTGTGGCTGATTTTGATAAGCTTGAAGATTGCGTAACCCTTGCATTGCAGGGAAAACAACATCAGCCGATTTTTTTATAACAGAACAACAGCCGTCTTGAAATGCAAATTTTCAAAACGGCTGTTATTTGAGTTGACAATTAAAAAATAATGTGATAGCTTAAAGTATAGTATTTCTGCTGAACAGGAGTGGGTATTTAATGAGAAAAAGAGTAAACAAAATTATTTCTGTTGCACTATCGGCAACTCTTGCGTTCGGTGTGTTTACAGCATTGCCGACGTCGGCAAATGCGGTTGTATCAACGGCAAGCGAGGTAAGTGCGGAGGCAATTCCAAAACATGAGCTTTATAAAAGCTATACATATGGCGGATACAAATATCGCATAGTGGGTCAGAAATCAAACGGAAGATTTAACGCATGGATTGAATCTTATTCCGGTAAGTCTGCAAGCGTCAATGTTCCTGCGTCAGTCGGTGATTGTGATATGGTCGGCATTGACAACAATTGTTTTTCGTTTAACAAAACCTTGAAAACAATTATTGTTCCTAAGGGCATTGCTGAAATTGGTTCAAGTGCATTTCTCGGCTGTACCGCACTTACAAGTGTAAGCCTGCCGAGTACACTGACAAAAATAAATTTTTGGGCATTTAAAAATTGTACAAGCCTTTCGACACTTTCAATTCCGTCAAGCGTTGTTTCGATAGGTGATAACGCATTTGACAATTGCCTTTGGTACACAAATCAATCTGACGGAATTGTTTACGCAGGAAAAGTTGCGTATAAGTACAAGGGTAAGCTTGCGGATAACAGCTCTGTTACGATAAAAAGCGGAACTGTATCAATAGCCGATTATGCCTTTACGGACCAAAAGCTTACATCAGTCACACTTCCGTCAAGCCTTGTTTCAATCGGTGAACAGGCGTTTTCATACACTAATCTCAAAACTGTGACAATTCCGAAAAGTGTAAGCTCAATGGGTTATAATCCCTTTGCGTACTGTTCACAGCTTTCAAATATTACGGTTCAAAGCGGAAACACAAACTTCTATGTTCAAAACGATTTACTTATCGCCAAGAATCATATGTATTCAGTAACAAAAGATATTACTGATCCTGATGCACCTTCTACGGAATCAAGAAGCTACACATCTTATGCTCCGTACGGCTCGGTTGTGATATCGTTACCGTCAGCATCAACACTGAAAACTGTTACAATTCCCGAAACGGTTAAGGCAATAGGCAATTATGCTTTTGCAGGAAGTAAAATCGAAAAGCTTACTTTGAACAGCGGACTTGAATCTATTCTCACATCTGCTTTTTCAGGTTGCACAAACCTTTCATCGGTGAGCTTTTCCGACAGTATTATCAGCATTTGCGACAGTTCGTTTGAGGAATGTACTTCACTTAAAAATCTGAAATTCGGCAAAAATCTTGAATTTATTTCATACTATGCCTTTTATAACTGCCAAAATCTTCAATCGGTGACAATCGGGGAAAATGTAAAGGCAATTTGCTGTGATTCATTCGGCAATTGCAATGCTCTTGTAATTCACGGTAAGATTGGCTCAACAGCAGAAACCTTTGCCAAAAAGTACGGCTACAAGTTTAATTCATCAGAAGTCACAAGACTTAAAGGCGATGTTGACAATAACGGTATTATTAATGTAGTTGACGCTACCGATATTCAGAAATATGTTGTTAATCTTACAGATGAAAATGGAAATAAGTTTATTGATATCAACAATGCGGAAGATGTGTATGTCGCAGATGTAAACGGTGACGGCATTATCAATGTTGTAGATGCAACGCTTATTCAAAAGTATCTCGTAAGACTTGTGGAGTCACTTTGATAATTAAACAATTTAATAAATAAAAACAACAGCCGTCTTGAAATGTAAATTTTCAAAACGGCTGTTATTTTATGTTTGGATTGTCTGTGCGACAGGTCAGATAATCAAGACTTGTGCCGTAGCAGTCGGCAAGTTTAATGAGCAGGGAGAGGGGAATTTCTCTTTCGCCCCGTTCATATTTTGAGTACAGCGACTGGTCGCACATAAGAACCTTTGCAACTTCCTTTTGCGTAAGGTCATTGTCCTCACGCAAATCTTTTATTCTCAGTTTCATTTCATCACCGAATAAATTATAAAATAGCACATAGTAACCTATTGACTTTTAGGACAAATTGTCCTAAAATATAATTGCCTGAAAAATGAGAAAACAAACGGCATTATCTTTGCGATGTTCATATAATCTTATTTATCATAAATTGTGTATTATTATTTGCACAAGTGTCCAATGAGCCGCAAATACGAGTTGATGATTACTTTGGAAAATTTAATTTACCTTAAATCAGAGCGTTGCTTAAATAAAAATAATATTTTATCTGTATATATCTTGACAAATACCGCAAAATGCAGTAAACTTATGTCATAAAAATCCCGAAGAACATCTTCGGGACAAATAGCTTGCCGATTAATTGTGCGTATAATTCGGTAAGTCTTTGTTGTCAGTCAGCCCCAAAATATAGTCGGTGCTGGTGTGATAATGTTTTGCGAGGCAAATCAAAACAACGGTGGGGATATCACGCTGACCAAGTTCATAATTGCTGTAAACCTGTTGTGAACAATGCAGAATTTTGCTAACTTCTTTTTGCGTGAGGTCGGCATCTTCCCTCAGTTCCCTGATTCTTTTATACACAGAATTCACCTCGCATACAGTATAGCATACCGCAGATTGTTGTATTGCAATATACCGCAAAATGCAGTAAAACAGCAATGGTATTTTGGGTTAATTTTTAAATAATTATTCAGAGGGGAATGGTGTTTAAAATAAAAATATTAATCTTGCATATCAGATAAAACAATAAAATGATGGAGGAAATTATGAGAAAACATTCAAAATTTATTACGATTTTGCTGTCTGCTTTGTTGGCGGTATGCCTTGTGCAGACAGTATTTGTTCAGGCATTTGCAACCGAAAACTCAGCAACACCTGACGAACCTACAGACGGCTTGTATCCTGTTTCAATGGAAGTTGTTAAAGCACCCGAAAGCTTTACCGATATTGACGACAATACTTTTTGGAGTAATGTTGTATTGCATATTGTTTACAGCAATGGTGAAGAATTTGATGTGAACTGTGACGGCATTAACAGCGAGGGCGGTATTGTTCCGCCGATTGCCGAGATCGACGGTTTTACAGGCTATATATGTGTTGGTTATGTTGATGATTATGACTATCTTGAAGGTGATACTGAAGATTATACTGTCAATATTAATGTAAGTTATCTTTACGCTTATGATTTAGATGTTTCAGCGACATTTTCTGCTGAGATGTTGCATCCTGTTTCAATGGAAGTTGTAAAAGCACCCGAAAGCGTTACTGTTAATGAAAACTTATCTAATAAAAATCGAATTACCGATAGCACTTTCTGGAGCAATGTTGTGTTGCACATTGTTTACAGCAACGGTGAAGAATATGATGTAAACTGTGACGGCATTAACAGCGAGGACGGTATTGTTCCGCCGATTGCCAAGATTAACGGTTATGCAGGCAGTATAACTGTTGATCACGCCTATTATGAAGATGATACTGTCAATTTTACTGTAGGTTATTCTTATGCCTCTTCCGAACTCGTCGAATGGGATAAAAGTAATATTTCAGCGGAATTTTCTGCCGAGAAAAAGTTAGATCCGCACTCTATTGCAAGAGTTGAAGTTACAAAGCTCCCCGATAAGGTGTTTACAGCACCGCTTTGGACAGGTGAGCCTGATTATTCAGAGAGCAGTTGGTATGAATGGGTTGGTTCTCTTGATATAAACAATTCTATTTCTCACAATTGTGAAGGTATGGAAGTGACCCTATATTACGCTAACGGCGAAAAGTGTGGTACTTTTGCTATTGCTGATTTTAAAAAAAATCATATATTCAACTACCTTGTAAACTACTCATTAGAGAATTTTGATGAATACGGAAACATTTTAGATATGCAGGTATATGATTTAGGTGATTACAAATTTTCGGTATCTTTGGGTTCTTCTGATACTGAAATGATTTACACCGCAAAATCAGCATCTAATCCTAACCCGTCAATTAAACCTGTAAGCACAGAGGACACTCCTGCAAAGCCTGAAAAGCCGAGCGATAACATTTCATCCGCAACAAGTGATGTTGCAACAAATGACAATGCAAACAATAACAACAGCACAAACGGCACAGCTAACAACGGTGTTGTTGCAACAGGCAACTTTGCAACTCCTGCAATTATCACAGTAGTTATGCTTTCGGCAGTTGTAGTTATGTTTGTATTCAAAAGAAAAAGAATGTTTTAATTTTGTGTGATTGTGTGAATTGATTTTATTGCCATACAATTTTTCAAAGCACCTGACATTAATTTGTCGGGTGCTTTCTGTATGATGAATGTTGCGGTTTGTTTTCATAATATTTGATGTGATGAAAGCAACCGTATGGTATTATCCTTGTTTCATTTACAAGGATTGTATTACCGTAATGTTTTCACTTTTACTTTTTGGCGGTCACAGACCGTTGATACAAAATTAAATTTATAACAAAACTGCACAAAAATTTATGGATAAAGACAGCGTGGGGTATTGCTCATGCTGTCTTTTTGTGTTAGAATTGTAGATAACAAAATGAAATAACGAAGGATTTGTCTATGAAATATTGTTCAAAATGCAAGCGTTTGCATAATGATGAAGAAACAGTCTGCAAAAACTGCAAGGCTCAGCTTAAAACAATAACCGATGAAAACACTCCCGTGTATCTGCTCACGGCATCGGGCTTTGAATTGCAGAGAGTTAAAGCCGCACTTGAGGACAGTACCGTTCCGTGTGACGCTACAATCAAAAAGTGTATGGAAAACAAGTACAGCAAAAGCATTAAGGCATACACAGGCTATGATGATTTGACCTATGATGTCTATGTTCCGTATTCGGCTTATGAAAAGGCGTTCGACACCTGTGTCGGAATCGGCGCAATCAAGCTTGAGGGCGAAGAAATTCTTGACGAAGATGTTGAATACACCGAGAATGACGGCGAAACGCTTGACGAGCAGTTTGAGAAAATGACGGGTGCAAAGCGTACAACCGTAAGAATTGTCAGCGCATTACTGCTTTTGCTTATAGTTGCAGGCGTTGTGCTCGGAACAGATGCAATAATGAATTTTATTAAAGAATTTTTCGGATAATTCGGTATCCGATTTTGAGTTAATATTTAGTTAAAATGAATGAAATTACGGAGGATTTTTACAATGAAACAGGAAACAAAGTGTTTGCATTCCGGCTATGTGCCTAAGAACGGAGAACCCAGACAGATGCCCATTTATCAAAGCACCACCTTTAAGTATGATTCAAGTGACGCAATGGGCAGACTTTTTGACCTTGAGGACAGCGGGTATTTTTATACCCGTCTGCAGAACCCGTCAAATGATATGACTGCCGCAAAAATTGCCGACCTTGAGGGCGGTGTTGCCGCAATGCTCACATCAAGCGGTCAGGCGGCTAACTTCTTTGCACTTTTCAACATCTGCGAAACAGGCAGTCACATTGTTGCATCGTCTGCAATCTACGGCGGTACATATAATCTGCTCGGTGTTACAATGAAGAAAATGGGCATTGATGTTACTTTTGTCGATCAGAATCTTCCCGAAGAAGAGCTTGCAAAGGCATTCAGACCAAACACAAGGGCAATGTTCGGTGAAACAATAACCAACCCGACCGTGTCTGTTCTTGATATTGAAAAGTTTGCAAGACTTGCTCACTCACACGGTGTTCCGCTTATTGTTGACAACACTTTTGCAACCCCTGTCAATTGTCAGCCGATTAAGTGGGGTGCTGACATTGTTACTCACTCAACCACAAAATATATGGACGGTCACGGTGTTTCTGTCGGCGGTGCAATTGTTGACAGCGGCAACTTTGACTGGCTGAAATATGCCGACAAATATCCGGGACTTACAACTCCCGATGATTCATATCACGGCATTGTCTATGTCGAAAAATTCGGCAAGCTCGGCTACATTACAAAGGCTACTTCTCAGCTTATGCGTGACCTCGGTTCAATCCAGTCACCGCAGAATGCTTTTTATGTTATGAACGGTCTTGAAAGTCTTCATGTGAGAATGGAAAGACATTGCAAAAATGCTCTTGAAATTGCAAGATTCCTCAAAGCCAATGACAAGGTTGCGTGGGTTGATTATCCCGACCTTGAAGATGACAAATATCACGCACTTGCTGAAAAGTATCTTCCGAACGGCTCATGCGGTGTACTTTCTTTTGCGGTTAAGGGCGGTAGAGATTGTGCGGTTAAATTTATGGACAGCTTAAAGCTCTGCGACATTGAAACTCATGTTGCAGACGCAAAGACCTGTATTCTTCATCCCGCAAGCCACACCCACCGTCAGATGACGGATGAACAGCTTATTGAAGCAGGTGTTGCCCCCGACCTTATCAGACTTTCGGTAGGTCTTGAAAATGTTGATGATCTAATTGCCGACATCAGTCAGGCTCTTGATAAGATTTAATTTTCTTTAAAAGAAATTATATATAAAATTGCAAAATAAATTTACGGAGGGTTGAATATGTCAGCTTTTGTATCTGCGGTTATTGTTGCGGCAGGCGGTTCTGTGAGAATGGGAATTGCCGACAGCAAGCAGTTTATTCCGCTTTTGTCACGACCTGCAATTGAATACACCCTGAAGGCATTCCAAAAATGCCACCTTATCAAAGAAATTGTAATTGTCTGCCGTGAACAGGATAACGACAGAATCAATAAAATTATCGAGCTTAACGGTTTCAGTAAGGTTTCAAAACTTGTCAAGGGCGGTGACAGCCGTGCCGACAGCGTGCGTAACGGAATCAGTGCGTGCAGTGAAAACGCCAAATACTATGCTATTCATGACGGTGCAAGACCGCTTATTACCGTTGAAGAAATTGAGCGTGTTGTTGAGGCGGCTTTTGATACGGGTGCGGCAACTCTCGGAACTTCCGTAAAAGATACAATCAAGGTTGTTGACGGTTTCAATAATATAGAAAGCACTCCTATCCGTTCACAGCTCCGTGCAGTTCAGACTCCGCAGGTTTTTGAGCGTGATCTGTACCGCTTTGCTCTTGAAAATGCCGGCGATAATATCATCAACTTTACAGACGATTGTTCGCTGATTGAAAACATGGGCGGCGAGGTTCTTGTCGTAAAGGGCAATGAGGAAAATATTAAACTGACAACCCCGATTGACATTGTGATTGCCGAGAGTATTCTCAAGTCAAGACAACAGGGTTGATTGTGCAAAGGAGATTTATATGAGAATCGGTCACGGATATGATGTGCATAAATTTGCCGAGAACAGAAAGCTGATAATCGGCGGTACAGAGATTCCCTTTGAGCTCGGACTTCTCGGTCATTCGGATGCCGATGTGCTTGTTCACGCAATTATGGACGCACTTCTCGGTGCTGCGGCTCTCGGTGATATTGGAAAGCTGTTTCCCGATACAGATGAAAAGTATAAGGGCGCAGACAGTATTCTTCTTTTAAAAGAGGTGTGCCGTGTGCTTGCCGATTATAACTACAGAATTGTCAACATCGACTCAACCGTTATTGCTCAACAGCCAAAGCTGAAACCGCATATTGACGAAATGAGAAAAAATATTGCCAATGCCTGCGGAATTGATGTTTCGCTCGTCAGCGTTAAGGCTACTACCGAGGAAAAGCTCGGCTTTACAGGCAGACTTGAGGGCATTTCCGCTCACGCAGTTTGTCTTATTGAGAAGTATTAAAAAGTTACAGCTTCAAAAAATGCACATATTTTATTACATACATTCGACACCTTGTTCATATTAATGAACGAGGTGTTTTTTATGTTAAGAAAGGCATTTGTTTCAATAACATTGTGTGCTGTGCTTTTATTGTCGCCGTTTGTCGGATTAAAAGTGAATGCTCTCAGTGCGGACAGCATATCCGCTCCGTCTGCCGTGCTAATGGAATCGTCAACAGGAAAAGTTCTTTTTGAGAAAAATCCGCATGAGCAAAGACCGTGTGCGTCCGTAACAAAGATAATGACGCTTTTGCTCGTCTTTGAGGCTGTTGACAGCGGAAAATTAAGCCTTGACGATGGAATTACTGCATCCGAACACGCCGCAGGAATGGGCGGAAGTGACATTTGGCTTGAAAAAGGCGAAACCATGAGTGCGGATGATATGATAAAGGCAACGGTTGTTGTATCTGCCAATGATGCGGCGGTTGCGCTTGCGGAGCATATCAGCGGAAGCGAGGACGCTTTTGTTGAAAAAATGAACAGCCGTGCCAAAGAACTCGGAATGAACGACACCGTTTTCAAAAACTGTAACGGACTTGACGAGGAGGGGCATATAACCTCTGCCTATGATGTTGCGCTTATGTCAAGAGAGCTTACAAAGCATGAGAAAATTTTTGACTACACATCAATTTGGCTCGATAATCTTCGTGGCGGTAAAACTCAGATTGTCAACACGAACAAGCTGTTGAAAACCTATAACGGAATTACGGGATTGAAAACAGGCACAACCAACGATGCGGGTTGCTGTATGTCTGCAACCGCAACAAGGGGAGATGTTTCGCTGATAAGTGTTGTTCTCGGCTGTAAAACAGGCAAAGAGCGATTTGCAGATGCGGCGGCACTTCTTGATTACGGCTTTGCAAATGTTTCTGTAAAAGAATTAACACTTCCCGAAGATATGCCAAAAAGCATTGAAGTGAACGGCGGTATGACCGACAGCGTAAAGCTTGAATGTAAGGTTTCTTCAAAAATAGTGGTTGACAAAGGAAACGGTGCTAAAATTACAACCGAAATCGACCTGCCCGACAAGATTGACGCACCTGTTGAAAAGAATAGGAAGATAGGTACGCTTACATATCTTGTCAATTCAAAAAAGGTGCAGAGCTTTGATATTTGTGCAGGCGATTCTGTTCAAAAAACAAGCTTCGGTGCATTGCTTGAATATGTGTTCGCTTCACTGATTTCGCTTTGATTTTGTCGGAAAATCAGGCTTTTGTGCATTATTATTAAAAGCAGTACAAAAAACAATGCGGGTTTATTTTAAAAATTCACAAATTGACCTTGCAAAAACGCTCATATTATAGTATAATAAAACAACAAAGATACTTATTGCGATTCTATTTTCGCTATAGGAATTTTGGAGGAATTTATAAATGGCAACAAAGTTAAATGACAAGTATTTAAGTGATTTTATCGGCGAACACGAATATGACGGTGTTGCTGCCGAAGTTAAAGCAGCTCACAAGGTGTTGCATGACGGCAGCGGCCTCGGCAACGACTTTTTGGGTTGGCTCAATCTTCCTACAGATTATGACAAGGAAGAGTTCGCACGCATCAAGAAGTGTGCAGAGAAAATTAAGAAAGATACTGATGTATTCGTTGTAATCGGTATCGGCGGTTCTTACCTCGGCGCAAGAGCGGCTATTGAATTTCTTTCATCACAGAACTACAACCTTACCTGCAAGGACACACCGCAGATTTTCTTCACAGGTAACTCAATCAGCTCATCTGCACTTGCAGAAATCATGGAGCTTTGCGAGGGCAAGGATGTTTCCGTAAATATGATTTCCAAGTCAGGTACAACAACTGAGCCTGCCATCGCTTTCCGTGTGTTCCGTGAAATGCTCGAAAAGAAGTACGGTAAAGAGGGCGCAAGAGAGCGTATTTACTGCACAACTGACAAGGCTAAGGGTACACTCAAGGCTCTTGCAGATGAAGAAGGTTACGAAACATTTGTTGTTCCGGACGATGTAGGCGGCCGTTTCTCGGTTCTCACAGCAGTAGGTCTTCTTCCTATCGCAGTTTCGGGTGCTGATATTGACGCTCTTATGCAGGGTGCCGCAACAGCTCAGAAAGAATTTGGCAACGATGATTTAAAGACAAACGATTGTTACAAATATGCTGCAATCAGAAATATGCTTTACCGCAAGGGCAAAACTATGGAAGTTATGGTTTCTTATGAGCCGGCTTACACAATGATGTCAGAGTGGTTCAAGCAGCTCTTTGCAGAGAGTGAAGGCAAGGATAACAAGGGTATTTTCCCTGCAAGCGTTATCTTCTCAACAGACCTTCATTCACTCGGTCAGTACATTCAGGACGGCAGACGCACAATGTTTGAAACTGTTGTTCTCTTTGATAAATGTAAAAAAGAAGTTACTCTCGGTACAGACCCGACAAATGTTGACGGTCTTAACTTCCTTTCGGGCAAGACAATGGGATTCGTAAATCAGAAGGCTTTCGAGGGTACAGTTCTCGCTCATAATGACGGCGGTGTACCGAACATTGTTCTTAATGTTCCCGAAATGAACGAATCAGAGCTTGGCTATCTCATCTACTTCTTTGAGAAGGCTTGTGCTATTTCAGGTTATATGCTCGGTGTTAATCCGTTTAACCAGCCGGGTGTTGAAAGCTACAAGAAGAATATGTTCGCTCTTCTCGGCAAGCCGGGCTATGAGGATCAGAAGGCTGCTCTTGAGGCAAGACTCGGATAATTTCTTAATAAAGTATAACAACGGAGGAACTAATTATGGTTACTTTACTTATCGGTAAAAAAGGAACAGGCAAAACTAAAAAGCTCATCTCTCTTGCTAACGAGGCTGTTGCCGCTTCAACAGGCAATGTTGTTGTAATTGAAAAAGGCTCAAAGCTCACATATGATGTTACACATAAGGCAAGACTTATTGATACAGAGCAGTATCTCATCAGCGGTTATGATATGCTTTTCGGTTTTATCAGCGGTATCTGCGCAGGCAACTATGATGTTACTGACATTCTCGTTGACTCAACATTCAAGATTTGCCCGGAGGCTCTTGCAGGCCTTGAAACCTTCACAAAGAAGCTTCAGGATCTTGCCGAAACTGCATCAACTAACATTGTTCTCCTTATTTCTGCTGACGAAAGCGAAATTCCGGAGTCAATCAATGCTGTTTGCAGAAAAGTATAATTGATACTAATTGATACTTAAAAACAAACTTATCCCTCTCGTTTTTCGGGAGGGATTTTTGTATATACAACTGTATAAATTTAGCACCTCAGTCAATAATAGAAACGGAGGTGCTTTTTTATGAGCGATTATTATAACAACAGAAAGAAAAAACGCAGTCGCCGTGAAAAAATCGGATTTTACACGGCTTGCTCAATTTGTCTGATTGCCGTTTGCATGGCGGTGTACTCAACCTACAATACATTATCAGTGCCAAGTGCAAAAACTCCTGCCGCAACTCAAAGCAATGAGGTTAAGGTTAATGAAAATGTCACGGGTGTAACCCAAACCTTGCCCGAGGTTAAGCTTGATGTCGAAGTTCCTACCATCGCTGCAACCGAAGAACCGTCAACAAATTCGACAGAAAGTTCAAAAAATGCTCTTGAAACAATGCTTTCAACAGATTTGAGCCTGAACTATCCGCTTAATTCAAACAATGTTGTTCGTGAGTACAGCGAAAAAAGTGTTTATTTCAAAACTTTGAATGTATGGAAACCGCACACGGGAGTTGATTTCGGCGGTAAACTCGGCGATGATGTAACCGCAATGACGGGCGGAGTGGTTACTAATGTTTGTGAGGATAAAATGCTCGGCAAAATCGTTGAAATTTCAACCGACAATGTCATATGCAGATATTGCGGACTTGGCTCGGTTGATATAAACAAGGGTGATTCAATCGATGTCGGGAAGAAGGTCGGTACAATCGGCGCTGTCCCCTTTGAGGCAGGGGACGAAAACCATATACACATTGAAGTGAAGATTGATGGCAAGTACGCCGATCCGCTTTCTTTTATAAATAACAATGAATAATTGCGATTTTGACGCATACAATATTAATGCAAGCCCTCGTTTCGTTTTAAGGGGCAACAAAAAAGGCGGATACTTTTGATTAAGTATCCGCCTCTTTTTTGATTTTATGTCAATGATAAAAAATCACGGTAAATAAATTAAAATTCTGTCCGAAAAGCGATTATCTTTCGCTCTCGTGCCATTCTTCGTTACCAAAGATAAAATCATCAAGATCCATAATGACAAATTTCATATAGTACACCTCCTTAATAAAACAATATAGTATATTCAGGAAATGCTCGAATATGAGTGTTATTTTTTATTTGAGTCACAAATATTGATGTAACTTATAATAATGTCAACGGCCTGATCAACTGTAATATTAGTGCTGTTAAGGCACAAATCATAGTTGTCTGCAAGACCCCATTTTTTTCCTGAATAAAAACTATAGTAATTTGCTCTGTTCTTGTCTGCCTTCAAAACTGCCTGTTTGGCTCTGGCAGGGTCAATGTCCTGTCTGTCAACAGCTCTTTTAATTCTCTTATCAAGATCAGCATAAATATATACCTTCACTAGCTTCGGATTATCTTTAAGAACATAGTCGGCGCATCTACCGACAACAACGAAATTTTCCTTTTCAGCAAGCTGCTTGATAATCTTGTGCTGTAAAATATAAAGACGGTCATTAACCGGCAGGTCGCCCACTGAAGAAAAGTTGTTACCGTAATTGTACAGTCCCACAGACAATGAATACAAAAGACTGTTGGTAGCTCTTTCGTCAGCATGCTTGAATACCTCGGGAGAAACACCGCTCTCTTTAGCGGCAATAGAAATGAGCTCCTTATCATAAAACGATATACCAAGCTTCTCGGCAAGTGCTTTACCGATATCGTGTCCGCCTGAACCATACTGTCTTGTAATGGCGATAATTTTATCAAAACTCATAACTAAACCTCCCGGTATTTGCAATTTGTAAAGTTGTACAGTAGCAACATTAAGTAGCTAAATGTCAAAACTATATCGCTTTACATATACTATAATAACACATTTTTGCGAAAAGTCCAGTCTGTAAAAACAAATTTTACGAAATTTGTACAAAATGAACAAATAAGTCTTATTCCAATTATATAAATGCACAATATAATTGGGAGTGAAATTACATTTAAAGGATAAGAACAAATTTCTTTTTACATATATATGTATATGAAGAGGGATTCAGCGTGTAAAAAGCAGAATAATAGTGAAAAGGCATTAAAAATAAGATAGAATAAAGAATAATATAGAAAAATTGCCGATAATGTAAAAAAGATAAAAAAATTGTCAAAAAGGGGTTTACAAAAGAGAGAAGTGCTGATATAATATCAACTGTTGCGCTGAGAGGCGAGGCAGACAAGAGAAAACACAGGCGGTGAAAGAGTGTAGAACGCACGGAAGTGGAGAGTCAACATTCAGGAAGTAATCGAAAGTGTTGCTCGGTTTTGATTTTAAAAGCTGAAAAAACTTTTTAAAAAACTTTTAAAAAGTGCTTGACAAAATCAAAACAACGTAGTATAATAGCTCTTGCGCTGCTGAGGTTAGCGACTTCAAATGAAGAAAGCAAACAAGCCTTGAAAGTGCGTAGGACCTTGAAAATTGAACAACGAGAAAATAGTAAAGAAACCCGTAATGACTTT
>OLPT01000921.1_pt1 | contig 19516 bp, 17 predicted proteins | sample 1673051 | NCBI WGS metagenome assembly OLPT01 (sample SAMEA3136750, study PRJEB25190) | human gut metagenome | biome: human gut; feature: human-associated habitat; material: faeces | place: Austria | collected 2013
TCTATCTCTCCCTGATGGTCAGGAACAGAAGTTCAAGTGCAAGTTCAAAATTAACATTGGCACGAAGTCGCACTTTCGTCTTTTCCAAGGCCTCCAGAATTTTTTCCAGATTCTCGTATGAACGCTCACTTGCCTGTTCCTTGATATAGTTTATTTCCTGTTTAAATACCAGGTTGTCAATTTCCCTTGTTGCCTTAAACATCAGAACATCCCGGAACCAGAACTGAAAGATATCCAGATAATCACCGATATTCTGTTTCTCTTCCGTAAGTTTCTTTATCTCATCTGAAAGCTCATAGACCTCCATTGTGTTGACATATTTCAAAACCTTCAGAGCATTCTGTGTCATCTGTGAAAAATCTTCGGATGTGGCAGCTTCTTTTGCCTTGCCAATGCTTCCCTGTGCAAAAGACGCATCGATCTCAGCCTGATAATCCGGCACATGAAGACGTTCCATCAGATACTTCTTTACCAGCCTGTCATCTACAACCTTCAGATCCAGACGTACACATCTTGACTGAATTGTCGGCAGCAGTGCGTCAATATTACTGGTCAGCAACATGATCACTGCATATTCCGGGGGATCCTCTATTGTTTTGAGAAGAGCATTCTGCGCCTGTACAGTCATCATCTCCGCATCCGGGATCACATAGATCTTGTGCTCACTGTAATATGGCTTCACTGCCACGTCATGGATCACCTGGTCACGTATCTCATCAATAGTGATAGTACCTGGCTTCTCATGTGTCACAAATATAATATCCGGATGATTCTTACCTGATGCTTTCTTGCAGGAATCACATTTCTGACATGGCTCTGTTCCTTTCGCCTCACACTGAAGAGTCATTGCGTAAGTTGAGGCAAGAAGCTTCTTACCTGAGCCGGGACGCCCTGTAAAAATATACGAATGTGATACTTTTCCTGTCTTAATCGCATTCTGTAAGTGGCGTATTATCTCTTCATGCCCAATAATATTGTTGAAACTAACCATTCAGAATCACCTCTCTTATTTGCAGCTTTTATTACGAAACTGTGTTCGCTGTGATTTCATTATATCATACTTTAATAGCCATTCAAAACTATTTTTAGTTAAGATACAGAATTAACATAATTTATAATATTTCTGACACAATTATCCAGATTATCATTCTCGAAACGCCTGTCAATCCTTGCATCTCTGATCTTATCTTCCGAAAAATCCTCCTGATCTGCCAGAAAACGTCTGCACAGCTCCGCATACCTGGGGTTTGTCTGTTCCCGTTCTCTTTTTATTGCTCTTTCCAGACGTTCTCCATCTTCCACCTGTATATACAGAGGTACCACGCAGTCTTCACCAAAATACTCTTTCATTTTATGATAAGATTCCAGAGTTCCGATTCCCAGATAATTTCCCTTATCCAGATTGATCTGTCCGTCATCTGCTGTAAAATATGACCAGACACCATGAACCGTATCATAGGATCTGGATTCTATCAGAAGACCTTTTTCCTGAAATTCTTTTCTTTTATTTTCATCTGTAAAATAATACTGAACTCCATTTTCTTCTCCTGCCCTTATAGGTCTTGTGGTATATAGGATCAGTTTACGGAAATTCAGTTCTCTGTCCCCTGCAAGAACAGAATAAATTCTGTCTTTCCCTGAGGCACTTTTTCCCATAATATAAAAAATCTTTCCCATATTTTTAATCTTTACTGTGCATCCTTAATCTCTTTTTTTGTTACTACCCGGATGGTTCTGTTGGAATGATCCTCCAGTCCCTGAAGGTATAGTCCCTTGTTCATGTATATTCTCATATTCTTTACAAATTGTCCAGTGATCTGTTCGCCTGGAACAATAAGCGGAATTCCCGGTGGATACAGATAAGCAAACTCTGACGAGATCCTGCCGATACTTTCTTCCAGAGGGCATACCTCATCCGGGGCTTCCATAGCTTCTTTGATGGTCATGGTCTGACTCAGGGGACGATAGACTGTCTTTTCCTCCTGACCTGTCTTTTTATCCGTTTTCTGGCTCGCTGCCTGTTCTTTCTGTTCTTCATCTATTTCTTCTATGGCATGACACAATCTCTCAAATCCTTCTTCTGTATCTCCCACTGCTGCAATGGCAAGTGCATAATATTCTGATTCCATCTCCATCTGGATATGATATCGTTCCAGAAGGATCTGATACAGTTCTCTGCCGGTAAGAGACGCATATCTGGTAGAAAAAACAAGTTTGGATCTGTCATAATCAAAGATCTCCGAAGTACCGTTTTCCGGTGTCACCAGACGTATATATCTGAGAGGTGCCAGTCTCGTTCTGGTTTTCTCAAGCATTCTGGTAAAATCCCGGAACATCTGATGTCCGTCTTTTTCCATCTTTTCTATGCAGGCATCCATACTTGCCATAAGAATATAGGACGGACTGCTGGTCTGATAAATTCCCATAAATCGCCTTATCAGCCTGTCATCCACGCGATCACTGCAATTATGAAGTACTGCTGTCTGTGTCATGGAAGGCATCGTCTTATGAAAACTCTGGACTACTACATCTGCTCCCAGTTCTGCTGCCGATACCGGAAAATAGTCGGAAAAATGAAAATGAGCTCCATGCGCCTCATCTACGATAAGCGGAATATCATATCTGTGAACGATCTCCGCAATCCTTTCCACATCAGACACCACCCCATCATAAGTAGGAGAAGTTATCAACACTGCTTCCACATCCGGGGATGCTGCCAGCATTCTTTCCACTTTGTCCGGCGAAATTCCTCCGTTTATCCACCAGTTTTCATCTGTCTGTGGATAAATGTAAACCGGTGTAAGATTTCTCAGATACATGGCATGATAAACTGCTTTGTGACAGTTTCTGGCCACAAGAATCTTTCCTCCATCCGGAACTGCAGCTGATACAGCGGAAAGAAGTGCGGCTGTACTGCCATTTACACTGTAATAACATTGTTTTGTGCCATAAAGTCTGGCTGCATTCTCCTGTGCTTCTTTCAGTATCCCCTCTGCATGATGAAGATTATCAAATCCCTCGATTTCTGTAATATCTCTGTCAAAAGGAAACTCTCCGTTGACGGAAGCATTATTTCTCTTATGCCCCGGCATATGGAAAGGATAATAGTCTGTATGACTGTAGTCTGCTAATTCTTTGTATAATCTTGCCATATATTCACACCTTAAATCTGTATCCTACGCCCCATATGGTTTCTATATACTGCGGTTTGGCAGTATTAAATTCAATTTTTTCTCTGATTTTTTTGATATGGACTGTAACCGTTGCAATATCACCAACAGACTCCATATCCCAAATCTGACGGAACAACTCTGCCTTTGTAAACACTCTGTTTGGATTTTCTGCAAGGAAAGTAAGAAGATCAAATTCCTTGGTTGTAAACGTTTTTTCCTCTCCGTTGATCCACACTCTCCTGGCTGTTTTATCGATCTTGATGCCCCGGATTTCGATCACATCGTTTTTGACAGCGCCTGATCCTACCAGACGGTTATATCTGTCCATATGCGCCTTTACTCTTGCTACTAGCTCACTGGGACTGAATGGCTTGGTCATATAATCATCTGCACCCAGACCAAGTCCTCTGATCTTGTCGATATCATCTTTTTTGGCTGATACCATAATAATCGGGATATTTTTTTCCTGACGTACCTGACGACAGATATCAAATCCATCCACTTCCGGAAGCATAAGATCCAGAATGATCAGGTCAAATTCTTCATTCATCGCTCTGGTAAGTCCTGTATCACCTCTGTTGGCAATCTCTACCTCAAAACCTGAAAGTTCAAGGTAATCCTTTTCAAGATCTGCGATTGCTTCTTCATCTTCAATAATCAATATTCTGCTCATTTCACCGGTACCTCCTGGTATTTTCTTAAAACAAAGTACATGATCGTTCCGATTCCTTCCCGGCTGGTTGCCCAGACTTTACCACCATGGTCTTCCAGTATTTTGCGGACAATAGAAAGTCCGATACCACTGCCACCCTTGGAAGAGTTTCTGGAAACATCGGTTCTGTAAAAACGGTCAAAAATATAGGCAATATCCTTGGCTGCAATTCCCTTTCCATTATCTTCTATCTCTACCTGCACAAAATCCCCCACATCCTTTACCCGGATATGAATAACTCCATGAGGCTTATCCATATATTTAATAGCATTGCTGATAATATTATGTATTACCCGGCGGATCTGCTCTCCATCTGCTATGACCTGAACATCCTTCTCTACATAATTGGCATAATGAAGCTGTATTCCTCTCGTCTCCAGCTCCAGACCTACTTCCTCTGCGCAGTCAGCAAAATAATCTTCCACATTCAGCTTGCTGAACGTATAGGGAATCCTGTTGGTATCAATCTTGGAATAAAAAGTCAGTTCGTTGATCAGATGGTCCATTTCATTGGTTTTGTTATAAATAGTCCTTACATAACGGTCCATTTTTTCCGGCGTGTCTGCCACGCCGTCCATGATTCCTTCTACATAACCCTTTACAGCTGTGATCGGAGTCTTCAGATCATGAGAGATATTACTGATCAGTTCTTTGTTTTCCTTGTCCAAAAGTATTTTTTCTTCTGCTGATTCCTTCAGTCTGCGACGCATCTCCTCAAAATCCCGACACAGTTCTGCAAATTCATCTGTTCCTTCTACATCCATTACAAAGTCCAGATTGCCATCTTTAATATTCTGGGTAGCCTTCCGTAACTTTACCAGTGGCATTGCCACGCTTCTGTAGATCCATAATCCTACAGAAAAACTGGTAAAAACCAGAATGATCAGTGCTGTTACAAACAGATCCTTGGTCATAATCTGAATTCCTGATTTACTGGCACCTGCTTCGGATATGACAATGTCATAATCAGATTCCTGAACCATCTGTTCCTTCTGGGCATTTCTCTGCTGTGTCTCTCTGAATCCATACAACGCAGCAGAAAGGAGAAGCATTGGTACCAGAATAACCATCAGAAATCCCAGTATTATTCTTGTCCTTAATTTCATGAAACATCCCTGCTCTCTGTTATTTTATTAAAGTAAAAAAAGACGCATACATACCGAAACTATCTCGATATATATGCGTCCATTATACCATATCCTTATATCCCTATCTCTAAATTTTCTATAAAATGAAACATTCAAAGACAGGATTGTTACTGTTTACAACATTCACCCCAACTTAATCTTAGAGATATTTCTTAAGGTCATCTACTTTGTCCAGTTTTTCCCATGGAAGATCTACATCTGTACGTCCAAAATGACCATATGCCGAAGTCTGTTTGTAAATCGGTCTTCTCAGATCAAGCATACGGATGATTCCTGCCGGACGAAGATCAAAGTTCTCACGAATGATCTCAACCAGTTTTGTGTCAGAAAGTTTGCCTGTTCCAAATGTCTTAACGTTGATAGATGTTGGTTTTGCAACACCGATTGCATAGGACAGCTGGATTTCACATTTGTCTGCCAGACCTGCTGCAACAATATTTTTTGCAACATAACGTGCTGCATAAGCTGCAGAACGGTCAACCTTTGTACAGTCTTTTCCGGAGAAAGCTCCGCCGCCATGACGTCCAGCCCCACCGTAGGTATCTACGATAATTTTACGTCCTGTAAGTCCACTGTCACCATGAGGTCCACCAATCACAAAACGTCCTGTTGGATTGATAAAATATTTGGTGTCTTCATCAACCATATCTGCCGGGATGATGGCATCAAATACATATTTCTTAATATCTTCATGAATCTGTTCCTGTGTTACATCCGGATCATGCTGTGTAGAGCATACAACTGCATCAATACGGATCGGTTTGCCATCTTCGCTGTATTCTACAGTAACCTGTGTCTTACCGTCTGGTCTTAAATATTTCAGAGTTCCGTCTTTACGAACTTTTGTCAACTGACGTGCAAGTTTGTGAGCCATGTTGATGGCATATGGCATATATTCTTCTGTTTCGTTAGAAGCATATCCAAACATCATACCCTGGTCACCTGCACCGATCGCATCGATTTCGTCTTCACCCATCTTTGCTTCCAGAGCTTTGTCTACACCAAGAGCAATATCTGCTGACTGTTCGTCAATAGCAGTGATTACTGCGCATGTTTCTGCATCAAAGCCATATTTTCCTCTGGTATATCCGATTTCTCTTACAGTATCTCTTACAATTTTCTGAATATCAACGTATGCGCTGGTTGTGATCTCACCCATTACAAGTACAAGACCTGTAGTAGTAGCTGTCTCACAGGCAACACGTCCCATTGGGTCTTTTTCCATGATAGCATCCAGGATGGCGTCAGAAATGGCGTCACACATTTTGTCCGGGTGGCCTTCAGTTACTGATTCGGAAGTAAATAAAATTTTTTCTTTCTCCATTGTAATTATCCTTTCTTGTATAAAAGAAAACAGCCCCAACAACAGGACTGTTTTGAATTTATATTCAATCCTCTTATTGTTCGATTGCTCGCTCAGGTTGGCACCTTCCTCATAAAGAGGGGTTGCCGTAGCTTCACAGATCCTTTGTATCTCCACTACTCTGAATAAAAGGCCGTTTATTTAATTATTGCAGAACATACATTAAACTTATTTTTTAATATTGTCAAGTATTTATCCTGATTATTTTTATCATCCTACACGAAGACGGAATTTCTGGATCTCTTTTTCACTGGAAACTTTCTCGATCTCAGCACCGAGACTTCTCAGTTTCTCCTCAAAATTCTCATAGCCTCTCTGGATATAGACAATGTCATCTACAACCGTGATTCCATCCGCTGCAAGACCTGCGATCACAAGTGCTGCTCCTGCACGAAGATCCGGTGCACTGACTCTTGCTCCTGTCAGTTTCCTTACACCATCGATAATCGCAGAATTGCCCTCAACTTTAATATTGGCACCCATTCTGGAAAGTTCATCTGCGTATTTGAAACGGTTTTCAAAGATACTTTCGGTAACAATACTGGTACCCTCTGCCAGTGCCAGGGTAACTGCGATCTGTGGCTGCATATCTGTAGGATATCCTGGATATGGAAGGGTCTTTACGTGAGTACGATGAAGTCTCTTGCCTGCACGTACACGAACAGCATCATCAAATTCTTCTACTTCACATCCAATTTCTTCCAACTTGGCTGTGGTAGCTTCCAGATGTTTCGGAATAACATTCTTTACGGTAACATCTCCACCTGTTGCTGCTGCTGCAAACATGAAGGTTCCTGCTTCAATCTGATCCGGAATGATAGAATACTCTGTGCGGTGAAGCTTCTCTACACCTTTAATACGAATCACATCAGTACCTGCGCCCTTAATGTTCGCACCCATGCTGTTCAGGAAATTGGCAACGTCTACAACATGGGGCTCTCTGGCTGCGTTCTCAATAATGGTACGTCCGGAAGCCAGGGAAGCAGCCATCATAATATTGATCGTTGCACCAACAGATACAACATCCAGAAAAATATGACTGCCATGGAGGTTTTCTGTTTCAGCAACAATCGCTCCATGAAGAATATTTACAGATGCTCCAAGTGCCCGGAATCCTTTCAGATGCTGGTCAATGGGACGGCTTCCGATGTTACAGCCTCCCGGAAGAGGCACTTCTGCATGTTTATATTTGCCAAGTAATGCACCCAGAAGATAATAGGATGCACGAATTTTCTTTATATACTCATAGTCTACACTGATATCATTAATCGTAGAACCGTTGATTCTGACAGTTGTCCTGTCAATACGTTCAACCTGAGCTCCAATACCGGCAATTGCTTCCAGTAAAACATTAATATCTCTTACATCCGGCAGGTTTTCAATCAGTATTGTTTCATCCGTCATGATAGCTGCTGATAAAATTGCAAGAGCTGCGTTTTTAGCGCCTCCGATTTCAACTTCTCCTACTAACGGATTACCGCCTTTTATTACATACTGTTCCATAAAACACCTCTATGATTATTTTCACTTCATCCTGGAAGTGAATGCCAGAAAACAAAATTATTACCAAATTACAGGTTTTTGTTCAAAAGTTCAATAAAGTATTATAGCACATTTTTAACATTTGTAAAGAAAATTTAATCTAACAACCCTTTCTTTGCCTGTTTTTGACCTTATTTTGCCTTCTTTTTCAGTATCTCCAAAACTGCATCCAAACTTTCTTCCAGATTCTTCCCCTCTTCATCTACAACAATATCCGCATATTTTTCGTATAATGGAACACGTTCTTCATAAAGATCTGTAAGACTCTGTCCGTCTTTTAAAAGGACTCCTCTGCCCTTTAGATTTCCAAGTCTTTTCCTGAGGGAATCCAGGGACAGTTTCAGATATACTACAGTACCTGTTTCCTTAAGATGCTTCATGGCATTTTCACAATATACTACGCTTCCACCTGTTGCGATCACTGTCTCATCTACATTGATCGATGCATTTACACGATCCTCGATCTCTTTAAATCCTGCATATCCTTCCTGCTCAATGATCTCACTGAGACGTCTCTTTTCCTGCTTCTGGATCAGAAGATCTGAATCCAAAAACTGATAACCTAATACTTTTGCAAGAACAACCCCTATGGTGCTCTTTCCCGCGCCAGGCATTCCAATTAATGTAATATTATTCATATATTGTCAGTTCTCCATCTGTCTTATCAAGCTCATTTTTTCGCACTTTTTTTCTTTTTTCTGACACTGTAACCAAATGTGCCTATTTTTTTTCCTGTCCCCAGATATTCTCCATGAGAGTATACCAGGGGTCTGGCTTGGTTCAAATCAAATCTGTTTTTTTCATCCATGTAGGCTTCATCTGCGTGTACTGCAAGTACATCTGCAATAAACATATGATGAGATCCCAATTCTTTTATTTCTTTTACTTTACATTCAATAGATACGGGAGCCTCTTTGATCAATGGAGCTTTTACAAACTGAGCTGCTTCTCTGGTGAGACCTGTATCTTTGAATTTGTCTGTGTCCCTGCCAGATCTGACACCGCAGTAATCTGTAGCAAAAGCCAGATCCTCAGTAGTAAGATTGATCACAAATTCTCCGGTTTCCCGTATCATGTGATAAGAATACCGTTCCGGACGCACAGAGATAGAAACCATAGGTGGATTGGTACATATGGTTCCTGTCCATGCAACAGTTATTATATCATCTTCGCCTTTTCCGTCTGTAACGCTTACCATTACTGCCGGAAGAGGATAAAGCATATTCCCCGGCTTCCATGTCTGTTTCACCGTTATTTCTCCTTTTTTATGCATAATCTCCGCCCTGCATCTGTGCGGCTTCCATCAGTGCAGGAATCAACTGTTTCTTACGGGAGACAACGCCCTCCAGGTAAAAAGAACCATCTGTTGGTTCCATCTTGAAGGCAGCCTCTGCCATTTCCTGACTTCCCTCTCCGTAGAACAGAAGATCTGTAGATCTTTCCATAATGTCTGTCAGCATAAAATAAACTCTGCTTACACCATGTCTGCCACATTCGCTTACCATGAACGGAATCAGTCTTTCTTTCAGAACTTTCAGTTCCTCTGCATCCATGGAACTGATCTGACCAACACCAAAAGAAATATCTCCCTCTGCAATAAATTTCTTGTAATCCTGATAAAAGATTTCTTCCGGAGCTTTGTCTTTCAGGTTGCTTCCTGCCTTAAACATCTCTTTTGCAAATTCCTCAATGGAAATATCTGCGATCAGTGCCAGTGCTCCTGCAGCCATCTTATCCTGAAGTGTGCAGGTAGGAGAACGAAACATCAGTGTGTCTGAAATGATCGCAGCACAGAGAAGCCCTGCAATCTTCTGCGGAATTTCAAGTTTCTGCTCACCATAGATCTGATACATGATCGTTCCTGTACATCCCACAGGCTGATTGCGGAAACTGATGGGCTGCATCGTCTGCAGAGAGCCCAGTTTGTGGTGATCGATAATCTCCATAATGTCAGCTTTTTCAATATTATCTACTGCCTGATCTACTTCATTGTGGTCTACAAGTACAACCTTTTTTTTGTGCATGTCCAGGAAATTACGTCTGGATATGGTTCCTATACATTTGCCTTTTTTATTGATAACAGGGAATGCACGATGTCTGTGTTTGATCATCACATCCTGAATATCATCCGTAAAATCTTCTGTGCTAAAAGTAACCAGATTCTCCGTTCTCATAATGTATTTTACAGGGATACTCTGATTGATCAGTCTGGCAATAGTAAATGTATCGTATGGAGAGGAAATGATAATGATATCCTTTTCATGAGCAAGCTTCAGTACCTGCTGTGTTACCTGTATCCCCAGACCAACAATAATGCAGCTTACATTCTGGGCAATAGCCTGAAGATGATCTTCCTCTCTGTTACCCATAATGATCATATCATTTTCTTCAATGTATTCTTTCATCTTGTCAGGATTGGCTGTTCCAACCATAACCTTTCCCTGGATAAAATATCCATGGGAGTTGCCTTCAACAACTTCTCCGTCGATGGTTTCTGCAATCCTCTGGTACTGGGTCCTCGCCCTTGACAGAAGATAACTGTCAGTGGTGTCCATATAAGTCTTGGCAATGTCACCGATGGTAATCAAACCTTCCAGAGTACCGTCAGCCTCCCTGACAGGCAGAGATACGATACTGTTTTCCTGCATCAGATCCCATGCATTCTTCAGAGACATGCTTTTGTCTGCTTCCGGACTCAGGCGGATGTCCATATCTTTCACCTGCGTACCTATATTACTCAGATATCCCGGTGGCAGGACACCAAAACGATCCAGTACATACTCGGTCTCCTCATTAATCTGTCCGGCTCTCTTTGGAATATATTTGTTGCCCTGAGTGGTTCTGTTTTTGATATCGCAGTAAGCAATAGCAGAACAGATAGAATCTGTGTCAGGATTCTTATGACCTATTACATAAATTTTTTCCTGCTTTTTCATTCCTCTTTATCCTCATAATCAATCCAGTTTGATGTTAGCAAAAAGTGAACCTAAGGAAGTAGTCGCCTGCTCATTGGCATCCGGTACTTCATATACTTCTTCTTCGATTTCTTTCGCCATCATATCAGAAGCCTCTTTCATACTGAGACTGATCTTGCCATCTTTGATTGCTTTAACTTTGACTTTTACTTTGTCACCTACGGCTACTGCTTCTGAAGGCTTCTTGATTCTTTTTTCACAGATCTGTGAAATATGAACAAGCCCTGAAAGTCCGTTACCAAGATCTACAAATGCTCCGTAAGGCTGAAGGCTTTCTACGGTTCCTTCTGTTACAAGTCCGATTTCCAGATTGGACACTTTCTTTTTACGCTCTTTATCTGCTTTTTCTCTGAGAATTTCTTTTGCGGAAAGGATCAGTTTCTTACTGTCTTTATCCACATCAAGAACCTGTACCTGTGCGGGCTTGTTAAGATATACTTCTGTATCTTCTACGTAGCTCAGTGCCAGCTTGGATGCCGGAATAAAACCGCGTACGCCCTCTACATATGCAATGACACCACCATTAGTGATTCCTTTTATTATTACATCAATCACTTCTTTTGATTCCTTCATTTCTTTCAGCCTGTCCCATGCAAGAATATCAGAAGCCTCTACTCTGGAGAGAAGGATATTGCCATGTCCGTCATCCTTTCGTACTACAGTTGCAGAAACTTCATCTCCCGGACGTACTTCTTCTTTCAGATTAAATCCAGGTTCTCTGGAATAATCCTCAGCCGGAATGACACCTTCGGCATAATATTTCAGGTCAATGATCACTTCTTTTTCGTCTACACTAATCACAGTACCTGTAAGAATGTCCCCTTCTTCGATCTTTTTCATGGATTCTTCCAGTTCTTTTTCGTAATCTTTCATTGATTCAGCCATAATCTTCTCCTTATAACACAATTTCCTTTAAATATTAAGTACGATTTATTTTTGTTTATTATAACATAGAATCAAATGGTAGCAAATAAAAAAAGCCTCTGTACTGAGAAAAAGGCTTTTTATACGAGGAGTGCCCCGGCAGTGGTTTACCGGGGCGATTATTATGAAAAAATTTATGTGTAATGAAGAACATTACAACGTCTGTTTATGAAGTTCTCTCGAACTATTGTTATCATAGCAGTCAATTATGAATATATTATGAACAAAGCATGAATCTTTCGTATATATGCACAATTTTCGTTTTATTTTTTTTGGTTTTTTATAAAATTGCCACATACACTTTCTTGCTTTAGTTTACGAAAGTTGTATATTTTGTATAATTGTACAGTTTCAAATTTTAGCCCAGAATATCCTTCACAAGGCTTACAAGTTTACTAAATACACCCTTTACATCTTCTTTGGTGATACCAAGACTTTCCAGTTTGTCATAGACCTGATTAATCTGGGAACGAAGCTGATCCTCATCCAGATCCATATTTTTGAATTTGTTATAAAGACTTACCAAAGTACTCTTGTCAGAATCAGACAGTGTTACACCAAGACTTGAAGCAGCCACATCAATGGCACTACTAATGGTATCATCAGAAACATCTGTCTGACCAACTGCTTCTTTGGCTGCCACAATGATATCTACTACCTTATCCGGATCAGATAACAGCTCATCTACACCACTTTCCTGAAGCATCTCTACTGCCTGATCTACTGCAGCAGATGTATCATCTGCATAAACCATAGCTGGTGCAGTACAGGAAATAGCTCCTGCAAGAACGATAGCAGTTAATTTGTTTATTCTCATTTCAATTACCTCCTGAATTTAGACAACTTGCACTTTTACGGGTTTCATTATAGCATACTCTCACCTGTTTCTGTAAAACTGTTTTTCAAATGCAGATGCCATTCGTTCATTCATAAATCTTTTGACATTCGTTCACTGTTTTTTCATAACTTAAACACGATTCCATCATAATTTATAGATATACTAAGATCATAAAAATAATACAGCCAACATTATTTTTATAATTTTCTTTTTCATACGTTGATTACCACTACAGGTAATCAACTCTCCTTCCTTTTAAATTTAATAAATTAATAAAAAGCATCCGACCAGCCATCGGATGCTTTTTATGTTCTCTGTTATTTTTTGTTCTGTCAAATTTCTTTTTATTCCTTCAGATTACTGAACGCATTTGCCAGCTCTGCAAACTTTCCAAGATCCAGTGCCTCTCCTCTGATATTCTTCGGCAGTCCTGCCGCCTGAATACACTGCTCTACCTGCTCTTTGGTATAATCCAGTTCCTGAGAATTCTTCAGACTGTTGGAAAGTGTCTTTCTTCTCTGGTTAAAAGATGCCCGAATAAGCCGGAACATCAGTTTCTCATCCTGAACCTCCACTGGCATTTCTTTGTGTCTGGTAAGCTTTATGACTGCACTTCCTACTTTTGGCCTTGGCATAAAACAGTTAGGTGGCACATTGGCTACAATCTCCGGATTTGCATAATACTGCACAGCCAGAGACAGTGCTCCATAATCTTTGGAACCAGGTCCTGTCTGCATTCTGTCTGCTACTTCCTTCTGAACCATTACTGTAATGGATTCTACCGGTACATGACTTTCAAATAAGCCCATAATAATAGGTGTGGTAATGTAATAAGGCAGATTGGCAACTACCTTGATCGGTTTTCCCTGATTTTTTTCATCTGCAATCTTTTTGATATCTGTCTTCAGAATATCCCCATGGATCACAGATACATTGTCCCACTCTTTCAGTGTATCCTGAAGAATAGGAATCAGTGCATCATCAATCTCCACTGCTGTTACTTCTCTTGCTGCTTCAGCAAGATACTGGGTCATGGTACCTATTCCGGGACCGATCTCCAGCACAAAATCGTCTTTTGTGATCTCTGATGCCCCAATGATCCTGTCCAGTACGTGTGTATCGATCAGAAAATTCTGCCCAAACCTTTTCTGGAAAACAAAACCGTACTTCTGAAGCACTTCGATAGTATACTTTGGGTTTCCAAGATATGGTCTGGTCATAATTTTCTCCTTACTCTCTGTTTTAATTAAAGTCTTTTTCGTAAAGTACTTTATATCCGTCCTGATTTACTTTTTTCTTGCCGATCAGTTTGCGGAGACCACCACTTGACTTGGCAATGGCATTGTCTACAATATCCTTTACTGCACCTATATTCATAGGCTTGTCTTCTTTCTGGCTCGTACTGATCAGATTATACAATGCAAGCATTCCCATCTGATCAATGGTATATCCGTTTTCTCTTGTATAAACTTTTGCAAAGTTTGCAAGCTCATCGTTCGTAAATACCGGAATATTGATCATTGAGGTAAACTTGGATGTAAATTTCGGGAATCTGGCAATCAGTTTACGCATACCGATCTTTTCATCTTCAATAATAACGATCAGTCCGTCTGTACGGAACTCCATAGCCTGATTCAGCTCTTCAACAGTTTCTTTAGTAAGCTGGTTGGCATTTTCGATTACCAGGAAACCACCGGATAACTTGGCAACAATCTCTGCAATGTTCTTGCCATTGATCTGATCTGCAAACACATAAGCTACCTTGGATGCCTCCAGATTCAGTTCTTTACAGATAGCAGGAATCAGTCCGGATATCAGACGAGTCTTTCCTGTTTCCTGTCCACCCATTACGATTATATTTCCTGTTTTGGATGTCTTGTCAGATGCATTAATCTGTGCATCACAAAGTGCATCTACGATCTGTTCCTTCAGTCCTGGTACTTTGGCAAAATATGTAAAGAGTTTCTCTTCATCTTCTGTCATTTTCTTTTCCCGGGGAATGATATCAACAGGATCGTTTTCCGGCTGAATGGAATCGATGAATGCTTCCAGTTCTTTTTCTTCCTGAGGAATATCATCAGCTTCTTCTTCCTCTTCCAGATAACTCAGGTCAGAATCTTCATATCCGTCTTCTTCTGAAAAATCTTCATTCTCATCATCTTCGTCCATTACAAATGTATCGGACTCTTCTATTTTGGGAGAAGGACCATTAAGGAATTCCTGTTCTGCAGCCTGTAAATCCTCTTCTGTCATATAATCTTCCAGTTCATCCTCTGCCGGCTGCTTTTCTTTCTTTGGAGTCTCTGTTTCCGTTTCTTTCGGAATCTCGATTCCCTGGGCAGTAGCTGCTGCAAGAATCGTATCTTCCAGATTGAAATCAAAATCTTTTTCTGATTCTTCTTCTGATCCAGGAAGACAGATATCCGGTGCCTTTGGTATTTCTGTATGAAGTGGATTTTCCAGACCCATATTTTTCATGGATTCCGGTATCTCAAGTTCCGGAAGTTTGATGTTAGGGGTAAAAGTTTTTTTCGGAGATACTGCCGGTTCCTCATCTTTTACTTCTTCATCTGTCTCATCTGAAATTTCTACAGATACTTCTTCCGGTATCTCTTCTTTTATTTCTTTTTCTGTGTTTTCTTCGATTGCTTTTTCCAGATCATCAAAATCATCTGTCTGTACAGCAATTTTTTCAGGTTCCAGTGCCGGCACATTAGTTATTTCCGGTTCTGAAGAAATATCTTTGAGCATTTCCTCCTGAACTTCTTCTACCGGAACATCTTCCTCTTCTTTCAGGAATTCATCTTCCTGTTCATGTTCTTTCTTTCTGCCATTAAATATATCCCGGATACCTTTGGAGATTTTTTCCTGGAGACTTTCTGCTCCATTTACATCTCTCTCATCAATATCCATGCTCTCGATCACAGGAGATTCGTCTTCCTGATTTGCTTCCTGTAGCTGAGGTTCTTCTTCGCTTTCTTCAACTGTCTCTTCCTTCTGCTCTGCTGCTTCTTCAACAGTCTTCAGGGTTGGAATGAACTGTTTGTCATATTTCTCCTTCTCCGCACCGGTAAGCTGTCCCATCCGGTTCTTCAGATCCAGAGCTTTCATTACATATTTGCCTTCACTGAACCAGAGAATCATTTCATTGCAGACATCAAGACATTTCTGTGTCTCACCATTCTGATAATACAGTTTTGCAAGTTCATAGGACCATCTTTCAGTAAATTCTTTTTCTTTGTATTCTTCCAGAATTCTGATCTGTTCTTCCAGTGGTGCCTGCTGCGCCTTACAAATCTTATATTTCAGAATATACTGTGTACTGTCATTGGGGGCTACTTCAAGGAATTCCTCATAAAATTCCAGAGCCTCGTCAATATCCTTCATCTTGAGGGATACCTCAATCAGACGATACAAGATATTCTTCCCAATAGGTGCTCTGTGGTAAGCAAGGAGAAAAATCTCCTTACTGTCCTCATAGCGTCTGTTTGCAGCATAAATCTCTCCTACTACACACAAAGTGCGGACATTTTTGACACGTCTCCAGTCAATACTGTCTACCACTTCCATGGCATCTTTGTAGTTTTTCTTTTCAACAAGACGGTTTATTTCTTCAAGTTTGATCCGAAATTCTTCTTTATCCAACGATTTCACCAACTTTCCATAATTAGAATCAGTTTATCATATGCCATTATCCTTGTCAAAACACTTATTTCACAGGATTGAATACAGTACCTTTCACAACTTTGAAAACTTTATTGATGTGAAACTGATGACTTACAAAATCATCCAGCCCGGTACAGGTAATAAGTGTCTGGATATCATGAATACTGTCCAGAAGGTATGTCTGCCTGTTGCTGTCCAACTCTGAAAGTACATCATCCAGCAAAAGTACCGGCGTATCCTTTATTTTTTCTTTCACCAGATAAATTTCTGAAAGTTTCAAAGACAACGCTGCTGTACGCTGCTGTCCCTGAGAACCATATTTTCGTATATCAATTCCATTAACTTTGAAACAAAGATCATCTCTGTGTGGGCCCTGGGAAGTCATTTTCATTTTTGTATCTTTATCCCGGTTTCTTTTCAGAGTTTCCTCGAATTTTTCTGCTTCCACACTTGGTTCATAAAGAACTTCCAGATGTTCTTCGCCTCCAGACAGATTCTTATGGATATCCTGAATCACTTCATTTAATTCACGAACAAACTGTTCTCGTTTAAAAATAATCTTCTGTCCATACTGAACCATCTGCATGTCCCAGATATCCAGTGTTTCTTTTAAAGACGGATTCATAAAAAGGTCCTTAAGAAGCCGGTTTCTCTGATTCACGATCCGATTATATCCAGCCAGATCTGTAAGATAGATCTGATCCAGCTGGCATAATTCCAGATCCAGAAATCTTCTTCGTTCTCCAGGACCATTTTTGATAATATTCAGATCCTCCGGTGAAAAAAACACAAGATTAACAATACCAAACAACTCTCTTGCCTTTTTGATTGGCAGTCCGTTGATGGCAACACCTTTGGCTTTATTCTTACGGAGATGCATATCTATCTTATATGTGATTCCATCTTTTGCAACATGCATCCGGATATGTGCTTCCTCTTCCCCAAACCGGATGATTTCTTTATCTTTGCTGCCTTTATGAGATTTTGTAGTTCCACAAAGATACACGGATTCCAGGATATTGGTTTTGCCCTGGGCATTATCCCCGTAAAAAATATTGGTGCCCTTATCAAGATCCAGGGTCAGATCCTGATAATTTCTGAAATTTTTTAATTGTACAGATTCAATATGCATAATTATCTTACGACTACTATTTCCTGATTCTCAAAAGTAATCACATCACCTTCATAAACTTTTCTGCCTCTACGAGTATCTACTTCACCGTTCACTTGAACCAGACCATCCTGGATTGCATATTTTGCTTCTACCCCATCTTCTACAACTCCTGCAAGTTTCAAAGCCTGTCCAAGTTTGATAAATTCGTCTTTAATAGTAATTTTCAAAGTTTTCACCTCTTATCTTGACTGATTCTGACTGATATTAACTGGTAAAATCAGATATGTGTAAGTTTCTTCGTCATCTTTGATGAAACATGGTGCTTTGGGATTCATCAGATACATATGGATTGTCTCATCATCAATAACTTTCAAAGCATCGATCAGGAACTTCGGATTAAAGCCGATCACAATATCCTTACCGTCTTTTTCAATATTGATCTCTTCATTCATAGATCCCATAGCAGAATCTATCTTCAGTTCCATTTTGTAATCTGTGATCTCAATGACAATGGGTTTTTTGTCGCCTTCTCTTACAAGAAGTGTAGCTCTGTCAATACAGTCAAGAAATTCTTTTTTGTTAATGCTGACTTTTGTATCGTAATCACTGGAAAGCATCTGATCAATACGGAAATATTCACCTTCAATCAGTCTGGAAACTACCATCGTCTGATCAAATTCAAAAAGAATATGATTTTTGGTAAAGTAAAGTGTTACCTGATCATCTACTTCACCAGAAAGAATCTTGCTGATTTCATTAAGTGTTTTACCTGGAACTACAATCTTACGGTCAGAATAGTCTTTCTTCAGGAGCATTCTTCGGATAGAAATACGATGTCCATCCAGAGAAACTATTTTCAGACAATTGTCCTTGATTTCAAATAATTCTCCAGTCATCAGACGGTTATTTTCATTGACTGCAATAGAGAAAAGAGTCTGCCGGATCATTTCTTTCAAAGTAAACTGGGATAAAGTAAGAGATTCTTCTCTTTCAATTACCGGAAGGTAAGCAAAATCTTCACCTGCTTTACCAGGAATAGTGAATTTTGCTTTTTCACAGGTAATGGTAGCTACAAAGTTGGAATCTGTTTTGATGATTACATCACTGTCAGGAAGTCTTCGGATAATTTCATAAAAAATCTTTGCATCAAGTGCAACCATACCTTTTTCTTCAATATTACCATCAACAATGGTTTCAATACCAAGTTCCATGTCATTGGTAGTAAATTTGATCTGATTTGTTGTTGCATCCATAAGGATACATTGAAGAATAGGCATTGTAGTTTTTGAAGGAACAGCTTTCAAAGATATATTAACGCTTTTTAAGAGGTTTGTTTTGGAACAGATGATTTTCATAATGTGTATAACTCCCTTCATGTTTGAAAATTGGCTTTATAAATATATAAATATATAGATATCCGCCGTAGCCGCCTTAGGGGATGTTGATTGTGTGAAAAAGTCTTTGAAACCTTGAAAATAAAGGATTTATCGACTGTATAACTTCGTGTAAAACCACTGTACAACTTTGAAAGTAGGTGTGGATAAGTCTCTTAACCCTGTGGATTAATTTTTTTCTTTAAGATGTCAATGGAATTTTTGAGGTTCTCATTTGTCTTTAATTCGTTTTCAATTTTTTCGATTCCGTGCATAACAGTTGTATGATCTCTGTTTCCAAGATTTTTGCCGATGGTCTTCAGTGAAGTATCAAGAATCTCGCGACAGAGGTACATGGCGATCTGTCTTGGCATAACGATTTTGGAGCTTCGCTTATTACCGCAGAGTTCTGTAACCGTTACATGATAATGTTCTGCAACAACGGAAATAATATAATCCGGAGTGATCACTTTCTGTTCATTAGGAGAAATGATATCTTTCAGTGCCTGTTCAGCAAGTTCAAGAGTTACTTCTTTTTTCTCCAGTTTGGAGCTTGCCATTACTTTGTTGAAGGCACCCTCCAGCTCACGGATGTTGGATTTTATGTTGGTTGCAATATAATTAATGACTTCTTCGCTGATATTATAGCCCTCAAGTTCTTCTTTTTTGTGAAGAATTGCCATTCGTG
>OLPT01000925.1_pt1 | contig 19475 bp, 14 predicted proteins | sample 1673051 | NCBI WGS metagenome assembly OLPT01 (sample SAMEA3136750, study PRJEB25190) | human gut metagenome | biome: human gut; feature: human-associated habitat; material: faeces | place: Austria | collected 2013
AAAATAGATCTCTTCATTCCGCCATATGTATCATATATTAACTTGCGACTCCAATATTTACAATATAGATTTTTTTATAACAGGAACAAATATTTTCATATTTTTGCAGAAAAAAAGAGACTCCACAAGGGAATCTCTCTTCTTATGATACTTACTGTACAACACTTAACTCTCCGGTTTCTGAACCATAAAAATACAAATCATTCGGCAAGAACAGCTTATCTTTCTGGCTTGCTTCATTTGTTCCTTTCAACGCATCTTTCTGCATATCTACGTCGCAATATGCCTCCGGCACAACAACAAACCCTTCAATACCCAGTGGAACAATATAATAATCCGTTCCAATCATTTCTGCAATTTCCTGAAGATATTCAGGATCTGTAATAAGCGCGGCGCAATTTTTTGCTGAATTGTTTCCCATAACACAGTACGCTTCATTGTCCATTGGTGCACACATTCCAAAAGCTCGCATCCTTATCATCCGTGGTTTCATAAAAGATTTCGTGTTTTTCAGCGTTGCATCATACAGTTCCGATTCAGACATATGCATATAGTCCATACCGCTTTTTGTAACAATCGTACTCATCACTGAATCTTCATCATTAGCAATAACTAAACGATAAATGACTTTCAGATTGCAAAAATCACGGCTTACTACTTTCTGCAATAACTCTTCATTTCCTTTTTCATTGATGAGTTCCATGATAACTCTTTCCTTGCAGGCATCTTTATCACGAAAAAGATTGTCTAAATTTTCAAACGATATCCGATCTTTTGCAGTCGCATTAACCACCTGTTCATAAATAGTTTCGAAAAAAGACTCCTCCTCACATTTACAATCCAGATACTGCTTATAACTATCGTTAAGCCGGAGACTCGGTGATACCGTTGCGTCCTTTTCGCGGATCGTCAGATAATCAATCTTCTGATTTACGGTATCATTTGTTGTTAATTGAATTTCTGCATGATCCATCCTTTTACTGAAGTAATCCTTGATCGCCTCTTTGAATTCATTGTAAGTAAGTTTTTCCATATTTGTTTCCTCCTATAATTTTGATTTCAGAAACAATATGAAAGAAAATGAAAAACAAATTGTACGCCTGGTCGAAAGGATTACATGTTTTGCAACAGCTGTACATACCAGGTATTCTCAATGTCCTCATCAGTGATTGCTTTTAATTCATCTACAGATTTAATCTCTCTCCACCAGCTTCCACACCCATAAACAATTTTCCTTAATTCAGGAACAAAAATCCCCGGATTCTGCATTGTGGAATTGGTAAGGATGCCTGTATCCGGATTATAAGAGGACAAAATCTGGATTGGCAATTCTCCCCTTTTCATAATGTGGAAACGAAAACCTGCATCGCTTGATATGTTTCTGTTTTTCTTGATGATCCATTATTTTCCACCTTTACATATCCTTTCTATGATTCTACATCATTCTCAAATTTACTGCCATGTAGTACCAACTTCCATAAACTCGATTTTTTTCCGTCAGAATCAAGTTTACGAATTTCTACGTAATTTAATCCGATTTCACCTGGATTTGCTTCATTGCTTTTAATGTATTCCATGGCGATGTCGTACTCCACACCCTGATCATCTATAGCGTTATATGACAATCGATACACTTTAACGGTATAACAATAGAAACCTTTTTCGTCAGGTTTTTCCAGCATTTTTTCGATAATACCACTGGGTGCTTTTTTATATCTTTCAGAATGCAACATTGATCCCCAGCTACAGTTATTTGTTTCTACGATTTCGCCAGGGAAAAAGTTTACGAACTTTTTCAACTTTGAACGTAATTTATCTCCGTGCTCCTTCAATTCATCCGACATCTGATCATATATAACCTCTATATTTTTTTCAGAGATTGCTTTGTTAAATTTAGTAATTTTTTTATCCCTATTCTTGATTTTCTTTTTCGAACTGCTGGTAAATTCATCAACAATCCATTTTTTTATGTTGCTTATAGATATTGTTTTGTTGCAACCAGAAAATAACAGTAATGACAAAATACTAATAATCAGAATTAATGTTTTTTTAAATATCGACATACGTGTATTTCTCAATAAATCTTCCTCCCTTGCTATTTAATTAGAATATGGGATTTTTATTCACAAAAAAAAGAGACATCTTACAGACATCTCTCTCTTTTTCCACATCCTATGGTGCCGTACCAAACACTCATTAAGTAGCGTCGCCTATGGATACAATACTTAAATCAGTATCGTCATCATCCAGTAAACTTACTGATATATACGTTACTCCGGCATCTTTATTCATTCTACTTTCTTTTGTATACTCAATTCGAATGTAATATCGATTTCCCTTATCGTCTTTTATGTGATATCTTATATGATACGTATACAGTGTAGCATTTTTATCGGATTCGCACGTATTCGCAATGCTTAAATCCCCAACCTCGACTATTTCTCCAGAAACAAAACTTACAAGATCTTCCAAATGGTCAGATTCCGTCCTCTTTAATTTATCGGTCAAAATTTTTTTCACAAGATCCGTGTTATAACATAGCTAGGTGAAAACCCATGGGCTTGCCCGTGGGATGAAACCATAATTCTGTCAGTTAGATGAAATAGACTGAGTGTTTCACAATTATAATATGAAAGAAAAATCGATTCCTTGATTCAGGAACATATGTTTGCTAAATTGCTATTCGTTTGGTATAATAAAGACATATATGAAGACCATTCACATCGTTCATATAGAGTAGAAAATGCATTGGAAGGAAAGGAGCAGTCATGACAAATAGGAAGCAACATCAGATCACAGATTATGAAAGAACACTTCGAGATTACCACAAGACATCATCCAGACATGTTGTTGTGTTTGAGGCTGAAATTCCGGAAGACAACAAGCGGCATTTGTTCCGTCAGGCTGACCTGCTCCGTCAATGTGGGAATGAATTGCTTGGGATCATGAAACGGCGTTTGGAACAATTACTTCGGACGAAACGATACCGTGGGCTGCGAAAATATTATGGTAGTCTGAGCGAAAAACTGAAGGCTCTTGAAAAAGTGAAAGTTCTTTCGGCTATCCAAAAGAAGCACCGGCAGGAACTGCTGGCTGAGTTGAAATCCGCAGGTGACTCCATGAAAGAGATGCAGGAAGACTATCAGGTTACATGGGATTTCTGCCGGAAAACGATGGAACATTTACGTTTATCTTATGGACAGCCGAGTATCTTTGCCCTCTCCCGTGCGGAAGATGTCTGGTCTGCTGTTTCAAAAGTCCTGTATTCCGACGGGGATTCTCTCCATTTTAGGAAACGCGGACAGCTTCCGGAACTGCGTGCAAAACAGAGTAACCGGGGAATTCTCATATTCCTGAAAAATGACAAGCTTTGTTTCCGTTGCAATGGAACAGATCTTCCGATCAGGCGTAATGAAAAAGATCTCTGGCTTATGGACGAACTGGATGCAGTTGAAACATACATGAAGAATCCGGATACATGGGATGCCTATGCAGTGGATCAGATGCAGAAAAATCAAAAGATTGCAAGCACCTACCGTCCCTGTTATGCTTCTATCGTATGCAGGATCATCCGTGGGAAACTCAGGGTTTACATCCATCTGACGGTAGAAGGAAGTTCCCTGGCAAAGCGTACAAAGGATGGCTGTGTGAAACATCCCTGTTCCGATGGTGTTGTAGGATGTGATATCGGAACGCAGACCATTGCTTACACTTCAGACTGTGAGGTTGGACTGGAGAATCTTGCGGAACGTGGACAATCGATCCGGCACACGGAACGTCAGCAGCGGCTGATCCTGCGGGCAATGGACCGGTCCAGACGTGCAATGAATCCGGGAAATTACAATCCGGACGGTACGATCCGGAAAGGAAAGAAAATCTGGATCAAGTCGAACCGTTACCGAAAACTGCAAAAGAGACATCAGGAACTCTGTAGGATCGCTGCTGAGAACCGGAAACTTGCCATCCATGAACAGGTTCATAAAATGCGCAGTCTGGGTAACGTCTTTGTAACAGAAGCAAAGAATGCAAAGAAGCTGCAGCGACGCGCAAAGCCAGAGAATCCGCTCGATAAGAATGGGAAGCCGAAGCGGAAGAAACGGTTTGGGAAGTCCATCCAGAACCGCTGCCCCGGATATTTCCAGATGAAAGTAAAACAGCTGTTTGAATCAACAGGCGGGATTTATATCGAAGTGCCCACTGATTACCGGGCAAGCCAGTACGACCATACGGCTGACGATTACATTAAAAAGAAACTGTCCCAGCGAATGTTCTGTTTACAAGATGGGACAAAAGTACAGCGGGACTGGTATTCTTCCTTTCTGCTGTATTGTATTGATCTTACCACGAAAACGATTGGCCGCGAGAAATGTAAAATAGAATTTGAGTCCTTATTAAAGAAAGAACAGGTGATGATTGAAGAAATAATGCGTTCTGGGAAGCATGTCATGAATTCCGGAATCCGTACTACATAATAGAGATAATAGAAAGGGCATCTGACTGTGTGTCCTTCAGGATACAATACAAGTTGTATCTTGAGAATACGGACGGTCCGGCATCTTGTTGGACAATTGTGGCCGCAGGGCTGCATGTCCGTATCTGCTGCTCCGGAGCAGATGTGCCTGCCAAAGTCTATGGGTAACTATACGATGTACGCAGGTACTAGAATCCCGTCAGCAGAACCCCACAGGCTTGCCTGTGGGTTCAGTCAGTATTCGACAATGCCTCATTGAGCTGATCTGCAATCTCTTTGTTTTGATTTTTCCCCTTCTCTATATCACACCCAATGAAGCTGACAAACACAATACTTAACATTAACAACATAAATAATTTTTCATTTTCGTCACCTCTATATGGAAAATGGAACTTTACGTGAACCTCTCCTCCTAAAGTGCTAAAGCGCTTATAGAGCGAGCTTCCATCGTAGCACAACCAATCAAAAAAGAGACTCCACTATGGAATCTCTTCTTGTTCACTCTAGCGCCATGTTCTTCCTACTTCAACCAATTCATCATCATCCGAATCCGTTTTATAAATACTTACGTAATTTAAGCCAACTTCCTCCGGATTTGCTTCATTGCTTTCAATATATTCCATGGTGATCTCATACCCTATGCCCTGATCATCTATTGCGTGATAAGATAATCGATATACCAAAACACCGCAATAGTAATTGCCTTCATCATCATGATCCCAAATTTTTCTTTCAATGGCATTATCTGGCGCTTTTTTATATTTTTCTGTATGTTTTAATGTTCCCCAGTCACGGTTGCTTGTATTTACAATTTCACCTGGAACATAGTTCACAAATTCTTTCAATTGTATTCGCAGCTTGTCTCCATGTTCTTTCAAATCATCTGCCATAAGATCATATATGATTTCTTCGTCTTTCTCAGAAATTGCTGTATTTAAAGTGGAAATTTTTTTATTTAAACGACTATCCAACCTCTTTTGACTTTCGGCAATTTCGGATGAAATTTTTTCCTTTAGATCTCCTGCCGCATTTTTCATCGATAATAACGGATTACAGCCAGATAAAAATACTGACATAATACTTACGATTAAGAGCAATTTCTTCTTCATATCTCTTTACCATCTCCTTATACTTAGAAAATGGAATTTTACCGTAAAATAAAAAGAGATACCTCATAAAGGCATCCCTTTTTATTACATAATTCCTTGCGTTATTAAGTAGCTTTTCCTACGGAAACAACACTCGAATCAGTATCGTCATCATTCAGTAAACTTACGGATATATAAGTCACACCAGCGTCAGTATTCATTTTGCTTTTCTTTGTATATTCAATCGCCACGTAATATCGATTCCCTTTATCGTCTTTTATATGATATCTTATATGATATGTATACAGCGTAGCATTTTTGTCTGATTCGCATGTATTTGCAGTACTTAACTCTCCGACTTCAGATATATCGCCAGAAACAAAATTCACAAGATTTTTTAAATCGTCTGACTCAGTTTCTTTTAACTTATTCGTCAGAAGATCCCTTACGAGATCCGTGTTATGATCTGACAGTGCCTCGTTCACTTGGTCTGCAATTTTTTTATTTTGGTTTTTTGATCTTTTTACATTGCACCCGGCAAAAGTGGAAAGAGAAATGCAAAAAATTAACAATATTACAAGTTTTTTTATCGTTGTTTTATGAATAACCGGTATTTGATTTAAGAAAACAACCATTCATTTTCCTCCTTTTAATGAGAGCTTTTACTGTTACCATTGGATCCAAACTGTTTTATTATGCTCATCATAAATTATTTCTCCACTTTGTTCGCAGGTTTTCAGTAAAGTATATAAATCATTTTGACTATCCAACACTATTTTACCAATAACAATCATTTTATGATAATCCGGATCCTGATATCTCCAGTTAAATCCTGTTCCCCACCATTGAGAAATAGACGGATTCCAATTAAATATATTTTCACTGATACGGTTTGAGGAATAATTATATAACGATACATACATTGGAACTTCATAATCAATGCAGTCATATATCGGTGTATCGCTTTGACTGCTTGAAGTATTATCTTTCACATAAATTCCAATTTCAGCACCACTACGCAGATTCCAATAATCGCCTTTCCATAACCATAATCTATATTGGGTATTTTTTGTTTCAAAGTATTTACACTTCATGTTTGATCCCACTTCAAATACCAGATCATACAATTCATTATACCCAAAAGCACGCTGCCATGTCTCAGGCTGTGAATGCAACGCTACATTGTAATCATCCGGAATAAAATTGAGGAAAGCGCCTCCAAGAATCGCCTGTACATACGCTACCGTATCTTTGGCAATGGAAACCTTAAAATCTTTTAGTAAAAAGTCTGCCCACCGGTCTCCCAATATTGTGCCTGCTAAATCTTTTACTACATCAGTTGCTATGTTATCCATATTGTTTCCGACGTCCAATGGTAAGATTGTCGTACAATACTTGATAAACATTACTACATTTTTTACAATCGGAAGAGCCTTTTCTTTAAAATTCATTTCGTTTGACAAGTCGTTTAGCGTTGCAGCAGTCACTTCTACAAAGTCGTAGAACTGGTTAAATCGGCCAGGAAGATTTCCTCTTAATGACAGCATTTGTCCATATTCTTTTGCGATTGGTTTGTTATCGTCCGTAGCAGACTCGCCAGCATTTTGTTGTGTACTTACATGCTGCTTCCATACATTCTTCTTACCGGTGTATTTCAGTGGTTCCGGATCCTTCGGCGCTATTTCCGTGCCATCTGATAGTCTTTGCGGGCCACCATCAAGTAAGCCGTCATTATCGGTATCTTGTTTTGTAGGATCCGATTTCAGAACAAACTGGACTTGCTGGTTTCCACCAACAACCACCTGATATTCTTCTCCATTCAGCAAACCGTCGCCATCGTAATCGCCATTCGCCTGTACCTCTTCATAGTTTATACCTGAAAATGGATTTCTTGCTCCATTGATATATTTTCCACCCTCACACAAGAGCTTCGTGTAGTAATTAGAGATGCCATCATTATTTCCGTCCAATGTAAAATCAATCGTTTCATTTTCTGCATCCTTGAAAATGGTATCCAAGTCTTCTGCTGCTTCCGCATAATAATACTTTCCACCAGTTTCTTTGGCTACTTTTTCTAATATGGAAGAATTCACTTTTCCAAGACCTATTGTATAAATAGTCACATGATTTTCTTTCGCTTCTGCAATCAGATCATCATAGCTGTAGGATACTCGGTTATCATCACCATCTGTCATGAACAGGATTACCCTGTCATTTCCACTGATATCACTTTCCAATTGCTGCAGTCCGGTATGGATACCCGCTGCTCCATTTGTTCCGGAATCAGATCCCCATCCATCATCATTTTTAAACTTATCAAGGCTTTCCTTAATCTGATTCAGATTATCTGTCAAAGGAGTGATAAGTTCATCTTTGGCTATAAAAGATACCAGGCTTCCGGCATCCCTGCCTGCTGTCATTTTATCAACAAACTGCTTAGAAAGCGTCAGACGCAAGCCTTTTGGATCATTATCTGTCATACTTGCCGAACGATCCAGTACAAAAGCAACAGATAATCCGACATTTGCCTCATCAGATGGTTTCCTAATATCATCTCTCCACACGGTTAAAAAAGCGGTCTTATTAAGCAGAACATACGTGGAAAAATGGCTTGTTACTGCCGTTGCTACGCCATTTTCTATATCAACAGTAGTTTCTAATTCTTCCAATTGCCCTGTTTCTGCGTTCATATAATAAATGACCGGTTTGAAATCGGAATCATTTAATAATGATTTATCGAAAGAAAATTTTAAAGTAGCAGAATTGATTTCATTGTCTACCGTAAAGTCATATGCCTGTCCTATGTATCCCGGCATATCTGTTGGAAATAAATCAGATTCATTCTGCTCAACTGTCAAAGACTCAATCTGATCACCTGACAAATTTGCCATAACAGATACACCGGTAATTCCATCGTTTCCTTCTGCCGAAGCCGACGCATCAAAAGATTCATTGGCAACCAGCGGGTCTGTACCAATTTCTATCTCTTTTCCGTCAGAAGCGCCATCACCGTCTGTATCAGAATTTAAAGGTTCTGTATGATATTGTTTTGTTTCTTCATAATCTGAAAGTCCGTCACCGTCCGAATCTGCATATCCTGGTTTTGTACCAAGCTGATACTCTTCCAGATTTGTTAATCCATCACCATCTGCGTCTTCATCGCCATCTTTTACGCCATTTCCGTCTGTATCCGGCTTTGCCGGGTCAAGTCCAAGAGGTTCTAATTCATAAGCGTCTGGTAATCCGTCTCCATCTGTGTCCGTTTTGTTTGGGTCCGTACCATAAAATCCTTCAAAGGAATCCAAGATACCGTCTCCATCCGTATCCGTGTCATCATTCAAATTGATCCACTTCGCATATAACGTTCCATCCTGTTGCGGGACATAATCCTGAAAATTATACACATACTTACATTTATCATCTAAGTACCAGCCTACAAATACATATCCATCTCTGGTAGGCTTATCTGGCTCCGTGAGTAATTCACCATATTTGATTGTTTGCGGTTCAACACTCGATCCACCATTGGACTCAAATCTTACAGTTACATTTTCTGGATTAACCATATTTTTCACTTTGTATTTGTATTTTACTTCAATTTCTTTTTCCTGTGAATTTATCTTTATTGTTTTCTTTACAATATGTTCATCCGATGCATTCACAGTTAAACTGGCACATGGAATGCATGACAAGATCAAACAGAATATCAGAAAAGATGAGATGATTCCTGTTTTCTTTTTGCTATAAACAATTTTGATTATAACGCCTGCTGCTACTACAAACAAAGCCATATACAAAAGGATTGCTTTCGTATCGCCTGTGTTTGTATTATTTGTTTTCAATGACAAGGCATTCGGAGTATACTTTGCTTCGTAGGTTAAAGTACGACCGGCATCAAGCGAAGTATCTGTTTTGTTTACAGACAACTTGTATCCGTCGATATCCATAAATTCGATACCAATGTCCTCCAAATCACTCTCCGACTGATTTTTCAGATTGAATATTGCCTGAATTGTTTCAGTTTTGGAATAATCTTCTTTGTCTGTTGTCAGTTCAGCCTGGATCTGTCCCGATCCATCTGCAGCAAACACTGTCAGTGAGCTGAAAAACAGCATCAGAAATAAGACCACTCCGAATAATTTCCTCTTTTTCATTTTTGTTTTCCTCATATATAAGTGGGTAAGTTACTATTTTATTATAACTTATATTTGCTGAAATGCCACTATATTTGTAATTCGCTATAAGAAAAAAGAGACCCCACCAGTGTATCATGTCTTTCAAGAGAATCAATATATTCTCTACTCCATTCTGGATTTATACGAATCACTTCTTCTTTTCCTATTTGCCATTTCTTAAATGTGTAAACATTTGAGCTGTATCGGTTTCCATCTTCATCCTCCCATACCGGTAAATATGTAAGATATGGTTTAGCTGATCCATGTTCTTTATGCTCATTTACGAGCACACATGTAACAGGCACTTTTTTTGAGCATTTTAACATCTGCACAAAATGTAGAGAAACCCATTGGCCTAGCGCCCAGAGTAATACAACTCCTGAAATCAAAACTGCTAAATAATTGTACAACATAATAATCTCTCCATTCATTTTATCTTTTGTTTGTTTTGACATTCCATTGCAAAAATCGAAACATCATATGGAGAAATTTTATTAGATAGCTGGGCAAGAGGTGAAGTTTATGTAAACGGACTCTACATTGAATGCCATTCGAACTTCACGTATGGGTATAATTTCAAACCAGAATATCTCACATTGGAACGGGATCGTAAAAAGTGCTTATACCAGATTTTCCGGTGGGAAAGTTGAGTAAGTATACTATAAGTATTTATTAGATGGAAATTTTGATGTAATCAAAAAGAGTATCACGTTTCTTCTTGTTCACGTGATACTCTTTCTTTCATGGCTTCTGACTGTTACTGCTGATATACGTTTTACTTTTTCATTTACAATCTGTTTTATTTTACACCATGGTCCACCTGGTACATATGCGAAATCAGGCAGAAGATCTGACTGGTATATCCCCATTCATTATCATAAAAACTGATCAGTTTGAAATCAGCATGTGTATGTTTCTTATTATAATATACATTAATTGACGACTCAATAGAGGATTTTTAATAAAGCTGTAACTCCCCTGTTTCTCTGTTATGTCTTTCAACCTGATATGTCAAAACTACTGTAACAGCTACCATAATGCACATACAAATCAGCAGTCCGGCGATATTCAAGATCCATTGTTTTTCTTTCCCACCAATATTCAATACAAATCGAATAATATTAATACAATATGTGAGCGGAAATACAAGTGAAATCATTTTTGCCCAGAAAGGAAAACAGTTCCGTGGAATTCTTGAACCGGAAAACAATGTCATCGGTGTATCAAAAATATCCATAATGATCGAAGCATCTCTGGAAAACATAAAAATGGAATTCAACATTCCACCCCAGATTGTGGAAGACAGTAGCAACAAAAGAAAAATAAATGGCAAAATCAGTATGTTGTGGAATTGGATTGCTTATGTATAAACCAAAATAAATACGCAAAAACAACAGAACATCCATACTTCCTGAATCAATGCGCCAAGTGCTCTCCCATACATCATAGCCAGACGGTTTGCAGGGGAAAGAAAAGTAATTTCCAAAGTGCCGCCTTTTCTTTCCTGATTCGCCATCGACCATGCATTTTGTACCATCGACCAGAAGCATGTATAGGACATAAATCCGGTTCCTAAGAAAGCCAGTAATTCTTTGCTGTCAGAAATCCCCATATAACCGGTTAAGGAAAATGGTTTGTAAGTATAATAAACTTCTAAAAATCCAAGAATCGGCCAGATCAGCAGCGACAAATATACAAAAGCTGAATGATAATCATGTTTCTGTTGTTTTTTAATTTCTGCTTTTATTACCAAAAATATTTTCTTCACTGTCTTCTCCTCTTGATCTGTAAATAATTTTCATCAATATTTCTTCCAGTCCAGGTTCCTGCAAAACCATTTTCGGTTCACTTGCAAACAAATCTTTTAGTTCTTCTTTGGTACCCTGTGCAATCATTCGCCCCTTATCCAGAACATAAATATAATCACAAAGTTCTTCAGCCTCACTTATATAGTGTGTTGTCAGGAGAACCCCTTTTTTCCCCTCCTGAGCCAACTCTTTTATCATAGTCCGTATTTCCTTTGCAATCACAATATCCAGTCCAAGGGTTGGTTCATCCAGAAAAATATATTCAGGATCGTTAATCAGTCCTCTTGCAATCTGTAGCCGTTGTTTCATTCCTTTTGAATATCTTTCAACCGGTATATCTTCGGCTTCTTCCAGCCCTACTATTTTCAATAATTCTGCAATTTTTTCTTTTAATTTAACACCACTCAAGCCATATAAACTGCCAAAGTATTTTAAATTTTCTATAGCAGTAAGTCGCCAGTACAGATTCCTTTCTCCACCGGAAATTACATTGATCCGTTCTTTTACCCAACGATGATTTTTAACTGCATCGACACCATTCATCGTGAGCGTTCCTGAGGATGGCGCGATAATCGATGCTAGCATACGGATTGTTGTTGTTTTCCCTGCGCCGTTAATTCCGAGAACGCCTATGATTTGCCCTTTTGGAATTTCCAAAGTGATATCCTTTACCGCGGAAACGATTTTCTTTTTTCGACCGAACAATGCACTTTCTTTTATCACGTAATTTTTTGCAAGATTTGTAGCTATAATTTTCTGTTCGTCCATGTCTTTTCTCCTATCTATCCAAATATACTTTCTACCAGTTTCCTCTCCATTGACTGATACCAGATCATACCGAGAACCAGATAAATGCCGGACAGAACAAGAATCTGTACAATCAGTAGATGATTGCTGATCAGATTTTCATGTCCGATCACCACATTTCGAAATAAAGTAACCGCTGGAGTCAATGGAAAAATCTGTGCTACATTCTGAACCCAATCCGGCAGATATTGAATCGGATAGGTAATCCCGCATACCAGGCTCATTGTAACAAATAATGTATTCTGTGTCAGATAAGTGTCTCTTGTATATAGCATAACGGAAGATAATAAAATTCCCATACAAAAAAAACTTAGTATTGCCAGTAAAATCGTAATCAGTGCCCGGGTGGAAAGAAAATTACTTAATTTTGCTCCGAACAGTACCCCGACAATGAGCACAGTTCCAAACTCCAGAAATGCCCGTGTCGTCTGTTCCAGCAGACATCCAAGAAAGTATTCACTCCTTGGTGCGGGCGATAACAACAGCATTTCCAGTGTGCCTTCTCTTAATTCTGTAATCAACGCCCTTCCGATATTCATGAGCGTTGCAACTGCCAGAACATTTAACGCAGATCCCAGTACAATATAAGTGATATAATCTGCACCATTTACATATTTGCTGAATTCATTGTTTAAATTTCCATGCATAAAATAGCGATATACAAAATATGGAAAGATAATCTGAGTAACTCCCGTTATCACGCGTGATACCATAAATGACCATGGAACTGCCCTCAGAATCCCAATCCTGTTTTTATGATATGTTGAAAATATTACCTGCCACATCTATTTGCCCCCTTCTAGATAGTTATCATTTCGTAAAATTTGTAAGGAATGTAGTTAATCATATCTTCTTTAAATTCATATTCTACGAAGAATCCTTTTTTATTTTTATGAACAATATCTGCTTTCCACATGATTTGCAGATGCTTCGACACTGCCACTTCGCTGATTTCCAATTTCTGCGCCAGTTCTTGTGTGGTACAGACATTCTGCATCAAAAGCTTGATAATCCGTAATCGCGTTTTGTCTCCGAGTACTTTAAATATTTGCACCAAGTCTTCCGGAATATCACTCTCGATTGATTCAACAATAACTCCTTTTACCACTTCAAGTTCCTGCCTGTGCTTAAAAAGCCATAAATGAGGATACACAAAAGTACTGACTGTAAGAAATACCGTATTCAGCTCTTTTTTCTTATACTTAAATTCATGGTTTTTCAGATAAATGATTTCGGTTTCTTCAACCTGCAGACGTGTATGGATTTTTCCGATCCAATTCCACAAGCCTTCCGCCTGACATTTTCGTTTTTCATTCTGAATTACTCTTATGAGATAAGGTCGTAAAATCATTTCTTCTTTGCGAAATACGGTTTCATAATACGCTTCCATAACATTTAATATTCTGTCACGCTCTTTCCTGGTCATTTCATTACCAGTTGTTTCCTTTACCCAATGATTCCACTGGTATATATTCTTTTTTCGAAAATAACGAATCATTTCGATAATTTCCATTTGTCGGATCTCACTCCATTTTTCCGAATCGATAATTAAAATCCATTCATTTGTCAAAGTTTTGAGATTACGGATTTCTTTTACCAGTTCTGGTAAACACTTTTCTTTTGACTGCACCCATTTTTGTCTGGATACATGATGCTCCGGATTAGAAAGTACGTGCATCGAAAAGAAAAATTCCCATACAGGCAGATAAGACACAACAACTTTTATATCTTCTTCACTAAACATATCTAAAATCATATTGTTACACCTTTTTCAATCAACCGATTAGTTAATCAAATCCTTTTTCCTTTTTGATGTAGGCATTATAGGGATGAAGGTCAGGTTTGTCAATGTTTAATTTGATTTTTCGCTCTGTAATTTCAAAATATTAAAAGGTGCTAATCCAGCAAAAAACTAAATTAGCACCTAATATCAAAATATTGTTTATCTTACACCTAAATCAGATTCTCTCTCCGGCTTATCTTTTCCCTGTATTTCTTTCATAATCGACTTTGTTATTTCTGGTGATCTCATCAAGCTCCTCCACAAGATGTGATGCTTTTCCACAGAGAATCCCATTCTCCTTGTCAGTGTGATATCTAAATGATGCAGAATCATTGGTCTTAAATGAGTGACTGAAAAGTTTATCAATGCCAAGTTTGCTTACGAATTCTTTGATAAGAAGTAAGCCTGCATCGGAGGATAAATCTCCTCCATCAAAATTTATTTTAATCTGTCTATTGCTTTCTAGTGATACAGTAATTATGTGGCTTTCAGTCACTTCACACGGCATAGCCGTGAATAATCTAGGTTAATCATTTAACAGGATTCTTATTTTTTTAACAAAGCGCATAAAAACAGACTTCGCCTATTCAGCTCTCCTGCCCCTCTATTACACTTGAGAGGGGAAAATAAAATCTCTTGATATCCGCACCGATACGTCCTTTTGTTATTTATTTTTTCTTCTTAATACCAGTGCTCCTGACGTTGCTGCAATCCCCATCAGAACCAGATACAATGCCATAGAACTGCTATCTCCCGTCTCCGGAACTTTATCCTTCGCATCTGAAGTCGGTGCCTTTGGTTTTGTATCGATATCTGTTTTCGCATCTGTTGCTTTACAGTGGTTTGTAAATATCGTTTTATCACCACTTATTTTTGCTGACAACACACCACTTCCATCATCTGTCACACTGACCGTAAGCTTGTACACGTTTTCATCATATGTAACACCGGTCTGCTTATCATTTACTTCTGAAATCGTGTATTCATAAGTACCTTCTGAATCAAATGTCAGATTTTTAAAACGAATTGCTCCATCTTCCTTATTTTTAACCTCCGTAATTGCTTTTCCATCTTTATCCTTAAGCTGGAATGTAAACTGCCCTTCCTTCAGAGTTCCTCCTTCCAGTTTCTTGACAGCTTCAATTGTTACATTCGCCGGTTCTGCCTTATAACTATTCTGGAAAGTAATTGCATTTTCTTTTTCCGGATTCATCTGGTCATCTTCAACGATTTCTGCCAGCACCTGATGTTCTGCCTTAAGCGTTCCATCACGATTATCTGTAATCATGGTATGAATCATGTAGGTCTGATCATCGTAAATAATTCCGGTTTCTCCCTGATTCACTTCACGCACCGTGTAAATATGATTTCCCGGTTTTGTGTATGTAATCTTGTCAAATGTTACATTTCCGTCTGCATCATTGGTTCCTGTTGCAATCACACTGCTTCCTTCCAGTAGTTCAAACTGGAACTCTCCGTCTCTTAATTCTCTTCCAGTCAGACTCTTGTTAACTTTAACCTGATCTGTGACGCTGCTCGATAATTCACTGACGTTATAAGTATTCGTAAAGCTGAACAATGGTCCTTCTGCCGGATTTCTGGTCACGGTCAGAGTTCCTTCCCCGTCATCATGCAATATCAGTTTGAAGGTCTTACCTGTTGATGCACCAGTATCATTTGTCACACCGGAAACATTTCCGGATTCTGTAACCTTATATTCAAATTCCTTTGTTCGCGTTCCATTCTCGTCCGGTGTCACACCTTCCAACTGACTAAGAGAAAAAGTAATCTGTCTGAAATTGACATTACCTGACACATCATTTATTGCTGTCGTATTTTCCGGCATCGGAGCTCCTTCCGTCAGAGCCTCCAGTGTAAATGTGAACTTTCCTGCAATACTATCCGGTGTCAGCCCTTCTTCATATGACAGAGTTTTATTTCCTGTAATCTCCACCGGAACACTGGAAGTACCGTACTGGTTCACAAACTCAAACTTATCCTTGCCATCCGGATAATTGGTCACTGCTATCAGCGTACCATTTCCATTATCTGTTACTGTCACCGTAAAATCATAAGAGTTCTTTACAGCGCTTACTCCATTTGGAAGAGTTCCTTCTGCCGCTTCCTCATAAATTCTATAATCAAGTGTATATACTGTGTTGCCATTCTGATCTGTTGATTTCACAGCATAACCATCTCTTACCGCCTGGCTAAGTACAATTGCAGTATCTCCGGCTGCGGTATTGGAAGTTTTATACTTCAATGAATCAAAAGAAATATTTCCATTTTCCTGGTTTTGTTTTTTCTGGATTACTGTTCCATTACTTCCATTTGTTGGACATGTTGCCAGCTCAAACAGGAACTCCCCTGCTTTCATCGGCCGGCCGTTCAGAATCTTGTTCGCCATAACTTCTGCACTTGTTCCGCCTTCTGCTTCTGTAGAACTGCTATAGCTGTTTTCAAATACAGCCTTATCTGTTGCAGTTCCGGCTGTGCCATTATTATAAGAAACGGAAGCTTTTAATTTTCCAAAGTTCTCTGTATCACGTTCTACAGTAACAGTTGCCTTTGCAGTATGCGTATCATATGTCATGCCTCCTGCCTGTGTCTGCGTAACATTTTCCTTAATGTCAAATGTATAAGTTCCTGCCTTTGTAAATGTGACATCTCCAAACTGGAATTCTTTTGTTTCGCCGTCTTTTGCATCAGCAACAACTGCTTTATCTCCATTTTGAGCAATCGTCACCGCACCGTCCTGAATGGCTGTCTGAGTATTCTCATCTCCCACCGTTAATGTAAATTCAAAAGCTTCATTCTTCTTCATATCCCGTCCTGTAAGAGTCTTCGTTCCTCTAATGGCCGTATCTCCAGTCAGTGTTACCGGAGCATCCGGAACCCCCACAGCCAGACGTCCGTTATTGCCAAGATATGCAGTCACGCTTTTATCCTGATTATTCCATACAGGCTTGATGGATTGTGACGCCGTTCCTGTTACATTTGATCCTTCTGCCTTATCTTCTGCAAAAGATGACAAACTTGTTGTTCTCGGCGTTCCTGCCGGAATGTAATACTCACCTGCAGCATTCTTTTTTGCATAATTGCCCAATAACAGATTACTGTTTCCCGGAATCGTTACTGTATTACTTCTGCTTACAGCTTTTCCATCTGATCCCAATTCATAATAATCCCGCTGATAATAATATGTTGCTGCCCCACTGGTATCAATATCTGTTTTTACCGGATTCTTGCAGGCTTCGTCTGTATATAATACCGTATCATTCTGGAAATAATAAAAGTCATTTGTTGCCGCCGGTACGAACCTTGCATATGCACCCGCACCGCCGGATTCTTCCTTACTCTGGGTCTTGTCATACTGATTACTGTAGAAATATACCTGATTATTCTCATTCTTATTAGCGTTGATATAAGCCTTCATCTGTGCATCTGGATTTTTCAGCTCGTCAGCTACACCGGCTTTCAGACTCACATCATAGAACAGACGCATCGGATATGTCTCATCAATACTCATACTGCCATCTCTGTTGACTTCATAATATCGAAGTGGAATCAGATTTGCAGGAATCTGAACCGTAACAAGATCTCCTGTCTGTAGTTGGTCATCTCCAATTGTCTTTTCCACTTTAATCCGGATATCCTGAAGATTCCCTTCCGGGTATACATGGTTTGTTTCCGGTATATCTTCTTTAAAAGTATATGTTACAATTTTTTTGTTATTTTCTGTCGTTTCACTCTTGTTAGCATCTGTGAATAACTGGTTTGCATATACCAGGGTATTGATATTATCCACCTGCATGTAATCTCCAAGCTGGTCTGTAATTGTTATATAGCCTGCCTGGCTTGGATTCTCACCTTGTCCCACCTCAGTCGGGGATTGGGCTGAAGAGATGATTTCATCTCCAATCTGAGTAAAAATATCTTTCAAACTTGATGCATCTGTTGCTTTATAATATGTTGCATCATTTCCATTAGTGTCTTTTGCACGGGTTCCAAGATTATCATAACTCTCTGCATTTGGATAATTGCTGGAAAGTCCATGCATAAATGCATTGGCCTTTTCTATATCCGTCCATTCTCCATCTCCTATATGTCCTGTGATTTTTGCATCTGCATTGTTAAATATACCAATTGTATAAATATCCGTATCTTTCTTTATTAATTTTGCTGATTTTATTGCTCTTTCTGCTACATCTTTATCAAAGTTACTAACACTTGCCGGCACTCCATCTGTAAAAAATATGACTACCCGTTTCACATTTTTTCGATTTTCATTACTCGCTTCATCGGTTTTGCTTTGATTCACAAGCTTCTGTGTCAGCTCCATAGCATTATCTGCTAAAGTAGCACCAGCCGGCCTGAGTGCGTTCACCTTATTTTGCAATTCTGATTTATCACTACTCGTATATGCCTTATATCCACTGACGACTTGCGTATAATTGTACCAATATTGACCCTTACGATATGTTTCATTTCCAATCTTGTCACTCTCTTCTCCGGCAAATTTTATAACTGCAATCCGGCTCTGCTTATTCTCATCAGCTCTTTTATCATTTTCCTTTGCGGAACTGTCAATAAAATCATTCACTGCTTCTTTAAGCCGGTCTATCCGTTTCGTACGGTCTGCCAGTCCGGCAGGATCATCCATACTTCCTGATACGTCCAGTACCAACACAATATCCAGCGGAACTGTTGTCTCTCCCACTATCTTGGCAGTGGAGGAAAGCGCAGAAAGTCCTACCAGAAAATCAGAATCTAGACTTTTCATTATTGTGGCTGATTGCGACTCATTCTGTCTGCTTGTAAGTATAACGTTCCCTGTGGATACAGATTTGTCCGCCCATATGCGTCCCACATTTTTCGTACTGTCATTGAGGGCATTTGCATCATGCCAGTTGTTAATCGTCTCACTATCCGCCACTGTACTTTTGGTAATATTGTCTGCCGCATTTACCTGCTGCTGTCCAAGACCAAACAACATAACCGCAATCATGATAAATGTAACAACTTGTGTAATCTTTTTCATCTTCCTGTATCCTCCCTGATCTACTCTGATATTTTTAACACATGACAATAAATATTTTATTCCTTCTAACTATCTAACTATTTTATCTCCACACTGTTCACCTTTACAGGCTCTTTTCAGGCAAAAAAAGTGCCTTTTTACATAATCCGCGTAAAACAGGCACTTTTCCGTATCTTATTATTTTATTGATTTAAAAATACACAATTTCTACATTTATGATTCCAGTTCATATTACTTTGTCAATAATTTACCTTGTTATGATCTGGATGATCGTCTTATCCGTTTCACGCATTCCCTTCTTT
>OLPT01000930.1_pt1 | contig 19407 bp, 17 predicted proteins | sample 1673051 | NCBI WGS metagenome assembly OLPT01 (sample SAMEA3136750, study PRJEB25190) | human gut metagenome | biome: human gut; feature: human-associated habitat; material: faeces | place: Austria | collected 2013
GATTATCCGGAACCCGAGAAATGCTAAATAGTTACGATTTTGAAAATTCTGTGCAGGGCCGGTTGCGTTTTGATGCAGGATATTTCAATGAATCTGTTCATTCATCGTATGCTGATGCCGATTTGCGCATGAGGGGCATAAAGGTGCCTGTGTATAGAGGACGGCAGGAAAATATCAGCAGGGATGGATTTGATTTCTCCGCGGAGTATACGGGCCGCACGGAAAAAAATGATTATATGGTTCGTGCGGGTATGAGCCGTATGAAGAAAGATTCCTATTCTTATAACGGAAGGCACCTGCAAGGACTGCCGCTGTTTCTTGCAGGACACCTGAATCGGTATTTCCCGAAAGAAAACAGCGACAATGCGAGATACAGCATTTATTTCCTTGAGGCGAAGGATACGGTGAAATCGGAACGTCATACTTTTACATTCGGCGGGGACTATCGGAATATTGCTTATGAAGGGACGCGTCTTGCCGATAATGCGGCAGGTCTCTCCAAAAAGAGGGAATCCCACTCCGCAGATCATGTGGCGGTGTATGTTTCCGATTTGTGGCAGGCAAATGACCGGCTTTTCATTACGCCGTCTCTGCGTTTTGAGCATCATAACCGTTTCGGTTCGTCTCTGTCGCCCCGTCTTGGGCTGACTTATGAACTGGACAGCCGTACCCGGTTCAAGGTGAATTACGGGAAAGGATTTAAGGCGCCGACTATCAGTGAACTGTACATCAAGCTCCGTCATTTTGTGAATGTGTACGGCAATCCGGATTTGGAGGCGGAGACATCCCGCAGCTGGGACGCCGGCATTGAATGGGAACGGGGCAGGAGTTTCGGCAGGGTGACTTATTTTGATAACCGGGTGAAGAATCTCATTGATGCGCAGCCGTCAGGAAGGAATAATGACTGGTTCTATCAAAATATCAGCCGCGGGGATATCCATGGGGTAGAAACGGAATGGGGCTACCATGTGAGCGACCGCCTTACCTTTAAAGTAGGCCACGTGTACCTTGACGCAAAAGGTGCTATGACAGGAAAGGCGGAAGCACGTCTCGACAACCGCGCGAGAAATACCTTCAGCACCTGTTTTCTCTATGACGATCATGAGAAATACGGCTGGAGCGGATCAGTAAAGAGTTATTTCCTTGGTGATTATCAGTTTGACGGAAAGGATTATTCTTACCACACATTGGATATCTCTGCCCGGAAGAAATGGGGCGAAAAATTTTCTGCTACACTGGCACTCTACAATATCTTTGGCAGGAAGGTAGATGATCTTTACCTTGGCGGAAGGGAATGGGCAATCGGAGCGGAAATGAAATTTTAAAGGAATGACCGCCGGCAGGAGTACCGCGGTCAGGAAAGGAAATTGATGGGAGAGGTGCAAAAAAGGGGACTGCTTTATGAATTAAAAGGCGGTTACCGCATTGATATGACAGAAGAGGAATACCGTGAAAAGCGGGAAGAACTTGGGCAGATTGCCGCCCGACTCCATGTGAATCTGGATGTCCTCGACCTGCTGGAAAAAGATTATAGAATGCGTCTGATCGTTTTGTCGCTGGCATCGTACTTTGGCTTTGAAAAATTACGGGCGGAAAGCTGCTGAAAGCAGCCTGTCTGGAACCGAAAGAGGGCGTGAATGATATCAAGGCGTTTTTCCATAAGGCAGGCTGGATGCCTTACTATCTGGAATATGTGTTTAATGACAGTGTGAAAACGGATTTTCATGACATTGCGGAATTCTTCTTTGATGATGTGGAGCTGTACATGGATATGTTGGAGTTTCTGTCCTATCTTCGTCTGCCCATGTCGGTACGTCTGATTTAAGATAGAAAAAGAGCCATAAGCGGAAATATGTTTCCCGATTATGACTCTTTTGTTTTGCCCGGTTTATCTCTATTCTGCCGCGGCTTGGTGTTCCTGCATTTCCAGATCAAAAGACTTCTGCATACGGACGTAACTCTGTCTGCGTGCCCTGGCATCTTTTTCTGTTTTTTCAAAGAGGGCTTCCGCTTCTTGCGGGAAGAGCTTCTGCAAGCTTGCGTAGCGGACTTCGCCTAAAAGGAATTTACGAAAATCGCCTTTCGGTTCTCGGCTGTCCAGATGGAAAGGATTCTTTCCCGCATCCAGAAGCCGGGGGTCATAGCGCCAGTTACACCAGTAACCGCATTCCACGGCTGCTTTCTGTTCTGCCGATGCTTCGCCCATGCCTGCCTTGATGCCGTGGTTGATACAGGGGGCGTAAGCAATGATAAGGGACGGACCGGGATAGGATTCTGCTTCGTGGATGGCTTTTACAGCCTGGTTCATGTCGGCTCCCAAAGCGATCTGTGCTACATAAATATATCCGTAAGACACGGCGATCATGCCGAGGTCTTTTTTCTTAGTCTTTTTGCCTGCTGCCGCAAATTTAGCAATAGCTGCGGCAGGGGTGGATTTCGAGGACTGGCCGCCCGTGTTGGAGTAAACTTCCGTATCCAGTACGAGAACGTTGATGTCTTCTCCAGATGCAAGGACATGGTCCAGACCACCGAAGCCGATGTCGTATGCCCAGCCGTCGCCGCCGAAGATCCACTGGCTCTTTTTAATAAAATGATCTTTCAGGGCGAGGATTTCTTTATATTCCGGATGAGAAGAGACTTTTGCGTTCAGCGCGGCTTCCAGTTTTTCCGCCCTGCTCCGAGTGCCGTCCCCCACATCCTTTCCGGCAAGCCATTCTTCTATAGCCGTTTTTGTGTTTTCATCAGAAGAAGGAAGTACTTCATTCAGTTTCTCTTCCACCCGTCGGCGCAGTTTGATTTCGCCCAGGTGCATGCCGAGGCCAAATTCCGCATTGTCCTCAAAGAGGGAATTTGCCCATGCGGGTCCCTGACCTTCCGCATTGGTGCAGTAAGGCATGGAAGGAGCGCTTGCTCCGTAAATGGAGGAACAGCCTGTGGCGTTGGCAATAAGCATTCTGTCACCGAAGAGATTGGTGACCAGGTGGACGTAAGGCGTTTCACCGCAGCCTGCGCAGGCACCGGAAAACTCAAAGTATGTCGGTTCAAACTGGGAACCGCGGACAGTGAATTTATTCATCGGGTTTTCCTTACGGGGGAGCGTGATGGCGTAATCCCAGTATTTCTGCTTGTCAAGCTGAGTTTCAATCGGTTTCATGATGAGAGCCTTTTTCGGGGCGGGGCATACATTGGCGCAGATGCTGCAGCCGTAGCAGTCTTCAGGACTGACGATGATGCGGTATTTCAATCCCTTTTTCGGCCCCGGCAGATCTCTGCAGATGAATCCTTCCGGCGCACGGGCTTCTTCCTCCTCGGTCACAATGAAGGGCCGGATGGCGGCATGGGGGCAGACAAAAGCACACTGGTTGCAGGAAATACAGTTTTCAGGAATCCATTCCGGTACCTGGATGGCCGCGGCAGGACGTTCGTAATGGGATGTGCCTGTAGTGAAAGTACCGTCTTCCCAGCCTTTAAATGTGGAAACGGGAAGATCATCTCCTTCCTGCCGGTTCATGACGTCGCAAACGTCTCTCACGAAATCGGGACGGTTTATTTTGGCAATAAAGCCGCCTTCGGTCGCATGCGCCCATTCTTCGGGGATGGGGATTTCAACGGCTCCTGCGGTACCCGCGTCGACAGCCGCATTATTCATGTCGACTACGTTCTGGCCTTTCCGCCCGTAGGAATGTTCATTGGCGTCTTTCAGGTATTTCACGGCATCTGCTTCGGGAATGATCTTTGTCAGATGGAAGAAAGCGGACTGCATAATCATGTTGATCCGTCCGCCGAGACCGATTTTCTTCGCGATTTCAAAAGCATCAATGATGTAAAATTTCGCATGGAGAGAGGCCAGCTTCCTTTTCAGCGCTGCCGGAAGGGCGTGCTCCAGGTCTTCCGGTCGCCATTGGCAGTTCAGGAGAAAGATGCCGCCCGGTTTGAAGCCGCGGAGCAAGTCATACTTATACACGTAGGACGGGCGGTGGCAGGCGATATAGTCCGCTTTGCGGATGAGGTAGGGTTTGCGGATCGGATCGGGACCGAAACGGAGATGGGAAATGGTCACGCCGCCGGATTTCTTGGAATCGTAAGCAAAGTATCCCTGGGCATACATATCTGTGTGGTCGCCAATGATTTTAATGGCGCTCTTGTTGGCGCCGACGGTGCCGTCTGAGCCGAACCCCCAGAATTTGCAGGAAACAAGTTTGCTTTCTTTTTCGGGAACAGGAACGGGGGTGAGAGACAAACCGGTTACGTCGTCTTTGATGGATAAAGTGAAATTATGGCGCGGTGTTTCAGATTTCAGATGTTCATAGACAGCCATGATGTCTTCCGGAATAACGTCTTTAGAACCCAATCCGTAACGGCCGCCGCAGACTTTGATATCTCTTCCTGCCGCAGTGACGGCGCTCTGTACATCAAGGAAAAGAGGTTCGCCTATAGCGCCCGGTTCGCGGGTGCGGTCGAGGACGGCAATCTTTTTTACTGTTTCAGGAAGCTGTTTAATGAAATGGTCGACGGAGAAAGGACGGTACAAGTGGACATTTACAATCCCCACTTTTTCACCGGAGGCGTTAATCGCGTCAGCCACATCTTTACAGATATCGGAAACGGAACCGATGGCGACAATGACACGATCCGCGTCAGGCGCGCCGTAGTAGTCGAAGAGGTGATATGTCCGTCCCGTAATGGCACTGATCTTATCCATATAGTCCTGTACGATATCGGGAAGCGCGTCATAGTACGGGTTGGCTGCCTCGCAGTGTTGGAAGTAGATGTCGGGATTTTCCGCCGTGCCGCGGATGACGGGCCTGTCCGGATCCAGCGCACGGGCGCGGAATGCGGCGAGAGCTTCCTTGTCGATGAGAGGTTCCAGTTCGTCGTACTCCATGACTTCCACTTTTTGTATTTCATGGCTTGTGCGGAATCCGTCGAAGAAATTGATGAAAGGCACGCGGCCTTTAATGGCCGCCAGGTGGGCAATGCCGGCAAGATCCATGATTTCCTGTACGTTCGATTCAGCAAGCATGGCACAGCCGGTGGCTCTTGCGCTCATTACGTCCTGATGGTCTCCGAAAATAGAAAGGGCGTGGTTTGCAAGGGCGCGGGCGGCGATATGGAAGACGCCGGGAAGAAGTTCGCCGGCTACTTTGTACATATTCGGCAGCATGAGAAGCATTCCCTGTGACGCGGTATAGGTAGAGGTAAGCGCGCCTCCCTGCAAAGCGCCGTGAAATGCGCCTGCCGCGCCTCCTTCAGACTGCATTTCCGCCACATGGACCGTGTCGCCGAAAATATTCTTCTTTCCATGGGCAGACCATTCATCTACAGATTCCGCCATCGGTGACGAAGGGGTAATCGGGTAAATGGCAGCTACTTCTGTGAATGCGTATGAAATATACGCCGCGGCTGTATTGCCGTCCATTGTCTTTACGTTTCTCACAGTTCAACACTTCCTTTTTTAAATATCCGCCGGGCAACTCCCATGCGGGACGGATACGGGTTCGGTTCATAAATATTCCTTGCAAGATATAAAAAAATTATGTACAATTACATTATGAGAAAATCGCATAGTTAAGTCAATTAATGCTATATAATCATAATTGTTTACACATAATTTTTCGGCAGGAAATTATGAAATCTATGTTCATTATAGAGGAAATACGATTTTTGCACAAGAATGACAAGGTGTACATTTTTTAAGAAAATATTTCAAAAGTAAGGAGCGTGTATTATGGACTATCGTCACTTGAAGTATTTCATGGAAGTAGCGGAAGAAAAAAGTTTCAGCAAAGCGGCGAGGAATCTTCATATTTCCCAGTCCGCCATCAGCCGCATGATCAAATCGCTGGAAGATGAATTGGGGATCATCCTTTTTATCCGCAATGCGAAGACAGTCGAAATTACTGCGCCGGGAAGCATCTTCCTGAACTACGCGAAGCGCTGCCTTTTCGCTTTTGAACATTTAAAGAGCGACTTTGAAAATGAATTCAATCTGAAAAAGGACACGATCCAGATCGGATTGCCGCCGATTACGGACGCGCATGTTTTCGCCAAGCTCCTGGGCGAATTTAAAAAAACCTATCCGCAGATTTCCATTGAGCTTTACGAATACGGCTCCAAGGTAATCGAGACCTCCGTGCAGGAAGGACGCATTGATGTGGGCATCATCTGCACCATTCCAAATAAAGATTTTGAATCGTTTTTCCTGTCGGATGATAAAATGTGCGTCGTCATGCCGAAAGGTTATCCGCTGGAAGAGAGAAAAGAAATACCCATGAAACTTCTTGCCGATTATCCGCTTGTCCTCTATCGCGATGATTTCAATTTACATGATGATATCCTGTCGAACTGCAAGAAGATCGGATTTACGCCGAAAATTGTTTTTGAGACGAGCCAGCGCGATCTCATGCTCCAGACCGTTTCCTCGGGACTTGGAGTGGCGATCCTGCCGAGCCGCCTTTGTCCGCCAAACAGTGCAGATGGAAATATAGCCGTCCGCCCGCTGACGGAACCGAAAATGACCCACCACCTGTATGCGATTTGGAAGAAAGGGCGTTACCTCTCCAGAGCGGCCCGGTTGTGGATTGAATTTACAAAAGATCATTTGACTCTTCTCAATAAAGAAAAACTTGATGACGAAATAAGGGGATAATTTTCGTGGACAGGTGGAAAGAAAAACTTTGTCTGGAACATACCTGGTATCTTTATCTGTGTGTTTTTCTCCTTCTCGCTTTCATTTCATGGCAGCAGTCCCTTATTGCGGATCTGCAGGAACGGATGATGAATGTGGAGGCCAGCCGGTATGATGACCAGCTGAACAATATCGAATGGGCGGCGACACTGGCACTGGAGCAAAATAAAGAACAACAGAAGGATATTTATTCTCTGCAGAAATCCAGCGCGGATTATCAGTTCCGCATCATGGAGCTGGAATGGGATGTGTATGACAAAAGATAGTATGAAGCGGCGGCTTTTCCGGCTGCTGTTTTATATTTCTACTGGAAGTTTATTTTTCCGCCTTATGAAACAGCGGGACATAACTGCAAAAACTTAAGGTTCGTGATACAATAAATGACGACTGTAATTATTTATCAATAATGTATTATTTGCTTTGGCGACGGGAGTTTTTATGCTTGGACAAATACAGGGACTGCTGATGACAATGCGCCTTTGGGATGCGCTGGATATACTTGTTGTCGCGTTTTTCTTTTACCGGATGTATATCCTTGTCCGTGATACGCGGGCGACCGCTCTTTTGAAGGGGCTCGTGTTCCTCGGACTTTTCACATTGTTTGCAGGCTGGCTCCAGCTCCATGTAGTCAGCTGGATACTCGATAAACTTATGACAGTGCTCATTGTCGCGCTCCCTGTGGTATTCCAGCCGGAACTCCGCCGTGCTCTGGAACAGCTTGGCCGCGGCAAATTTTATATTTCTTCCCGCATCATGGATGAAGCGGAATTAGATGCTGTCATTGATCATGTGGTGGAAGCGACGATGACCATGGCGAAGAATAAAGTAGGAGCGCTTATCGTTTTTGAAAGGACTGTAGGGCTTGACGACCGTATTGATACAGGGATCCGTTTGGAGGCCCTCGTGTCAAAAGAGCTTCTTGGAAATATTTTTATCGTAAATACACCGCTCCATGACGGCGCCGTCATTATCCGCGACAACCGCATCATGGCGGCAGGCTGCCTTTTGCCGCTTACCCGTGACAGGAGCCTCTCCTCTGAACTGGGGACACGCCATCGCGCGGGAATCGGCATGTCTGAACAGGCGGACTGTGTCGTGGTCATCGTCAGTGAAGAAACGGGAACGGTTTCCTATGCTTACGGCGGCCATATTTACCGCCATCTCGAAGAAGACGGCTTGCGGAATATCCTGCGGAACTTCCTTGTGCAGGATAAAGCGAAAGGCGTCGGTAATGTATTGCAGAAATGGAGCCCGCTGAAATGAAATATACAAATTTGCGGTGGTGGCTTCCTAAATTCCTCTGCCTCATGGCGGCATTTGCTTTCTGGGTATATGTCATGAATGAGCAGAATCCTCTTGTGGAAAACTCTTATACCGTTCCGGTCGAAGTGCGTAATTTGGATCGTTCTCTCGTAGCCCTTAATGTACCCCAGAGGGTGAAAGTGAAGATCCGCATGAACCGCAGCGATCTGGTCAGCATGCGGAGTGATAATATCAAAGCCTATGTCGATCTTGACGGATTTACGGACGGCGATTATCCGAACACACCCATCCATATTTCCGTACCGGGAAATGAAACGGTGATTTCCCAGGATCAGACATATTTCGATTTATTTATCGACACCTATGCAGTGAAATCGCTGCCGGCACAAGTGGAATTTATCGGAGCGCTTCCGGCAGGTTTCAAGGCGGAGCGGAAATCCACGACGCCGGAATATATTACTGTCGCGGGAGCCAGCAGCCGCACGGCTCTTGCCGACCGTGCCATTATCTCTGTCAATGTGGCGGGGAAAACAAAAGATTTCGACGAGTTTGATGCGGTGAATATTCTTGATGCAGATGGAAATACGGTAACGGGGATTGACATCATGCCTACCCGTGTCCGTGTTTCCGTACATATGTCGGAAGACCAGAAGACGGGAAATATTCCTTTCAAACCGATAGTAAAAGGGGAACCGGCAGAAGGATACAAAGTCTCTGAAATCACGGTGACGCCGCCGGTGGCCACTGTCAAGGCACCGGAAAGCTATTTCGATAAAAATACGGTGGTGGAACTGGAAGAAATCGATATCACCGGAGCAAAGGAAAGCGTTACCAAAAAGATTGACATACCGAAACCGGAAAACGGTATGATTATTCCCGGAGCCGTTACGGTACATGTGAAAATAGAAAAAGAATAAACGGCTTGACGGGAAAATATATTCGCTGTATCATTTGAAAATTGCAGTGCAAAATAGTAAGAAATCAATCGCGGAGGATTTAGAATGGTCACATTGTTCGGAACAGACGGCGTACGCGGCGTGGTAAATTCCACACTCATGCCCGAATTAGCATTCCAGCTGGGGCGGGCGGCAGGCGCCTATTTCTGTAGGGAGGAAGGAACCCATCGCGTGCTTATCGGCATGGATACAAGGATTTCAGGAACCATGGTGGCAGCCGCTTTATCGGCGGGGCTGTGCGCGTCGGGGGTGAATGTGGACTTGGCAGGCGTGATTCCCACACCGGGTATCGCATACCTGACACGGACAGAAAACTATGATGCCGGTGTCGTTATATCCGCTTCCCATAACCCATTCCCCGATAACGGAATCAAATTTTTCGACAGGAACGGGCATAAACTGCCGGATCAGGCGGAAGAAGAAATAGAAAATATCCTTCGCCATGACGAAGAACTTGCACGGCCTACCGGCGAAAAAGTCGGATTTATCCGCCACCGCAACGAACTTGCGTGGAAATATAAAAATTATATCCTTTCCACAGTGAAAGGGGATTTCAAAGGGATGAAAATCGTAACGGATTCCGCCAACGGTGCCGCCAGCGGATTCCTTCCCGATATCCTCCGTGAACTGGGTGCGGAAATAACCGCCCTCTACTGTGAACCGAACGGTGTGAACATCAATAAAGACTGCGGTTCCACCCACATGGAAACTTTACAGAAAATGGTTGTCGAAATGGGGGCGGACTGCGGTATTGCCAATGACGGCGATGCGGACCGCTGTCTTTTCGTCGATGAACAGGGAGATATCATGGATGGCGACCATATCATGGTGATTAACGCCCTGCGTATGAAGAAAGAAGGGCGGCTCAATGCGAATATGGTCGTAGGCACCGTCATGAGCAACCTGGGCTTCGGCAAGGCACTGGCAGAACATGGATGCCGTACCGTGGCGACCAATGTAGGCGACCGCTATGTGCTGGAAGAAATGAAGGCGCACGGATATTCCCTTGGCGGTGAACAGTCGGGACACATTATATTCCCTGAATTTAATACCACCGGTGACGGTCTTATCACGGCCATGCAGACGCTTATGGTTCTCCGTGACCATGACGGCCCCCTTTCTGAATTAAATCATCTCATGACCACCTATCCCCAGCTGCTGAAAAATGTAAAAGTGTACAGCAAGAACGGATGGGAAGAAAATGAACAGATCCGGGCAGCTATCGCGGCGGCAAAAGACGAACTGGGAAATGACGGGCGTATCCTCGTCCGTGCGTCAGGCACGGAACCTCTCATCCGCGTCATGGGAGAAGGCAGTGATAAAGACCGTCTGGAACGGGTGATTGATGACATTGTTTCCGTAGTGGAACAAGAACTCGGAGAAGAATAAATGCAGATTTGGTGAACATATATTTTGTTTCTTTGTATTTACACGGTCATACTAAAAATAAAAAATGGCTGATCTATGCAGACCGCTCCCGCGTGGAAGAAGTAACAAAAATAGAAAAATACCATTGCTTTTCTGAAGTACCAAGGTGCAGTTGCCTTTGCGAAATAGGAAAACAATGGTATTTCTGCATGTAAGAATAACTTTGATTTCTCTATGCTTTTTTTGATTTTCATTTTCTGGTATACTGGAAGTGATAAATGGGGAAAGCAAGCATCCGGCGTAGGGAAATGATTACCGGCTGCCGGGCGGAGAAAGGCCGGCGGGTTTTTCCGTTTATCGTTTAGACCGTTCTGTCAGCAGAGGATCAGAATCGTTTTTCAAGGTATCATGTAATTGTTTAATTAATAGTTTGAACGAAAGAGAGTATTTTATGATGAATGAAGCCATTGTTGAAAAAGTAAAGGCGTTGATTGCGGCTCCCAGCTGCTATGCGGGATTAAAGAAAATCGCGGAAGAGTATATCGCTGCTCTTGGCAGTGATCGGGAAAAGGACGCCGGACGGAAACTGGTAGCGGAATTAGAAGCCGATGTCCAGACGATCGATGATGTTCTGGCCTTTTTTGAATCGGATGCAGGGGAAAAAACATTTGGCGCGAAGCAGGCAGCAGCTTATGCAGCACATGCCCGGGAAGTGAAGGCCAAGGGCGGCAAGTGGTGCGACTGTCCTGCCTGTGCGCCGGGAAGAGAGATTCTGGACAGAAAAGAGGAGCTCTGCTGAAACATAGTAATCATTTTATAAAAAGAGAGAATATCCGGGAAGCGGGTACTCTCTCTTTTTGTTTTATCTGATGATGGAAATGTCTTTCCGTTTTCTTTTCGGTACGTAGTATTGGCGCTCTTCATCAAGGTAGTATTTTATGGAGCCGTCTTCAGGAAGTTCCACGAGACTGCTCTGATGGGAGGGGTAGCCGAGGGCGAGAGCCAGTCTGGGATTCCATGTTTCAGGGATAGAAAGTATTTCTTTTACTTTTTCAAATTCCACGTTTCCTATGATACAGGAACCTACACCGTGGATATAAGCATTGAGATTCATTGTCCTTACGGCGATACCGATATCTATGCCTGTCCACGGGGTTTCCGGCCCTTCCGTGCAGAGAATGATAAAAGCGGTGGGCTGCTCTTCTTCTTTCGGCTGCCCCAGTTCTTTCGGAAGGGCGGCAGCAAAATGGAAATAAGGCTGGAGTTTCTTTACGGTTTCCTGTGATTTTACAAGGACGTAGCGGAGCACCTGCCCGTTCATGGCGCTGTTGGCGACGCGGGCGTTTTCCAAAAGTTCAGTGAGTATTTCTTCAGGAATTTCTTTTTGTTCAAACCGACGATATGTGCGGCAGCCGAGGCAAAGTTCATTAAAATCCATGGTATACGCCTTATTTGACGGCAATGACTTCAATTTCGCAGAGGGCGCCGGCAGGAAGATCCTTTACAGCGACGCAGCTTCTTGCAGGTTTATTCGGGAAATATTTCGCATAGATTTCATTGAACGCGGTAAAATCTTTCATGTCCGCAAGGAAGCAAGTGTTTTTTACCACATTATAAACGGGGAGTTTTATCATGCCTATTCGGCGCTAATAATGCGTAAGTTTAGGCACTTTTACATCTTAACTATGCATTATTTTCAACAATTTATTTCGTCACAATCTCATAGTTAATTATTCCCCATCCATATGCAAATAAGTTTTGTGCTGACATACGTTTATCCTTAGTACAACCTAAAAAAGCTACTCAAAAGAAAACGCCCCTAGCCTTATTTTTAATTTCTTTTTCTGCAATAAATGGAATTCTCGTTGTCCTTCCTTCCTTGGCTGCGACAATTTTTTTAAATGGGAATTCAAATATTTCTCTATTCCAAGTATTCACTGCATCATTATACAATGTTCTAGCAGCTGTAATTTCTCTTTGTAAATAAGAATTTTGTTGCATCGCATCTCTAATGGTATCTTGACTCTGCAAATCCGGGTAATCTTCTAAAACGATACTTAGTGCTCTTGTAGCTTTATTTAATTCACTATCAACTTGACTCCTGGATTCTTCACTAAAATTTCCACTCCTATATTTTGCTATATCTACAAGAATATCTTTATCAACTGCGATAGACTTTTCTACCAGTTTGGAAACATTTGTGAGAATAACAACCCGTTGTTCCATAAAATTATCAATTTCAGAAGCTGCTGTTTGGATTCTTTGTTCCATCATATTAAATTCAGACTTAATCTGATGTAGCCTCCACCACGGAAATATTACTACCAAAGCTCCAACAGCCACCATAATATAACGTTCACTAAGCAAAGCAATAAATATAATCATGATACCTATAATCATAATAATAGCAGGTATCATCTTTTCTTGCACGCTTACTTCTACGGGTAAAACTTTCGCAATAACATGAATATCACGACCCTCTTCTATAATCTCTGGATTCATTTCATCAAGTTGATTCGCCATTTTGACCTCCTACATATTTTTTACAAATGACTTTTAACAAATCTGATAATGGTTCATTTTTCCTATATAATTTCCCTGCTATATAGTTTCCGTACGCAAAAGCTTTATTTTCATTTTCATCTGACCATTGATAATAATCTAATTCTTTTATCTTTTGGAACCCCTCTCCTACTGATTCAATCTCAGTAACTTCTATATATTCTCGCTTTTTTACTGGAACATACTCTTCCCACTCTACAGGTACGTTATAGGTCTTTCCATTACCTGCTAATACAGGCACATAATCAATTCTTCTAACTGTTCTATAGGAATATGCATCAACTTGAACAATTTCAGAATCTTTTTCTGTACTATAATGGGATGTCTTAATCATTGTCTTTACATTATCACGTATATCTGCGTTTTGTGGTCTAAATAAAGTTATTCCCATCCTATTAGCTATCATCTCCGTAATATAATCGTTGTAATTATAATTATAGGAATCTTTATATACATAATCATTTGACATCATTTGTTGATACAATGGAATTGCTAGTAATGGTAAAAAAGAAAAATACATACAGTCAAAATAATTGCAATTAAAATTAATAAATCTATCCTTAATTTGCTGAAATGAAAATCCCCAATAATTGGATGGAGTCGTATCAAAATCCCAATTCTGAGAATTTTTTGACTCAATTTTATTGATTTTATTTTCTTTACAAAAAACAAAATCATCTCCATATGGTGAATTTTTAAAAATATCTTGATAATTCTGTTGTGCTAGCGGTGTAAATAGCAACCGAAATTCTATCTCATTATTCCTATCTAACGCATTAAAAAGCGCATCAAATTCTTCATTTGACAACCCCTGAAAAGTTCCCCCTTCCTTTATAGCTTTATTTGTTTGACTTCTGATCGTTGATATCTTTTTGGCCAACTTAGCTTTTTTAAAAAAAGCACTAAATATTCCCTTTTCTGCAGGTTTTCTATGAAAAATTAATTCAGGAGCAGCATCATTTCCATAAACTAGAGAGACCATGGTTGAATAATATGGCCCAGGTTTTTTTACTTCAGCATGAAGAGTTTCATTAACTCTGGATGAACATAGTTTACCATTGGAATCTCTATAATATTTCAAATAACTTATATTTAAACTACCTTTATATGTATATTCTCCAATTTTATGAACCATACGCTTCATAAACACAAATGGATTTCCCAAAATATCCCCTGATGCGACATCTAAAGTAGAATGATCTAAATCATCCTTTTCCTTGAAATTATAATTTTTCACAAGTTGCTCATATCTTCTAATATTGAAGTTTAGATCCAAATGAATGAATGGAATTGCTTTCTTTATAAGTTCTGCTGTCATCTCACTATGAAATAAATTATTCAAAGCTTTCATCATTTGATAGCCTTCTTGACGCATATTGCTTAACATGCTATCCAAATTTTCTAAGATCGTACCAAGGTCTTCAATCTTGGATTTTACTTTTCCAAAATATAATCCAACTGATAGGGTAAAAAGAATACCGCATATAAAAATTGAATCAGCATCTCCATTTGCCGAAAAAAAGTTTACTCCTCCCCAAAGTAACGAACCACCACCAATTATAAAAATAACTTTTTTTGTAAATAGATATCGATTTAATTTACTTTTTAGACCGCTAAAATTTCGAGATGCTTCCTCATACTCTTTCATTAACTCTGTATTTTTATCAATATCTATTCCCGCTTCATCTACTAATTCTTGGAAATAATCTTCTGTAACTTTTCGAAAATGACCTTTGAGGTAATTATTATAATATTTAAGTGGTTCTAAAAGATTTTCATCATACTCATTATGCATAAGATCCCCCCTTCTTTCAGATTCACTAATATATTTGTTTTATATATACTAATGCTAAATAAGTCAAATCCTGATTTGGGTGTAAATTCAATTAATTACTTTTAGTCCTATGAATCTAACCTTTTACGCTGGCAACAACTAATGTTGCTCCTGTGCAATCTCTATGAATTTCAAAGATACCTCTGGGCTTATAAGTTTACGGTATGTTTCTCCTTTAAACAGGCGTCTTCCGGTGGATAGAAGTTCATGCTGCTCAATTAAGCACAGACCTCATAAAGCGCATCAGGGTGTTTCATTAGGGAAGATCCCGATTCAAACTCCACGTTTCCTAAAATGCAGGAGCCCACGCCGTGGTTGTAAGCGTTCAGGTTCATTGTCCGCACAGCGATGCCGATGTCCATGTCTGTCCAGGGAGATTCGCGGCCTTCCGTGCAGAGAATGATAAAAGCGGTAGGCTGCTCTCCTTCTTTCGGCTGCCCCAGTTCTTTCGGAAGGGCGGCGGCAAAATGGAAATAAGGCTGCAGTTTCTTTACGGTTTCCTGTGATTTTACGAGAACGTAGCGGAGCACCTGCCCGTTCATGACGCTGTTGGCGACGCGGGCGTTTTCCAAAAGTTCGGTGAGTATTTCTTCAGGAATTTCTTTTCGTTCAAACCGACGATATGTGCGACAGCCGAGGCAAAGTGCATTGAAATCCATGGCATGCGCCTTATTTGACGGCAATGACTTCAATTTCGCAGAGAGCGCCGGCAGGAAGATCCTTTACGGCGACGCAGCTTCTTGCAGGTTTATTCGGGAAATATTTCGCATAGATTTCATTGAAAGCGGCAAAGTCCTTCATGTCCGCAAGGAAGCAGGTAGTTTTTACCACATTATCCATAGAAGTTCCCGCTTTTTTTAAAATAGCTTTGATATTTTTGCAGATTTGTTCCGCCTGCCCGGAAATATCGGAAACGACAATTTTGCCCGCGGTGGGATCAATGCCGATCTGTCCGGAAAGAAATACGAATCCGCCGGCCTGTTTTGCTTGGGAGTATGGTCCGATAGCGGCGGGCGCGTGTTTGGTCTGAATGGTTTTCATAAGAGCCTCCTTTAATTTATATATAATGTATTTATACTATTACTATACCGCAAAATATGGCAGAGAAACAAATATATTTCCTGTTATTTAATTGTTTCTATGATAAAATACGGAGAAAAGAGGAGGATACTATGTCTTTTGAAAAGGTGCAGGCTTATTTTGAAACGTTCGGCATGGGTGGCCGGTGTATAAATTTGAAGGAATCCAGCGCGACGGTGGCTCTCGCGGCGCGGGCTCTCGGCACGGAGGAGGCGCGTATCGCGAAGACGCTTTCTTTCTTTGTGGGGGAAACGCCTTTGATTATAGTTGCGGCAGGGGATGCGCGGATTGATAACCGGAAGTTTAAACTGCTCTTCCATAAGAAACCGAAAATGATTCCCGGAGAGGAATGCGAAAAGTATATCGGCCATCGGCCCGGCGGGGTTTGTCCGTTTTGCCTTCCGTCCACGGTGGATGTTTATCTTGATATATCATTAAAACGGTTTGATGTGATTTATCCTGCGGCGGGGACAGACCACAGCGCGGTAAAACTCACGCCTGAAGAACTGGAAAAATACGCAGGGGTAAAAGGCTGGGTAGATGTGTGTAAAAGTTGGCAGGAAGAGCCCGTTTCCTGACAGTTTCTAATCATCCTGATGATTTAAATCCTACAGAACAGAATCTTTTTTTCGCCATCAGGTGGGATTACAAAGGCGTTTTGGAATATCCCGTAGGTGCAGCACAGGCCGGAAGGATAGTTCAAAACGCTTTTTTGAAAGGAAGAGCATGGAAAGTTTATTTCAGATATGGTGGCCCGTAGCCTGTGTGGTGCTGGCGGATGTCATTTACCAGGTGTGCGCGAAGAAAATATCTTCCGGGGCGGATCCTCTGGCTGCGCTGGGGGTGACTTATCTTGTAAGTGCCGCAGTTTGCGTCAGTCTTTACTATGGGATGGGCGGAATGAATCTGTTTGTCGATATGTCCCGTGCCGGGCTGGCAGCAGCGGGGATCGGCTTTGCAGTGACAGGGCTTGAAGTGGGCTGTGTGTGTATGTATAAAGAAGGATGGGCGATGAATGTGGGGTTCATTCTTTATACAGCGATGATTGTGGTGGCTCTCCTTGCTGTGGGGGCGGTATTTTACAATGAAGCCGTTTCATTTACCGCTATGGCAGGGATTATTCTTACATCGTCAGGGATGTACCTGATTGTGAGGGGCGCATGAATTTTTCATTTTGGTGGCCTGTCGGTCTTGTGGTCATGGCGGGCGTCGGATACCAGGTGTCGGCAAAAGAGGTGGCGGGCGGCGCGGATCCGTTGGCGGCGCTTGTAGTAACATACCTTGTGGCATCGCTTACATCTTTTCTGATTTATGCGTTTACAGGAAAAAAGGGAGAGAAATGGAAGGAAATCATGAGCTTCCGTCCTGCTGCCCTTGCCCTAGGCCTTTCCATTGCGTTTATTGAAATAGGGACGATTTTCATTTATAAGGCGGGCTGGACGATGAATGCTTCCTTTATTGTGACGAATGCCCTCATTACGCTTTGCCTCATTTTAACGGGGGCGGTTCTGTATGGGGAAAAGCTGTCCCGCCGGCAGGCACTGGGAATCGTCGTTTCTTTTATCGGCATATGCTGCATCGTGTGGTGAGAGGGACGGGGCAAAGGGAACGTAAAACTTTCACACGCTTTTATGGCAACGCTTATGGAAGATGGAAGCGTATTGCCGCAAGATAGGGCAGTTCACCCGCAGACAACATTTATTACATGAATCCGGTATGAATAGAGGAACATAAAAAATGACGATCCGAATTGAGGGAATCGTCATTTTACTGTTTACAGCAGTTTTATGTAATCGTAGGTGGGATGTACAAGCCAGGTGCCGTCGCTCTTAAGGATGCCCCACTTTTTGTTGTCCTTCTGTCCGCCGCTGAAACCGTGCCGGAATTTTGTAACACCCGTAAGCGGATCTTTTGCATCTTCGTACAGGATATTTCCTTCTTCATCAATAATGCCGTAATAGCTTTTAGCTCTGAAAATCCAGGTGACAGGTGTCTCATTAAAATGGGCGGCTCCGATATTGGGCGGGAGAGAAGCTATGACATCCCCCGTGGATGTATCGAGCAGGTAACGGCGGCTGCCGTCTTTCCCCAATGCCCTGTTAAATCCGAGAAGAATTATATCATCGTAACGGAAATCGATAACCTGCTTTCCGTCTGACAGGTCAAAAAGGCCGCATTTCCCGGAATAGCCGCTCTTGAGCACGAGGCAGGCGTCTTCAATATCAATAGAACCCACGGTGTAACGGGAAGGGGAAATCAGTGTGCGTCCTTCGGGAGAAAGAAAGGCTGTGAGCCCGTCTTTCTTGACAATCGTTCCGTAAGGGGTCATGGGATAGACTTCATCATTCCGGCTGTCTATGACGATATGCCCTTCTTGATCAATATATCCTCTTTTGATGCCATTGTAAGCCGTATGATAATTGTCAAAGTCTTCCACCTTTTGTGGGTTGATGGCATCGGCCGCCCGGATGCCGAGGAACGACTTGCCGCTGAAAGTATTCACACGCCGTCTGTATTCCGCGACACCGTACTTATAGGGGCAGATACCGTCATAGGGGATTTTAAAAAGAGCCCTTCCATTCTCGTCAATGGCGATTTTTTCCCCCTGCATGGTTTTTACAAAAGCGATCCCTTCACTGAATCCGGCAAGTACCGCTTTGTAGCGGGGAGCGATAAGCACACTGCCGTCAGGATTCTTAAATCCGTACAGACCTTTTTCAGAGTAACTGAAAGGGTTTGAGGGAATCGTTTTTACTGCTGTGGCGGGATTTCCTTTTTTATCAATCAGCCGTAAATCTTTTTTCTTATCGCCGGCTTTGAAAAGCCCGTCCTTTTCCGGAATCAGGAATTTATAGGTGGGTGGTAAAAGAACCGTCCCGTCTGTGCCGATAAGCCCCCATTTTTTTCCGTCCCTTATCATGGCAAGGATACCGTGGCGGTAGAAACTTTCATCCCGCTTTGCTTTGGCTTCTGTATAGGAGGCAAGCGCTTTGGGTCGGGAAAGACCGATAAGCGGTGCATCTTCTTCATCCGGAAAGACGAGGATTCCGATGGAAGGGGGTGTGATGGAAACACCCTTTGTGGTTGTAGAAGACTTGCTTTCCGTTTTCACTGTTTCTGTAGAAATTGTCGTGCTGGACTCGTGGCGCCGGATATGTGTGGCGGTGGTGACGCCTTTTTCCGCCTGTACTGTATATATACTGTGCAGAGATGATGCAAGCAGGAATGCGAGGAAAGCGGCTTTCCATTTTATCTGTGTCATAAAGAACCTCCGGGTTGACGAAATAATATCATTTGTGCATTATATCATGCATGGGAAAAGAATGGAAATATCGATAGAAATCTATGAAAAGCATGTCGGGAAAATGAAAGGGTGGAAATAGAAAATATGAAACTTATCCGGCTGCTTTGCATAAGGGGAGGGCGTATCCGATACAGGGAAACCATAAATAAAACGGTGCATTGTGAACCTTGAATTAAGCGCTGAGTTGTTATATTATTTATATAATGTAAATTTGGATGTATAAAAAGGTGAACAATGGAGGCGATAATGTGGAAAGGGAAGAGATATCCGCAGGAAATCAGGGAAAGGTAAAAGAACTGGTATTGTTTTCTTTATTTACGGCGCTTACGGCGATTGGTGCATTTATCCGTGT
>OLPT01000936.1_pt1 | contig 19355 bp, 18 predicted proteins | sample 1673051 | NCBI WGS metagenome assembly OLPT01 (sample SAMEA3136750, study PRJEB25190) | human gut metagenome | biome: human gut; feature: human-associated habitat; material: faeces | place: Austria | collected 2013
GAATCCGCTAAGATTTCTCTTGCGTTTTCTCTTGCGTTTATTTTACAAATTCAGCACATTTTTCAAGAAAAGCCCTATTTTCTTTTGCACGCTCATTCCAATAACCGCTCCCGCATTTTGCGCAGGATCTTGCGCTCCCGCCGGGAGATCTGGACCTGCGTGGTATGCAGCACTTTTGCCGTCTCACTCTGGGTGCGGTTGGCATAAAAACGCAGGCGGATCAGGAGCCGGTCCTCTTCCGGCAGACTTTCCAGCACCTCGGCCAGGCCGATCTTATCCGCAAGTTCTTCCTCCGGGGATTCCACCGGGATATCTATCTGCCGGTCATTGTTCTCCCCTTCCGGGGTCAGGCTCAGGGCGGGCTGTGCAGCCTGGATCGCAAGCGTGATGTTCTCCACGCTCTCCCCCAGCTCTTCTGCCAGTTGAGAAAGGGTCGGCTCGGTGCCGCAGAGCTTCCTGTGATGTTCCCGCGCCGCATTGACCCGCAACCCCAGTTCCTTCAAGGAGCGGCTGACCTTGACTGTGCCGCCCTCCCGGAAGAGCTTTTTGATCTCGCCCAGGATCACTGGCACTGCATAGGTAGAAAAGCAGACACCACGCCCCTCATCAAAGCCGTCGGTCGCTTTGACCAGCCCCATGCAGCCAGCGCCGTAGAGATCATCGTATTCAATGCCCCTGCCCCGGAAGCGTCCGGCACAGGCGTGTACCAGCCCGAGGTTCTGTTCAATGAATGCACTGCGCCGGGTCTTGTCCGTTACCATGGTATTCCCTCATTTCCTTTTATGTAGAGGGCTTTTCCTCCAGATGCTTTGTCAGAATGACCCGGGTGCCCCGGCCGGGAGCGGAGCGCACACTGACTTTATCCATAAAGCTCTGCATGACCGCAAAACCGAGACCGGAGCGCTCCTCCGGGTTGCCGGTGGTGAAGAGCGGCTCCATCGCTCTGGGGATATCCGGGATGCCGACCCCTTTGTCTGCGATCACGATCCTGACCACCCGCCCCGGATAAACGGAGACTGTCATGGTGATGGGCCCCACCCGGTCGGGGTAGGCGTGGACGATACAGTTGGTGACGGCTTCGGATACCGCCGTTTTCAGGTCCGCCAGCTGGGGCACGGTGGGGTCATACCGGGCCAGAAAAGCCGCTGCCGCACCGCGGGCATACGCTTCGTTGACGCTGAGGGAATCAAATTGGATCCTGGTCGTGTTTTCCGCTTTCATCTTCATTCCTCCTGTCCTGCATCTGTGCAGGGGATATTGGCCAGCCGCAGAACGCGGCGCAGCTGCTCCGGGGCGTGCTGGATGCGCAGGGTTCCGCCCAGACTGCGGGCGCAGCGCTGGCGGCCCAGAATCAGCCCCACCCCGGACGAATCCATAAACCCAACCCCGCCCAGATCGAGCACCAGCGTTTTGGGGGTGCGGGCCAAAAGGGCATCGTCCAGCTGGATGCGCAGGTTCTGTGCTGCATCGTGGTCGATTTCACCTGCCAGATAGGCATAGAGCAGATCGTCCGCCGCACTGAATGTAACTGTTGCCATTTTCTGTCCTTTCCTTGCGTAAATCGCTCAGGCTTGTCCGGTCTGCCGGAGGCTTCCCCTTTCCGGGAGGTCGGCAGAGCGAAGCATAGCCCGAGCGGTTTCCTCTAAACCAAAATAAAAGAGCCTGTACACGTTTTCATCAGTGTACAGGCTCTTTCGGGCATATTTTAGAAAAGGGTGTCGCTTACTTTTCAGCCAGCAGATCGGCAGCTTCCAGTGCGATGGCTTCGCCGCCGCAGATCAGCAGCCCGCGGCGGCTGTTGGCCCGGGCAAGCTCCATGGCTTCGGCCAGGCTCCCGCAGAGCTCGGCATCAAAGTGGTAGCGTGCCTTTTCCAGCAGGCGCTCGGTCATGGCGGCATCCGTACCCGCCGGGGGAACGAGGAACACCTTATCAAAGGGATTCTCACTCATGCCGGGCATGGTGGTACGATCTTTTTTCTGGGTCTCAGCCGTCAAGCCGCTTTCCAGCGCGGAGAAGAAGGCCTCGGCTCCTTCTTCCTCTGCCAGGCCGATGACAGCGCTCAGGTGGCGCACCTTGGCCATGTTCAGGACGCGGAGCAGGGCAATGGCCTGCTGCGGGGTGCGGCAGGCATCCAGCACCACCAGCGGGCGCTGGGAGAGGACCCGGATGCTGCTGCGGTTCTCCACAGCGGCCAGACCTTCCAGAATGGCTTCATCGGGGATGTCATAGCCCTTTTTGCAGAGGGCCAGGGCCAGCTCCACCGCAATGGCGACACTGCCCGCCGCGTGACGGCCCAGAAAGGCCAGCGGCACGGTATAGCCGCCGTAGTCCACACGGCTGGCGAACTTTTCGGCTTCGAGGAAGGTGATGTCATCGGGGTCCGGCACGACCAGCTCACAGTCTGCCTTACCGGCGGCCACGACGAGCTCACTGACCACAGCCTTGGGCTGCTCAGGCGCGGTGACGCAGATGCTGCCCTTGCGCATGACACCGGCCGCCAGCGCGGCGGAGCGCTCCAGTGAGGCGCTGATGCCGTCCGGGCCGATGGAGGTGACCGCACAGACCGGCATCTTGGGCAGGGCCTCGGCAAGTCCCGCATCGGGCAGTTCCACCACGGCCAGCGCGCAGCCTGCCTCGCCAAAGCAGCGGGCAGCGGCAGCCAGCTCGGCGGCCGCACGGGGCAGGGTCTCCCGGGCGCTCAGGGTCTCGGCGGCCTGCGCAAGCAGCTCCGGTGCCACAGGCTCCCCGTTCACCCGAATGCGGGCAGAGAGCGGCTCACAGCCTGCGTGGTAGCTGCCGGTAACGAGGCCGGCAGCCCTGAGCACCGCCGCCGTGAGGGCGGCGGCGGTCGTTTTGCCAGCCGTACCGGCTACGCCCAGATAATCCACCCGCCCTGCCTTGGCAGAGAGGGCTTCCTGCAGCTGCCGGGCCGGGGCAAAACCCTCGGGCAGAGATGCAAAATAGGCATTTGCCTGTTCAATGGTCATTGCGTCAAACCTCGTTTCGATGTTGATAGAGAATGATGCACATCCGGACAAGCCCCAGCAGGATGAGCCCCACCAGCAGGCCGGTCATCACACCGGAGAAATCGATCCAGATATCGGTGACCTGGCCGCTGCGGCCCGGCACAAAGAGCTGGATGGTCTCATCGGTCAGGGCTGTGAGCAGGCCGCCCAGCATGGGCCAGGACACATGCTTGAAGAAGTGCCGGGTGTACACCCGCAGGCAGAGCATGAGCAGGAAGCCTTCCAGCAGATACTCGCAGAAATGCGCCAGCTTGCGCACGATGTGCATGGTGAGCCGGTCGGCAGCACCGGGAAGGCCCAGATGCCGCAGGATGCCCTGCAGCATCCCCAGTACCCGGCCGCTGGCCCCCTCGGACACATCCGCGATCTGCAGAGAGTTGGAGAAGATGAACACGATGCAGCCGATGAGGGCAAAAGTAAAGATCACCCGCCACGCGATGAGCCACGGGGAGGTGCGTTGATTCTGTTCCTGCATCCGCTTAGCCCAGAGCCTTGATGCTCTGCTCGATGTTGGCCAGCTTGCTCTGGCTGTTGGTGCGCTTTGCGCGGATCTCTTCCACCAGAGCGGCAGGGGCACGCTCCACGAACTTGGGGTTGGCCAGCTGGTTCTCGAACATGGCCAGTTCCTTCTCGGCCTTGGCCTTTTCCTTGTTCAGGCGGGCCAGCTCCTTCTCGCGGTCGATCAGCTCCATCATGGGGATAAAGCCGCGGGCGGTGTGGGTGGACACCTGCACCATGCCATCGGTGCTGCCCTCGTACTTTTCCGTAAAGGTCACATCGGTGGCAAAGGCAAACTTTGCCAGATAAACCTCTGCATTCCGGAAGGGAGCGGGATCAGCCGTCTCGATGATCATACTGGTCTTTTTGGCAGGATGGACATTCATCTCGGTGCGCATGGTGCGGACTGCCTTGATGTAGTCCATGACCTTTTCAAAGGCTTCCTCTTCCTCGGCCCAGTTGTGTGCCTCGTCAAAGGTGGGCCAGCTCTGGGTCATAATGGTCTCGGCAGAGCCGGGCAGGGCCTGATACAGCTCCTCCGTGATGAAGGGCATGAAGGGATGCAGCAGCTTGAGGGCCTTGTCCAGCACATACACCAGCACACGGCGGGCAGTATCGGCCTGCTCTGCATCGCCGGAGTTCAGGCGGGGCTTTGCGATCTCGATGAACCAGTCGCAGTAGACATCCCAGATGAAGCTGTTGATCTTGGCAGCGGCCAGACCCATCTCGTAGTGGTCGAGGTTGTCGGTCATGGCACCGGCCACCTGATTCAGCTTGGTCAGCACCCACTTGTCGCTCATGTCCAGCTTGCTCTCCTCGGGCAGGCCGGGCTGGAAGTCCTCGGGCAGGTTCATCAGGACGAAGCGGGTGGCGTTCCACAGCTTATTGGCAAAGTTGCGGGCAGCCTCCACCTTCTTCTCGCTGTAACGCATATCGTTGCCAGGGGTGGAGCCGTCCAGCAGCATGAAGCGCAATGCATCCGCGCCGTACTGGGCAATGACCTCCAGCGGGTCGATGCCGTTGCCCAGGCTCTTGGACATCTTGCGGCCCTGGCTGTCGCGGACGATGCCGTGGATACAGACAGTGTCGAAGGGAGCCTTGCCGGTGTAGGCCAGGCCGGAGAAGATCATGCGGCTGACCCAGAAGCCGATGATATCATAGCCGGTGACCAGCGTGTTGGTGGGGTAGAAGTACTTCAGGTCCGCGCTGTCCTCGTTGGGCCAGCCCAGAGTGCTGAAGGGCCACAGAGCGGAGGAGAACCAGGTATCCAGCGTATCGGGGTCCTGGGTGAAGTGGCTGCCGCCGCACTTGGGGCAGGTGCAGGGCATCTCTTTGGCAACCACGGTCTCGCCGCAGTCATCGCAGTAGAAGGCCGGGATCTGGTGGCCCCACCACAGCTGACGGCTGATGCACCAGTCGCGGGTGCCCTTCATCCAGTTGAGGTAGTTCTTGGTAAAGCGCTCGGGCACGAACTTGATCTCGCCCTTCTCCACGCTCTCGATGGCGGGCTTTGCCAGAGGCTCCATCTTAACGAACCACTGCTTGGAGACCATGGGCTCGATGGTGGAGTGGCAGCGGTAGCAGGTGCCGACCTCGTGCTTCAGGGGCTCGATCTCCTTCAGGAAGCCGCCCTCCTTCAGGTCTGCCAGAATGGCCTTGCGGGCCTCGAGGGTGGTCATGCCGGCGTACTTGCCGCAGTCCAGCACCTCGGGCTCGTTCACGGTGTTCTTGCCTGCGGCAAACAGTGCATCGGCAGCGGCCTTATCGGCAGCACCGGTCATATGGCCGTCGTAGGTAAACACCCGGACGATGGGCAGATTATGGCGCAGACCCACTTCAAAGTCGTTGGGGTCGTGGGCGGGGGTGATCTTGACGACACCGGTGCCCTTAGTCATATCAGCGTGCTCGTCGCAGACGATGGGGATTTCCTTGTTCAGCAGGGGCAGGACAACATGGCAGCCGTGGAGGTGGGCATAGCGGGGGTCCTCGCCGTTGATGGCAACAGCGGTATCACCCAGCATGGTCTCGGGGCGGGTGGTTGCCAGCTCCAGCATCTCGCCGGTCTCCTTGACCGGGTAGAGCAGGTGCCAGAAATTGCCGTCCTTTTCCTCGTACTCCACCTCGGCGTCGGAAATGGAGGTGTTGCAGTGGGGGCACCAGTTGACCATGCGGTTGCCGCGGTAGATCAGGCCCTTGTCGTACAGGCGCACGAACACTTCCTTGACGGCATCCGAGCAGCCCTCGTCCATGGTAAAGCGCTCCCGCTGCCAGTCACAGCTGGTGCCCAGCTTTTTCAGCTGGCTGACGATGCGGTTACCGTACTTGGTCTTCCAGTCCCAGGCGCGCTCCAGGAAACCGTCGCGGCCCACCATCTCCTTGGTCAGGCCCTCGGCACGCATGGCCTCCACGACCTTGGCCTCGGTGGCGATGGATGCGTGGTCGGTGCCGGGCACCCACAGGGCGGCATAGCCCTGCATCCGCTTGGTGCGGATGAGCACATCCTGCATGGTGTTATCCAGCGCATGGCCCATGTGGAGCTGACCGGTCACGTTCGGAGGGGGCATGACGATGGTGTAAGGCTTCTTGTCGGGGTCCGCTTCCGTGTGGAAGTAGCCGCCGTCCTGCCAGAACTGGTAGATACGGTCTTCCACCTGGCTGGGATCGTACTGTTTTGCGAGTTCTTTCATTGTATCCTCCCAAAAATGTGATGAGTGGGACGAAAAAAGCCGCCCCACGGAACGTTCCATGGGACGGCTGTAAACTACATACCGCGGTACCACCCAAATTGCACCGGCTGCAAACACAGCCCGTGCCCCTTGATGCCCCGGTAACGTGGGGCAGCTCCGAGGGCGGCTACTGGCTTCACCGCCCCTGCTCAAAAGCGACAGTGCGCAGCGCTTACCTGCCGGGCTCTCACCTGCCCCCGGCTCTCTGCAAGGCGGTTTGCCGCGCACACTCTTTCTCGTTGCATTTATACAAAGAATATAACGTTTTTTTGGCGTTTTGTCAATATGCTCCGAGAACTTCCTGCTTCAATCTGCCGATCAGCCGCTCCATCAGGGCCACCCGGTTGAAGGGGGTCATCAGGTAGAGGCCGTCCGCATACGGCAGGGCGGCCTTTGCCATTTCCAGCGAGATGGCAAGCCCCAGCTCCTCGCCCTGGGCACGGTCGAGCCCGGCAAACTTTTCAATGATCCAGTCCTCCACATGGATGCCGTTGATCTCGTTCTCCATGAAGATGGCGTTGCGCTGGCTGACCACCGGCATGATACCGGCCAGGATCTTTGCATCGGCCCCCAGCGTCTCCCGGGACTTTCTCAGGTTTTCCACCGCCTGTGCCGAGAGCACCGGCTGGGTCAGAAAGCCGCTCATGCCGTTTTCCAGCTTCTCCTTTGCCCGGCGCAGCTCCACATCAAAGTTGCGGGCGTTCAAATTCAGGGCACCGAACACGGTCATGGGGCCGGGCATCTCCCGGCCTTCCCCTGCCAGCGAGACGATGTACTGGGCCAGCTTGCGGGAGTTGAACTGGTAAACGTTCTTCACCTCGTCCCGCTCTGCCGTGGGGATGGGGTCACCGGTGATGGCCAGCACCTCCCGCACGCCCTCGGCGTACAGGCCCAGCAGCAGGGCCTTGGTGGCGTTCAGGTTGCGGTCGCGGCAGGTCATGTGGGGCAGGGTGCACAGCCCCAGCTCCCGGTGGACCCGGCAGGCCACCAGAGAGGAATCCATCCGGGCCTGTGCAATGGGGCAGTCGGCAATGGTCAGCAGGTCAGCGCCTGCCGCCTGCAGCTTTTTTGCCCCTTCCAGATAACCGGTCAGGTCCGCATTGCGGGGAGAATCCAGCTCAATGGCAATGACCTTTTCCCCTGCGTTCAGCTTGCGCAGAAAAGCGTCCTCGTTTTCCACCGTCTGTTCCTTCACGGTGGAAAACTCTTCTGCCGGAGCCGTTTTTTTCACCACGGGCAGGCTGTCCAGCTCCGCCCGCAGGGCGGCAATGTGGGCGGGGGTGGTGCCGCAGCAGCCGCCCAGGATCTGAACCGTGCCCTCGGCGGCCAGACGGCCCAGCTCCCTTGCAAAGTACTCCGGCCTGCCCTGATACTTCACCTGCGTCCGGGTGACAACGGGATAACCCGCGTTGGGCATGACCGACAGGGGCAGCGTGCCCCCCAGCTGCTTTGCCAGTGTGCGCATGGCACCGGGTGCCGACACGCAGTTCAGGCCCACGGCATCCACGATGCCGCTTTCCTGCATCCGCCGGGCAAGGTCTTTGCAGTACATGCCCTCCCGGGTGTAACCGTCGGGCAGGACCGCAAAGGACACCAGCACAAAGGCATCCGGCACTTCCGCCTTGATGGCCCCCACGGCATCCAGAAGGCCCGCATCGGAGCTCAGGGTCTCAAACAGGAAATTCCTGGCCCCCAGCGCCGCGAACTGCTTTGCCACAGCCGTATATACCTGCCCTGCCGGAACCGCCTCGGTATCCGGAGCCGGGCCAAGGTCAGCAAAAACGGCGGCACCCGTCTCCCCTGCGGCCCGCACAGCCAGCTGCCAGCCTGCCTGCGCCAGCTGTTCCCAGCCGGGCGTGTGTGCCGCCGCCAGCCGGGGCAGGCTGAAGGTATTCGTCTTGACGGCATCAGCCCCTGCCGCCAGATACTCCCGGTGGACAGCCAGCACCCCCGCCGGGTCGGTCAGGTTGGCCTGCTCGCACTCCACCCCGGGAGCCGCCTTATAATAAGTACCCATAGCACCATCAAAAAGCAGGGGGCGGGTCTGTAACAGTTCGCGGATGTCTTTCATAAAATGTCTCCTTTTCCCTCAGTTCCCTCTTGCGAATATAAAAAAATTCAGGTATAATTTTGTTATGAAAGCGAGGTGTATTTTCATGCCGAAGATTCGTTCCAGCGCAGACCTGCGCAACAACTACAATGATATCTCTACCTTCTGCCACACCTACGCAGAGCCGGTGTTCATCACCAAAAACGGCAAGGGCGATCTGGCCGTGATGAGCATTGAGACCTACGAAGAGCTGGCAGGCCGCTTTGAGCTGTATTCCAAGCTCCAGGAAGGTCTGGACGATGTTGCCGCCGGACGTACCATCCCTCTGGATGAGGCAATGGCTGAGCTGAAAAATCGCAGGAGTCGTCGATGAATTATTCTATTGATATCACCGTTGCAACCAAACGTGATCTTGCCGATGCCTTTGACTACATCGACGGGATGCTTATGAACCCTTCTGCGGCGGACCGTCTGATCGACAATGCGTGGAAGCAGTTTCGTTCGCTCGATATCTTTCCACAGCGCTTTCCCATTGTTACCGACCCCATGTTGGCAGGTTGGAAAATTCGCTTCTTTTCTGTTCAGAATTATCTCGTGTTTTACCAGATCGAGGAACCCGCTCAGGTCGTCCACATTCTCCGGTTCCTCTATGGTAAAAGCAACTGGGTCTCCATCCTCAAACCCGACTTCAGCGCAGAATACCCTTCCCCCCCCCGGGCTCCGGGGAGTTTTTTTGTTGCTCTCTTCCTTCAGTTTAATAAAGTTTCGCCTCTTGTCAAGCGTTTTTTCGTACCACAGCTTGCAGGCAGGGCAGTTTTGTGCTATCCTATGCGTAACTTTTACATGTGAGGAGAGATGTATCATGCGCCATGCAGGCACACAAACGATCGAAACGGAGCGGCTGCTTCTGCGCCCGCTGACCCCGGAGGATGCCCCTATGATGTACGCCAACTGGGCCAACGACCCGGACGTGACCCGCTGGCTGCGGTGGGAGCCCCACAAAAACGTGGACGAGACCCGGGAACTGCTGGCCGCATGGGCACTGCTCTACCCCAATGGAGATTACTACCAGTGGGCCATCGTGGAAAAATCTACCAGGCAGGTGTTTGGCTCCATCGGCGTGTTCACATCCAGTTCCGCTGAGCCGGAGCGGGACCCCTGGCCCGGTTTCGACCATACGAACGGCGTGTGGGAGGTCGGCTACTGCATCGGCAAGGCCTGGTGGAACAAAGGCTTTACCACCGAAGCGCTAAAAGCAGTGGTAGAATACTGGTTCAAAAATACAGATAGTAGCTGGCTGGCCTGCTGCCATGCGTTTGAAAATCCTGCCAGCGGCCGGGTCCAGCAGAAAGCCGGCTTTGTCTACGACCACGATTCTGTCTACCATAAATTTGACGGCACACCGGTTGCCTGCAGGTGCTACGCATTGACAAGAGAACATTACGAAGAACTGAGAGGTTTATTTTGAGCGAACTTTATGACATTTTAGTAGAAACGCCCCCCACAAAGGTCATCTTACTGGCCCTGGATCAGGGGCTTTGGGACTGCGAGCGCAGCCTGAACGAGCTGGCTGCACTCTGCGAGGCCAACCACATGGAGGCTGTGGCATCCGTGACCCAGAAGCGGCAGACCCCCGAGACCGGCATCGTGCTGGGCAGCGGCAAGCTGGAGGAGGCCGCCGCTGCCGCCGCGGAGCTGGGTGCCGAGTGTGCCGTGTTTGACGGCGAACTGACCGGCAGCCAGATCCGCAACATCTCCACGGCGCTGGGCGGCATGGAGGTCATTGACCGCACCATGCTGATCCTGGAGATCTTCCGCAGCCGCGCCGTGACCAACGAGGGCAAGCTGCAGACCGAGCTGGCGCTTCTGCGCTACCGTCTGCCCCGCCTGCAGGGAATGGGCGAAAGCCTGAGCCGTCAGGGCGGCGGTGGCGGCGGCGGTGGTGGTGCCCGCCGTGGTGCCGGTGAGACCAAGCTGGAGCTGGACCGCCGCCACGTCCACGCCCGCATCGACGCACTGGCCGAAAAGCTGGCTGAGATGGAAAAGCGCCGGGGCGAGAGCCGCAAGGCCCGGGCCAAGACCGGGATGCCGGTGGTCAGCCTTGTGGGTTACACCAACGTGGGCAAATCCAGCCTGATGAATGCCCTGTGCGGCCCCAGCGTGGCCGAGGCCGACATGCTGTTTGCCACCCTGGACCCCACCAGCCGGAAGCTGGTTCTGCCCAGCGGCATGGCCGTTCTGCTGGTGGACACGGTCGGCTTTGTCTCCCGCCTGCCCCACAATCTGGTGGAGGCCTTCAAATCCACGCTGGAGGAAGCCGCATGGTCTGATGTCATCGTGCGGGTGGCGGACGCGGGCGACGACCAGCGGGAAGAGCAGCTGGCCGTTACCGATGAGGTCCTGGACGGGCTGGACTGTGCCGACATCCCCCGCCTGACCGTTTACAACAAGTGTGACAAGCCCAATGCCCTGAACTTTGACCCGGACATCCTGTTGACCAGTGCCAAGACCGGCTACGGTCTGGATGCCCTGCTGAAAAAGCTGGACGAGCTGCTCAGTGACCGGGTGCACACCATCCGGGTGCTGCTACCTTATGATAAGCTGGGCCTGGCCGCCCCCATGCGGGAGCGGGGCAGCGTGCAGGTGGAGGATTACCGGGAGGACGGGCTCTATCTGGAGGGCATCGTCAAAACCGAGGACCTGCACTGTTTTGAAGGATATTTAGTTTAAGCATCTGCTCTCCGGACGCGAATTCGGGTTGCGGCTCCCAGCATCCGCTGCGCGTTGCTTGCGTCTTGCTGGCCGCGGCCCCAACAGCAACTCCCTGTATCCGCCACTGGCGGCGGTCGTTGCCGTTGCAGGGCATTCCATCCCCCGCCCAACTGCCTGACGGCAGTCGGGTCCCACCCTCCGGACACTTGCTTTGGGAAACTCCCCACCGTCCTATCGTCTCGAACAAATAAAAAAATCCCCAACAAACACAAAAACCCGCCTGGCAGCGGGTTTTTGTGTATAGAGGGGTGGGAAAGTATATAAAGTTGGGAATCGCAATTCAAATGCAGGCACTTGAGAAACAACGTGTTTTTGCGCAGTCCTCGGCGCTTACCGTGCCCTGCGATATGTATTATACGCTTTTTTCTTTTCTTGTCAAACAAAATTTTTGACATTTGCTTTAATTTAGCACTTTACATTTCGATCAAAACTTTATATAATTAACACAGAAAACACAAAAGCGAGTTTTTCCGCAGTTTATGCGATTGCGACAACAGTAAAACTTTACTTTTAAAAATTTTTGTACAATTCAACAAAAACGTAAAAGGAGACCTTTCTCATGGACGATTTAGACCGCAAGATCCTCTCCCTTCTCGCAAAAAATGCCCGGATGCCCGTCAAGGAGATCGCCGAGCAGGTGGCACTGACCAGCCCGGCTGTTTCCAGCCGCATCCACAAGCTGGAGACCGACGGCATCATCAGCGGCTACACCGTGGTGCTGAACCGCCCGGCAGACCGTGTCTATGTGGACGCGCTCATCAGCCTGTCCGTCACACCCAGCCACCGGGACGAGCTGGTGGAGCTGATGCAGAACAGCAAGGAGGTACTGCAGTGCTACCATGTCACCGGTGCCTACACCTTCCTCATCAAGGTCAGCTGCGGCAGCATGCCCCAGCTGGAGCACCTGATCCTGCAGTTCCAGAAGCTGGGCACCACCAGCACCCAGATCATCCTTTCTACTCCGGTCAACCATGGTGATCTGGAAGCGCTGCAGCTGTAAGCCGTTCACAGAACCGTTACAACTGCCGTGCAATCTTCCGGCCTTCCGGGCCGTATTCCTGATACAAGGCCGCCGTTCAGCGGCTGCATAAACGCCCCCAAAGGCGGGCAGACTGATCACGATCACCCTGCCTTTGTCAGACGAAAGGAACTACGACCATGAAAAAACGCATTCTTGCCGCTTTGCTGGCTCTTGGCTGTGCCCTGCTGGTGTTCACCGGCTGCGGCAGCAAAAAAGATACCACCCCAAAAGACTACACCCAGATCATCCACGATGCCCGGGAAGCCGAGGACAATGATTATTATATGATCTTCTCCCCGGCAGAGGACGGCAAGTTCACCGCCCAGTACGGCTACAGCGCCAGCTATCCGGCGGAGGACCTGAACGATGAGATCCAGAACATGCTGCTCCCCCTGCTGGACCTGCCCGAGGGCAGCTACACCGATCTTGCCGCTTCCCTCTCTGCCATGATGGTGCAGAGCTACGGCGTTGCCATCGTCAAGCCTGCTGAGGGCAAGACGCAGGAGGTCGCGGACGCAATGGATGCCTATATCCAGAACCAGCAGCAGACGATGGAGCACTACCTCGAGGATCAGTATCAGATCGCCGCCTCCGCCAAGGTGGCCACTGTCCCCACCGGCGAAGTGGTCATGGTGTGCTGTGAGAACAGCGATGCCGTGATGAACGCCATCAAGACCGCTCTGGCCGCTTAAATTATCTTTCAAAACAACAATGCCCTGTACCGTTTTGCATGGTACAGGGCATTCTTATTTCTACCAGATGGATTATATCGTTCAAATATCACATATCCGAACGGGAATATGCGTTTTTCATATTGCTGCTCAGCTCAAACAGCACCTTATCCAGCGTGTCGGCGGCGCGGGCCTTGACCTCAGCGGCCAGGGCCTCGTTGGCCTCCTGGCGCAGGGCAGCGCGGCGGGCGGGGTCGGTCTCGGCCAGCTGCTTTGCGTCATACTGATTCAGCAGGGCACGGCAGGCGGAGAGCACCCCCAGCTCATAGCGCTCGACATGGAATACCGACTTGCCATAGGAAGCATCCGCCATCGCAGCGATCATCCGGCTGACCCAGTAGAAGCTGTCGGTGGACACCTCACCGGTGGTGCCGGCCAGATAGGCCGGGGTCGTCTCCACATTGGCGTAAAAGGGCACCATGGCGTTCAGGGCATTGGAGGCGTAGGCCACCCACTCCACTGCCTGCAGGTCGGCGGGCAGATCAGGCCGCAGCTGAATCAGCGCCACAAAGTCGTTGCGGTTGATGCCGATGGAGCGGTAAACGCCCCGGTTCTCTCTGGCACCGTAGCTTGCATACGGATCGTACGGCGTGCCCTGATAATGGCTGGACAGCACATACTTCACGTCCTCGGGGGTGATCTTCTTCTCAGGCACCATGCACCAGGGCAGGTCGTCGGAAGCGGGGGTATAGTCGGCATCGGGGCCATCCCAGACCCAGGTGGTGGGGTTCAGGGTGCGCAGCATGTACCAGGCGCGGGGCGTGTTGTAAACGTGGTCGGAATCGGTGTGGCTGCCAAAGGCGGCACGAGGGTCGAACACGCCGTCCTGTGCCAGGTCGAGGTGATACTTTGCAATAAACTCCCTCAGGTCAGCCGAGCAGAGATGGTTTTCCTGCGCGCCAAAGGCATCGTCCAGATCAAAGGCATCAATGCCCAGCTGGTTCGGCATCACCACATAACTGTCATCGGGCACACGGCGTGCCATCCAATGATGGCCGCCGATGGTCTCCAGCCACCAGATCTCGTTCACATCCTGGAACGCGATGCCGTTCATCTCGTAAGTACCGTAGGTCTCCAGCAGCTTGCCCAGCCGCTCCACGCCCTCGCGGGCGGTGTGGATGTAGGGCAGCACCAGATAGACGATGTCCTCCTCGCCGATGCCGCCGGGCACCTCGGGCTGCTCCCCCCTGGCAGGCTGGTACACCACCAGCGGGTCAGCGCCCAGCACGCGGGGGTTGGAGGTGATGGTCTCGGTGGCGGTCATGCCGACATTGGCGGCATTGACACCGGCTGCGGCCCAGATCCCCTTGCCCTCCACGGCGTTGGGCATGGCGGTCATCCGCATGGGGTCACCGGGCAGCGGGATCTCCACATGGGACAGCACCGAACGGTAGACCGCCGGATGCTCCTCTGGCTGGACCACCACGAATTTCTTTGCCGTGAAATGGCCGGAACCGGAATCGTCGTTGCGGGCGATCATGGTGGAGCCGTCATAGGATGCGTTTTTACCAACCAGAAGCGTTGTACATGCCATAATATCTTCTCCTCCGAATCGAAGTATTTGTCTCTCGGTTTGCCTTGACTGATTGTAATCCTTTTTGTTTCAAAAGGCAAGAGGGCTTACCGGAGCCGTTCCCCGTTTTCCTCCGGGGCCGGAGCAGCTGCCGGGGCGCAGTCCCGGCCAAAGTAGAGCGCCACCTCGCCGATCTTCTTTTTGCGCAGCAGGAAGAGAGTCGGGATAAGATAGATCAAGATCGAGAGCATCATGCTGGCATCATAGCCCGAAATGCTCTCGGCCACGTCCTCCGTGCCGTACAGGCCGCCCACCAGCATAGAGGCAATGTCCATGGCCCCGTGCAGGAACACCGTGACCCACAGGTTGCCGGTGCGGAAATAGATGGCTGCGAACAGCGTACCCAGCGATGCCGCAAAGACACACTGCATCAGCACACCGAAGGGAGCGCTGGACAGCAGATTGGTCAGGTGGGCCGCGCCAAACAGCAGGCCCGACAGCAGGCAGGCTTTCCAGACCCCCGCCCTGCCGGTGCCAAAGCGCTCCAGCAGGCTCTGGGCAATGACCCCGCGGAAGAGGAACTCCTCCGCCACACCCACCAGCGCCATGCTCAAAAAGAAGCTGAAGATGCTGAACGCAGGCTGCAGCTGGCCATCCTCGGGCATCCCGAACATCAGCTTGGTATACAGGCTGTAACCAATGAGCACCAGCGGATACATTCCCACCAGCAGCCCGTTGAAAAAGCCGCTGCCCCGGCGGCGGAGCAGGTACATCTTACCGGTGCGGCCCAGAATAACCAGCGCCACCACCATGCCCACCGCCTCCTGCACGGCGCTGAGGAAGTAGGAGTCCACCCGTTCCAGGTCCACCCCAAAGAGCACCAGTGCAAACACAATGAGATAGGATGCCAGCAGCAGGCTGCCCAGAAACAGCACCTCGGATAAAACGCAGAAGCCGATGGGATGCTTTGCGCGCAGACGTTTCAGCATAAAAATATCCTCCTGAATCTTAGTGGCTCTATTCTAACATACTTTGCCGGAAAGAGAAAGTTTTTGGCATTTTCTGCTCAGGCGAAAAATCTCAAAAAAAGTGTTGACAAGACCCGGGCCGTATAGTATAATATCCCTTGTCAGCGGCGAGGTTCAAAGCTGACGACAACAGAATGATGGGGATTTGCATAGTGGTAGTGCGGTAGACTCTGACTCTACTTGTGGGAGTTCGATTCTCTCATCCCCAACCAGAAAACCGCAGTCGCCTTCCGGCTGCGGTATTTTCGGGGCATAGCGCAGTTGGTAGCGCGCCTCGTTCGGGACGAGGAGGCCGTGGGTTCAAATCCCGCTGCTCCGATCGAAAAAGAGACATACTTCGGTGTGTCTCTTTTTTCTTTTTACAAAATTTTTTCTTGACACATTTCCCCTTTGGGAATACTCTTATAGTACCAGATATCCCCTGCTCTGCGGCGGGAAAGATCAAGAGGAAACGAGGGATTTGTGAGATGAAAAAACGTGTTGGCATCCTGACCTCCGGCGGCGACTGCCCGGGCCTGAACGCAACCATTCGCGGCGTGGCAAAGGCACTGTATGCCCGGATGGGTGATAATGTGGAGATCGTGGGCATCCTGAACGGCTACCACGGCCTGATCAACGGCGAATACAAGGAGATGTGCGAGGATGACTTCCGCGGCATCCTGACACTGGGCGGCACCATTCTGGGCACCAAGCGCACCCCCTTCAAACTGATGCGCGTGGTCGAGGATGACAAGGTCGATAAGGTCGCGGCCATGAAAAAGACCTACAAGGACGCAAAGCTGGACTGCCTGCTCTGCCTGGGTGGCAACGGCACCCACAAAACCGCCAACCTTCTCTCGCAGGAGGGCCTGAACATCATCGGCCTGCCCAAGACCATCGACAATGATATCTACGGCACCGATGTGACCTTTGGCTTCCACACCGCTGTGGACATTGCCACCGAGGTCATTGACCGCATCCACACCACCGCCGGCAGCCACAGCCGCGTGATGTGCATCGAGATCATGGGCAACAAGGCCGGCTGGCTGACCCTCTACTCCGGCATTGCAGGCGGCGCGGATATCATCCTGCTGCCCGAGCAGCCCTACGACATCGACCGCGTCTGCGAGGCCGTGGAGCGCCGGGCAAAGCGCGGCTCCAACTTCTCCATCATCGCCGTGGCCGAGGGTGCCATGAACGTGGATGAGGCCAAGCTGAAGCGCAAGGAGTGGGCCGCCAAGCGCGCCGAGGCCGGTTACACCACCGCCACCAACCGCATTGCCGCTGCCGTCCAGAAAAAGACCGGCATGGAGACCCGGGTCTGCATCCCGGGCCACATGCAGCGCGGCGGCAGCCCCAGCGCCTACGACCGCGTGCTGGCCACCCAGTTCGGCAGCTACGCCGCCAAGCTGGTGGAGATCGAGCAGTACGGCGTTACGGTGGCTCTCGTGAACAACCACGTCATCTCCAACCGTCTGGAGGATATCGCCGGTAAGACCCGCAATATCCCCGAGGGCTGCGAGCTCCTCACCGTTGCAAAACGCATGGGGATCAGTTTGGGCTGAGAAATCTTTCCGGCATGACCGCAATCTTCTTCCCGGTTTATCCGTATTCCAAGTGTAACAAAACCTCGTGGAAGGAAGTGTCTCTCCATGAAAAAAATCCATAAGTTCTTTTCTAAAGATTTGCTCCATATTCTTGGTGCTGTTGGGATTTTTGTTGCTTTTCTGATTTCTATCGCCTATAAGCAAGTTGGAATCGGGGCACTCATAGCTGCGTGGCTTATTGCTATCGCAATGATCGGGGTAGCATGGATTACAGACATCCGCAAAGCAGACCTGCTGAAAAACGGAAAGATTGTTTCCGGAAAAGTTAATGCAGTAAAAAGGGTTCACATAAAATTCCACATGAGTACCTATCACCTTGCTGATGAAGATGTAATTTATCCTTGGGTGATCCGGTACCAATATAAGATTGGAAAAGACACTTATTATGGACAGTCCCATTGGTTTTGGTTCAATCCTCTCGTGAGCAAGGGAACACCTATAAAGGTGACTATTGATCCTCAAAACCCAGAAAGAAGCATTGTTGCTGCATGGGAAAGTTAATAGATTGTTTCTTTCCTCTATGATGACGGAAATTCCAAAGGAGCACAATCTCCTTTGGCACACGACTTTGGTACAAAGTCTAGTATGTTACACCTCGATAGAGGTGTACCGTTCCCAGACGCAAAAAGTCCCATGCCCAGCACTTTGGCGGTGCGGGCATGGGACTTTTTGCTTTTTAGACCGAGCGGAGTGAACAGTAACCAATCCTAACATCCAGTTGCCGTGTCATTTGTTGAATACTGTTTTACGAACAGTCTGCGGATGGACGTTCCCTCTTTTTCAATATACCGAACAAGAACTTACTTATTCTTGTACATTTCCTCGTAGTATTTCTGGTAGTTGCCGCTGGTGATGTGCTCCATCCACTCCTCGTGGTCGAGATACCAGTCGATGGTCAGGACGATGCCCTTCTCGAACGGGGTCTCGGGGTACCAGCCCAGATCGTTCTTGATCTTGGTGGGGTCGATGCCGTAGCGGCGGTCGTGGCCCAAACGGTCGGCAACGTGCTTGATCAGATCCTCGCTGATGCCGTCATCCTTCAGGCGGTCGTGCAGCTGCTCAATGATGGTCTTGACGATGAAGATGTTGGGGCGCTCGTTGTGGCCGCCCACATTGTAGACCTCGCCGATCTTGCCGCCGTTGCAGACCATATCGATGGCCTTGCAGTGATCCTCAACGTACAGCCAGTCACGGATCTGCATACCGTCACCGTAGACAGGCAGCTGCTTGTGGTGCTTGACATTGTTGATCATCAGGGGGATCAGCTTCTCGGGGAACTGATAGGGGCCGTAGTTGTTGGAGCAGCGGGTGATATTGATGGGCATACCGTAGGTATCGTGGAATGCCATAACGAACATATCAGCGCTGGCCTTGGAGGAGGAGTAGGGGCTGTGGGGGCACAGCGGGGTGGTCTCCATGAAGTAGCCCTCGGCACCCAGAGCGCCGTAGACCTCATCGGTGGAGACCTGCAGGTACTTCTTGCCTTCCTTCCAGGTCTTGGCATCGGCATCGTACCAGGCTTCCTTGGCACGCTGCAGCAGATTCACGGTGCCCATGACGTTGCTCTGGACAAAGATCTCGGGGTTCTTGATGGAGCGGTCCACATGGCTCTCAGCGGCAAAGTTGATGACATAATCGAAATCGTACTTTGCGAACAGGCTCTCCACCAGCTCCTTGTCGCAGATGTCGCCCTGCACGAACACATGGCGGGGGTCGCCCTCCACATCCTTCAGGTTCTCCAGATTGCCCGCGTAGGTCAGCTTATCCAGGTTGACCAGCAGGATCTCGGGGTACTTCTTGAGCATATAGTGGACAAAGTTGGAGCCGATAAAACCGGCGCAGCCGGTGATCAGATATTTTTTCATAGGTTTATTCTACCTCAATTTTCAGGTTTTGTCTTCTTGGGGAAGCTTTCCCCTTATTTCATCCCATTCTCGCCGTCCCAGTGGGCGAAGAAGCAGGCCAGGGCCTCTTTCCAGTCCCGCACATCGTTGCCCACGGTGCAGCGGAGCATCCGGTTGTCCAGTGCGCTCCACTTGGGGCGGTCGGCGCTTTCGGGATGCTTGGCCTTGTACTCCTCGCTGGTGCAGGGGGCCACAGAGGCATCCACACCAGACAGGCGGATGATCTCGGAAGCAAAATCGTACCAGGAGCAGATGCCCTCACCGGTGCAGTGATACAGGCCGTACTCATGGGTCACGCAGAGCTGCAGCAGCTCGTGGGCCAGGTCAACCGCGTTGGTGGGGTTGCCGCACTGGTCGTTGACCACCTCCAGCTTGCCGAATTTCTTGCCGGCATTGACGATGGTCTTGACAAAGTTCTTGCCGTAGTAGCTGTACAGCCATGCCGTGCGCACGATGAAGTGGCGGTGGCAGAACTGCTCCACATACTTTTCGCCCATGA
>OLPT01000947.1_pt1 | contig 19120 bp, 18 predicted proteins | sample 1673051 | NCBI WGS metagenome assembly OLPT01 (sample SAMEA3136750, study PRJEB25190) | human gut metagenome | biome: human gut; feature: human-associated habitat; material: faeces | place: Austria | collected 2013
TGCAAACTGACCAAGAATCCCTGGCCAAGCATCTGCATCATGACCTGAATAGACATTACTTGAGCACCCAATTATCGAAAGACAGACCGTAATCTGCATATTTATCGCAGAGGTCCTTGACCGTGCCATCCTCGTAGAGTGCCTTGAGCGATTCGGTCACGGCATCGGCGGACTTGGTGTCGCCCTTCTTAAAGCCGACGGCATAGTGCTCGCTGGACAGCGGCTTGTCGAGCTGCGTATAGGCATCGGGCTTGGCGGCAAGCTGATACTGAGCGATCGAGAGGTCACAGGCAACGGCATCGACTGCACCACTCTCGAGCTGCATAAAGGCCGTGTTGTACTCACCGATGGTATCGAGCGTGGCAAACGTCGCCGCCAAATCCTTCTGGTCGCCCTCGAGCACATCCTGCGCGGCGGAATCGGTCTGGGTAATCACGGTCTTGCCGGCAAGATCGTCCCAGCTCTTGATACCCGCGTCTTTCTTGACCACGAGCACCTGCTCGTTGAGCATGTAAGGCTCGGAGAACGTGTAGTCGTCCTCGCGGCCCTCCATGGTAAAGCCGTTCCAGATGCAGTTGATGGCACCCGAGTTGAGCAGCGTGTCCTTGGCATCCCAGTCGATAGCCTCATACTCAACATCCCAACCCTGCTTGTCGGCAACGGCCTTGGCAAGGTCGAGGTCAAAGCCGGTGTACTCGCCATCGTCGCCTACAAAGCCATACGGAGGATAGGACTTGTCAAAGCCCACGATGAGCTTCTTGGACTCCGCAGCGCCCTTCACGTCCTTGGCTGCGGTAGATCCGGCAGCAGAGCCCTTATCGGCACCACCGCCGCAGCCTACCAGGCCGAGGCCAAGCACCGTGGCAAGCGAACCGGCTAGACCAACAAACTGACGACGAGACATATCGGCATTCATGGTATCCCCCTTGATGGCACTTTAGTTAGGTAAAGTGAGTCATATAACGTTCAGAATCATACACTTTAGTGAGATGGAGTACAAGGGAGAGCTTGCCCGGCGTGGGCGGGGAGCGGCGCGTAATTAAGTTTCCTGCTCTACAGTCCTGCGCAAGACGGAAAGCACATTAGGTGCTTTCCTTTGCGTGCGGAACTCGCGATAAACTTAATTACGCGCCGCTCCCCGCCCACGCCGGGCAAACGTCATTGGACTTATCACTGACGTGAAGTGGACGCTTGTATATCGTCTGCTAGCTTGGCACGGTACAATGCTTTCAGATTTCAATTTATAAATTAGTGGGGTTAATTCATGGCAGAATCTCGTGCGGAGCGTAGGGCTCGTCGTGCTTTGGTGGAGGCGGCTGAGGGGTTGAAGGAGGAGAAATCTTCCAAGGATTCGAAGGGTAAGTCGGTCAAGGGCAAGGCTAAGGCCAAGCGTCCCGGCTCTCGTCGGAGCGGGGATAAGGCGTCCCAGGCTCACTCCAAGCGCCCGCATAATGATCCGGTTTCGTCTGCACGTAAGGCTGTGGACCCCAAGTCTCCCTGTTCGATCATGAAATCTTGCGGTGGGTGCACGGCGCTTAATCGTCCTTATAAGAAGCAGTTGGCAGCTAAGCAGGCTGCTATGGAGGAGCTTTTTGCTGCTCTTTGCGAGCGCGAGGGCATCGCCGTTGATCCTATTCGCGGTATGGGCGTCACCCTGGGCGACCCGGGTAAATATCCTGCGCCGCGTGGCTTTCGTCATAAGGCTGCAACTCCCTTTGCCCCCGGTAAGGAGGGTGCTGTCCGTTGCGGTTTCTTTGAGCGCGGCACGCACAGAATCGTTGCCGTGCCCGAGTGTCCTGTCGAGGCGCCGGGTGCCCGTCAGATTCTCAACGGCATCGCGCGCGAAGCTGAGCGGCTGCATATCCCCGCCTTTAATGAGGACAAGCATCTGGGGCTGCTTCGCTATGCCGTCGTCCGCTGCGGATGGCGCACCGACCAGATCATGGTTACGCTCGTGACCGCCCAGCGTGACTTACCGCATGCACAGGAGTTCTTTGAGGCCGTCGCGGCACTCGATCCGCATATCGTCACCGTTGCCCAAAATATCAATGGCCGTCCCGGTAACGCCATCTTGGGTGAGGAAACTCGTATCGCCTATGGTGCCGAGTGCATGCGCGATCAGCTGCTCGGCTGCGACTTCGATATCTCCCCCACCGCGTTTTATCAGACCAACCCGCAGCAAACCGAACTGCTCTATCAGCTCGCCATTGACGGTATGGATCTGCAGCAGGGTGACATTCTTATGGACGCGTACTGCGGCAGCGGCACCATCGGTCTGTGCGCCGCGAAGGATGCCCAGGACAGAGGTGTCGGCATTATGCTGCTCGGCGTGGAGCGCAACCCGGCGGGCATTGCCGACGCACGTCGCAACGCCGAGCTCAACGGCCTCACCCGCAGCGCTTGGTTTATGGCCGACGATGCGACCGACTATATTCTCGATGCCGCCGACAACAACGAGCGCGTCGACGTCCTTTCCATCGACCCGCCGCGCGCCGGTTCCGCCCCCGAGTTCCTCGAGGCCGCCTGCGCACTTAAGCCGCGCCGCATCACCTATATCAGCTGCAATCCCGTCACCCAAGAGCGTGACCTACACCAGCTCCTCGACGGTGGCTATCGCCTGCTCAAGATCACGCCCGTCGACATGTTCCCTCATACCGACCACACCGAGACGGTTGCTGTTCTATCTCGGAAATCTGCGTCAAAGTCTTTCATACCGGTTTCCATCAGTCCGAAGGACATGGGGCTGTCCGAGGAGAAGGACCAGCCGACGTATGCGAACATCCGCGATTACGTCCAGAAAACGCACGGCATGAAGGTCAGCTCCCTGTACGTCGCGCAGATGAAGGCCGAGTGCGGACTGGAAACGCAGGCTGACAGGTCAGGCGACAAGAAGCAACCGAAGTGCCCGCCTGAAAAGCGCGAGGCGATTCTGGATGCGTTCCGTCACTTCGGACTCATAGGAGAAGACGGGACGGAGAAATAGGACGCCGTATTTTGCGTTTTAAGACGTTTTAAGCCCGCTGGGGTACTCGTGTACCACTCGGGCTTTTTTCGTGCTTTAAATCGCCTCTGAAGCGGTCTGATGGATATTCGAGCGCCCATGTGCATCTCGCGTTCGCTCGATGCAAGGGTGGCCGCCCTGCGGGCGGCGGGTGGATGTGGGCGGACGTACAGAAGGGATGTGGCATGGGCTTGTTCCATTTGTTCCAATTATTTTCAAACCTAAAGCGCGGAAAAGGTGCGGGCACCACCTCCGTCTGGTCGGCAACTACGGCGCTTCGCGCCTCCGTTGCCTTCGAGAAGGTACGCATGAGGCATGCGAAATCGTATTGGATGGTTCTCATGCTTTTCTGCGTACCCAATATGCGATGAGGCAAGCCGAGGGCGCAGCCCGAGGCGTAACTAGCCTGCATTGAGGACGCGAAGCGTCCGAAATGCGCACCTGCTTAGGACAGAAGAATCACCTGTTCCCTCGTTTATGAGCGTTTTGTCTGACCACATGCTGACCACATGACCACAAGAAAAAATGTCGTGGTCACCATCTGGTCAGCTGAATCCCTAGGTGCCATCAGGCTTTTTGCAATTCCTGACCAGATGACCACATAATTTAGGACTTTTTTTTAAAAATTGAAAAGGACTACGTAATACGCGTAAATAAATAAAGTTTGTCGGATTTTATCTGGTCATGTGGTCATGTGGTCAGAACGAAAAAAATCCCTTGATAAAAGAGGGGATTTCATTTCAAGAGCTGACCAGATGCCCGTTTTGATGTGGTCACACATGTGGTCAGCCCTCACGTGTACCTCTTGTTGCAGTCGCTGCTTTCCGGGTGGTGCGGAGGGTTGCTTTTTCGAGCCTTTTCCATTCGTTTATGAGCGGAAATAGGCTCTGAACTGCGGCGACGGGAAAATTGATATTGCTTTAATTGCCCTAATGGCGTATAATGAAACTAATATAGATAAATGGCTCAGCACCCGTCCCGTCCTTGATGCGGGGTTGCTATCGGGAATAGGAGCCGAGCGCTCGGTCGAATAGGCCGTGCGTCACGGGCGAAACAACGAACACGAAGCTCCCGTGGAAACCGAGATAGACAAGGCTTTGCGCCTCTGTCCTTCTTTGGTTTCCACGGGAGCTTTTTTTGTTTCGTGAAAAGGACTTTGAACATGGAGGTGGCTGGTTATGGCTAAAGGAAAGAAGCAGGTAAAAGAGGTAAAGCCCCTGTACATGACGACGAGCGAGGTGGCGGCGTTCCTCGGTTTGAGCGCGGGGACGCTCTGTGTCTGGCGCTCTCAGGGCAAGGGTCTGAACTACTACAAGGTCGGAAACGCGGTTCGTTACAAGATTGACGACGTCGAGGCTTGGAAGAACGCGAACGTGAAGCACGTCGAGCTGACGAATTAAGGAGGTGGGAATATGGAGGCAAAAGAAAAGAGCAATTCCCCCGCCGCCACAGCAAAGGGAACCGCTCCGTCTAACTATAAATATTTTAGCTCATTACCGCCCATTTTTCAAGTATCTGACCCGCAGGCAAAAGATGAGATGAAGAGGGGGCGTGCGTACGACGAGGGGAATCAGGGCGAGGCGTACAACCCTGACTACCTGTACGGCGGGGAGAACTACCACAAGGCGCTCAGCGATGTGGTGAGCTATGTGCTGCGCGACTGCGCGGGTGATGGCCTGTCCGCTCTCTCGGACGTCGTGGTCAAGGTGACGAACGCCCTTGTGGCGTGGGTCAACCTGTCCGAGCCGCCATCCAATCCGGAGGCGGGCAAGATTTACGGCAGGGGCTTTCGCTGGCCGAGGCTCAAGAGCATCGACCCCGTGCAGGCCGCCGAGCTGGTGTTCGCGCAGGAGGTCATCCGCATGGTCTGCGTCAAGGAGACCGTGGACAAGCCGACCTCGGAGGGCGTGTTCGCCATGTACGACCCCGACGAGGGAATTTACCGCGAGATTGGCGACGGGCAGATTGACCTGTGGTGTCAGGAGGTCGTGGGCGCCGTGAACGGCAACTGGAAGAAGAACTTCGTCCAGAAGCTGCACGACATGGCATCGCGTCGGGAGAACCGCGTGTGCGAGTGCGATAACCCGTCTCTGGTCTTCATGGCCAACGGAATCTGGGATTACGAGGAGCGCGTCCTGCGCGAGTTCTCCCCCGGGGTCGTTGCGCTCAGGAAGAGCGCTACGCGCCTCCCCGACAAGGAGCCGCCCGTCCCCGAGCACACGATGCCGGATGGCTCGAAGATTGACTTCTGGCAGCTGCTGGACTCCTACGTCCCCTACGACGGCGGGCGCGACCTGCTCGTCAAGGTGGCGGGGGCGTCCCTGCGCAGTTACCACAACTGGCGCGTCATGGTGACCTTCTACAATCAGGCGGGTCACAACGGGAAGAGCACCTTCCTCGACTGCCTCAAGTCGCTCGTCGGCTACGACGGGTGCATGACCTCAAGCCTCGCGCTGCTTGCCGGCGGCACGGATGGCGGGCGGTTCGGCGTGTCGAACATCGTGGGGGTCTCCCTCATCACGTGCGAGGACTCCGACTCGGGTGCGTACCTGAAGGACAACTCGCGCCTGAAGTCAATCATCTCGCATGACGCGATAGGCGTGGAGCGCAAGAACAAGGGCGTGTTCGACTACACGCCCCACGCGCTGATTGTCTGCGCCGCCAACGACATCCCGAAGACCCGCGACAAGGGGGACGCTTGGCTGGCCCGCAACATCTACGTCCCGTTCACGGGGCAGTTCGTCGGCAAGGCCGACGACAAGACCATCCGTTCCGAGTGGGTCGTGTCCCCCGAGTTCTGCGAATACTTTGCCTATCAGGCGCTGGTGAAGTGGGACCGGTATTACGAGCTGCCCGAGCCTGAGGAGGCCGCGCAGCTGAAGCGCGAGTGGGTTCTCGGCAATGACACGGTGGCTGAGTTCTGGGAGGACGTCAAGGATTCGATTCAGGCCGACTTCGTGCCGAATGATTACCTTTCCATGCGCTACGACGAATGGCTGGACGCGGAGCACAAGGGCATGCGGATGCAGATGAGCCGCAAGGCGTTCACGACCCGAATCGTCGAGCTTGCGTGCTCCGACGGCGAATGGACGCAGAGCAAGGACGCGAGTGGGTCCGTCCGCAAGACGAGCTGCGAGAAGTGGTGCCCCGGCCTGAAGGCTTACAGCAAGCGAGATGCTGGTTTTGGCGGCGCGGGCGGATGGGTCCCCTTCTTGGGCAGACGTCGCGGGATTTTCCGCACGGTCGTCCTCGATTACTGCACCGCCCATGGCACGACTCCCGCAGACCTCGGTGCCGGTTACGCGGTGGTGAGGGAGCAGCTTGGTCTTGCGACGGATACGGAAGACAACGATTAAGGAGGAATAGATTATGGCAACGAAGAGGTTTGATGACGTGGCTGAGAAGGCACGTGCGTTAGAGGCTCAGGCGAAGAAGCTGCGCCGCGAGGCGCAGGCCGCGAGGACGAAGGCTTACGCCGACGCGCTCGTGACGGTTTTCCCTGAAGTGAAGGACATGGGTTCGGCGGAAGAGGTCCTTGACTTCGTCAAGGGACTGAAGCCGAGCACCGGACACGGAACGCCGGATGCGCGCGCCGCTGGCGCTGCGGATTCCGGTCATTTTCCGACCGCAGAAGCTGGAGAGTCGTCGGAAGCGCACGGCGGTTTTTCCGGCGCGGCCTACCAAGGGTAGCCGTGCCGGGTTCCACCGAGGGATTCGGGTTCCGTGTCGGACAGGGGAAGTCGTTCCCGTGTCCGACATGGACGGGCGAGGCTCGGTGGACAAAAGGCGGGGGTTCGAAGGGGACGGCGCAGCCGCCCCCTCGCAAGCTGACGGAGTAGGGCAAATTGCGAGAATCGCAATTTGTACGTACGAAGTCAATGCTTGCTCTTTTCCCCTTTGCGCAGAGACGTTGTGAGATTAGCCGAAAACGGCATTTCGGATTGTCCGCCGCAGGCGGGCGTTTCGGATAGCAGCAAAGGAGGTGTTCCGCATGGCGGAAACGTATGAAAAAAGAAGCGGGAAGGCGACGCGCCAGAAGTACGTGAAAGACCGCCGTGACAAGGTGGTTCAGGTGCGTATGAGCGACGCGGAGCTTTCCCTGCTGGACGAGCAGCGCAAGACGCGCTCGCGTTCCAATTTTCTTCGCGGTGAGCTGTACGCGAGTCGGTACGCGCCGCCCAGCCGCGAGGTGGTTCTGGACGTCCCGGCCCTGGACCGTGTCCGTGTCGAGCTGAACCGCATCGGCGTCAACATGAATCAGATTGCCCGAGCGCGCAACCGGCGCTTGAGCGGCATGGGAATGCTCGACGCGACGCGTGAGGAAATGAGGACGAAGGACGAGGCGGAAGCGTTCCGCGAGTTCCGCGATTCGGTGGACAAGCTCCGGGCGCAAGTCGAGGGGCTGCGTGCAGATTTGCAGGCGTACGTGGAGACGGGAGGTGATGTCTGATGTCAACGACGCATGTGCAGTCGCTTCCGAACGTGCGCGGGCGCATGTCGTACACCGAGTTCGGCGAGGGAAAGCGCAGACGCGCTCATCTGGAAAACGGCACGGACCGCATCGCCTCGCAGATGGGTGACGCCGCCTCAAGAGAGGACTTCATTGTCTACTGCGAGGGGCAGAGGCATCGCCATCCGAACGCGGTCAACGAGGGCTACGAGCTACGCATCTCATGGGCGACCGACGAACTTGACCCAAGCAAGGTCGACGACATCCAGCGCGGCATGGAGTACGCGTACACGCTGTGCCACGAGCTTGCCCCCGACTCCATGTGCTGGGTCACCATGCACGTGGACGGCGAGGGAGGCTGCGTGCATGCGCACGCGACCATTGCGAACCACGACGCCCGTACCGGGCAGGTCATCAACAAGGGAGACACGAGCCTCTACGCTCCGCGTGTGAAGGCGGTCAATGATGAGCTGAGCCGTGAGAATGGTTTCTCGGTGCTCGGGGCGGACAAGGAGATGTCCCTCTGGGAGCAGAAGCGCGAGACGTTCCAGCCGGATTCCTTCGACAGAAGGCTCGGCGACAGGGTGGCGGGTGCCCGCGACCGCTCCAGCACGCTGGACGAGTTCAGGCGCAAACTTGGGCTGAGCGGCGTGACGCTGAAGGAGACCACGAAGACCGACAGGAAGACCGGCGAGGTCACGACGGGATGGTCCTACAAGGCCGTGGACGAGTGGGGACCGAAGCGCCGCACCCGCAAGCGACGTGCCTCCAACCTCGCCGACGACCTGACCCGCGAGGGCATCGAGGCGTACTTCGACCAGAAGCAGCGCGAGCTTGAGGCACAGCAGCAGGACGCCCCGGCACCGGAAGTCCTTCCCGACGTGCCCGAGACCGAGACGGCGGAAACGGAGGAGAAGCCCCCTGCGGATTCCGCTCTCGACGTGTACGACCTCGACCGGGCGTACGTGTCGGAGATGGCGTCCGACCTTCAGAAGGCGCATATCCACCGCTCACGCGATAAGGGCGAGTCCTTCATGGACGAGCGCTACGAGAGGCTCGTGGAGGCGCGCAACCACCCGGACGAGCAGCTGGCGAAGCTGCGCGAGGACGTGGACGCCGCAAGGCGCGAGTTCCATGCCTCCAAGGAGGCGCGCGACACCCTGCAACACCCGTGCCCGGGGCTTCTGGCCGGCATGCACGTGTTCGCCAAGGCGGGGTGCAACGCCAAGGACCCCGTGTCCCGCATGATGGCCGACATGACCGCCATGATGCTGCACATGATGATTCAGCAGGTGCTCGCGGAGGAGCGCCGCAGGCAGCGCGAGGAGGCGGAGAGGCGCGTCTACGAGTCCCGCAAGAGCATGTGGGATGCCGAGAAGCGCCTCAAGGTGGCGGAGAAGGCGCTGTCCGACGAGGACGAGCGCGAGTCCAAGGCACATGCCAAGACCATGCGGGCGCGCTATGCCAGGGCGCGAAGTGCCAGCCCAAGCGCGCCGAGGTCGGCGGATAAGGACACGCAGTTCGGCGAGTAGCCGAAAAGATGAGGGAGCAGCGTCAAGCTGCTCCCTTTCTCAATGGATTTCAGGTGCTGGCACGTAGTCCCAGCTGGTCCCGAAGTGCGTGATTCCCCACACGTACAGGTCAAGCTCCTCGTCGTGGAACACCGGCTCGTCGGTGTGCTCCATGATAAACGACGGGTCCTGCACGATGTACCACTGGAAAATCTCCTCCCACGGTGCCCAGTCCCCGCTCACGGGTTCGAGCGGGCGGCTGGCAATCTCGTTCGCGAGCACCATCCCGCCGCACGTCTCGGCGAGGTCGGCGTAGGTCTTGATGCCGTAGTCACTCATCGCTCTCCTCCTCTTCCCGCTCCTCGATTCTCTTGAGGTATTCCGCCACGCAGTAGCGCATGGTGCGCAGGACCTCGCAGTCGATGCTCTCCGCGAGGATGTCCCCGTCGAGCACGACCTCGCCCAGCGCGTTCACGAACCGCCACTCCATCACGTTGTCGATGCGCTTGAGCACGTCCTTCAGGGTGCCGCCGTCGCGCATGGGGGCGTTGCCGTCCACCTTCGCCATGCGCTCAAGCTCCTTGGCCTTCGCCGAGCAGATGCGGGCGGTGCGCCTGAGCACCTGCGCCCTCCACATGGCCTCCTCCTGGGGGCTGTCGGGTTCAAGACGCTCCTTGTCCATCGTGTACCTCCTTATCTTCGTTTCAGAGGCACCCGACGCCGCAGGCGTCTTTCACACATGCCCATCCAAAGCCCAGCGAAAGACCTCCGAAAGACCTCCGAGGGGGCTCTGTTCGGGCAGGGGCGCGAAATGGGCTCAGCACAGCCCACCGAAAGACCTTCGCAGGGGCTTTCTTCGGGCAGGGGCGCGAAAAGGTCTCAGAACAGCCCGCCGAAAGACCTCGAAAAGCCCTTCAAAGGTCGGTGCGCCGTGAGGCGCATTATCGTCTTAATCAGGTTTACGCGCAGTCGGTCGTCTGCGTCCGCGTGAGCGTCTCGATGATTTGACGCTCGGATACCGGGCGAAGGCGCCATGCGTCGAGTCCGATGTTGATGCTCGTCCCGTCACGAAACTCGTCGGGCGATTTCCCGTGGGTGTGCCCGTAGAGATGGACGATGCCGTCCGGCACGTCGGGGGCGTATCTCAATAACGCCTTGTCCAGCGAGTTCGGTGCGGCGTCCTCTAGCTCGACTCCCCGCTCGATGTACGCCCTGCGCGGCGTGTGCGAGATGATGGCGGGCATGCCGTTCGCAAGCGTCAGGAACAGGTTGTCCGATATGGAGCCGATGCAGACGGACGCGAAGTCGTATGCGTTGGTGTTTCGGATGTGGAAGCCGTCGTGGTTCCCCAATATCAGGTGGATGCGCGAATGAGGTACGGTCAGGCCGTCGAGCAGGTACAGGGCGCGGCGGAGGCTCTTGTGTCCGCCGGCGGACAGGTCGCCCGCGATGTAGAGGTCGTCGTTCTTTCCGCACACGGCGTTGATGCGTCGGATGATGAGCCTGTCATGGGCTTCCGTGTCGACCATCTCGTTGAATCGGTATTCGGACAGCTCGCGTCGCAGTTGGTTGATGCCGTCTGGCGCCTCGATGACGTCGCGGTCGGGACGCATCCCGGGTTTCCAGAAACCGCGTGTCGCGGCGACGAACGGGTGGGCCAGATGCAGGTCGGATGTGAAGTAGTGCATGAGGTGTGTTCCTCCTTTCGTTATATGGTTTTGCGTTTTCGGCTCTCGCCGACGAACGTCGGTTATATGGGATAGAGGCTTTGGTTTATGCCTAGAAGTGATTTGATTTAGTTGTTGGTACGGGAATGCCAACGCGTCTGTTTCGGGGTCTTAAATCGCTTTTCATGGCCTTTGAATTGTCGGCTTGCGTTCGTTAAGTCGTATTCGTGATATCAAGCCTCGTTTGTGATTCCCTTGATGGTCTGCGGCAGCGCCACGGCACGTTATTGCCTTTCGCGTGAAAAATAAAGGGGAGCACCCGTTATACGGATGCTCCCCTTGTTCGGGAAACGGACACGTGCCGTGATGGTACCGTCGTTACTGATGGTCACGCCACCCGTTACTGACGAGCACTCGCATCCCGCTACGCGGGAGCGGTGCTACTGGCGAGCACCACACGAACTGCAATACACGTAGTCCACGTAGGATTCGGTCGTGTAGGAACCGTGGTCCTCCTTGTGGGAACCAGTCTGAACCGTCTGGTTCTCGTAGACGGGCCTTGTTTGATAGCCAGAGTCCTTGCCAGCCATAATCAACTCGCGGGCGTGTGCCTTGGCGGCGTTGATGTCGGTAGTGGAATAGCCGTCAGCGAAGATGTAGGTGTTGCCTACGACAACCTGCTGAGTGCCGTAGTCGGGCACGTCGACCCAGTTGCTCACCCAGACCTGACGGGTAGCCGTATGGTTCACCCAAGTGTGCGTGTGGGCGGGCTTGGAAGGCTGGCTAGGCTGAGAAGGCTTGCTGGAAGCAGAACCAGAATTGCCAGAGTTCGAAGAACCGTTGCCGGAAGACTGGGAACCAGCGTTGCTGTCGGCCTTATTGTCGTCGTTCTTGGCAGACGGCGTCGTCTGCGCAGGCTTGTCGTTGACATCGACGTCCTTGTCGGCGTCAGTCGCCTCCTGCTTGGTCTTGTCGCTCGCGTTCGGGTTCTTGGCGACGTTGCCGTCGAGCTTGTCGAGGATGCCTGTGCCGGCATCGCCCTTCAAGGTCTCGTCACCCTTCTCGATGGCGTCCTTGGTCTTGTTGATGATGTCCGCGAGCATCTCGTCGGTGACCTTGTCGGCGGGAATCTGCACCATAGGGCAGTTGACGGCAGGTGCGGTCTTCGCGTCGGCATCGACGGTGATGTCGACGGGAGCGCCCGTGTCGTAGATGTCGAATGCGGAACCGTCGGAGTTGACGGGGCTGACGAAGCTCACGGTGTAGTCGCCCTCGGCGAGTGCGACCGTGGAAGTGCCCTTGTTGCCGTCGGCATCGGGGGTCACAGCGTGGTAGAAGTCCACATCGTTGCCCTCGATATGGGCGATGGCGGGCGTGGAGTTCTCGTCCCAGCCGTGGTCGGCCGTGACGTTGAGGGTCACATCGACGGTCTTTTGTTCGTCGGTAGCGGTCTTGTCTTGCTGTGAGAAAGCGCCTGATGCTGCGGCAATCGACACGGCTATGACGGCAACGACTACGATTGCGATGGCCGCTGTATGTGGCTTGTGGTTTTTAACCCATTCGATTGCCTTTTCCATTTAGTCCACCTCTATCCCTTTTGTGTCAGGGGTGTCTAACACGAAACCGGCGTGGTTTTCGTTGACTATTGTGGCAAGCCCGCTGAAGCCGGCGAATGTCGTGTCGTAGACGGTCTGCTTATTGACAGGAGAAAAAAGCTCGATGCGCTCGTTGCGAATTGCCTTTCCGGCTTCGGTATAGCTTACGTTTATACCCCAATTGAGTACATCGGCAGGGGTTTGCTCTTCGTAGTCTGACTCCCCCATGTGGCCTAACTGCGCTTTGTAGAAGGAATACGAAGGGGCGCCGAAGGATATCGTCTCGCTCTGCGTGTTGTTTCCGGTGCCGTCTGTCTCAATGCGAAGCGTGTACGGCTGAGCCTTCGGTTCCTGATACGTAGCCGACTTAGTTGCGGCCTGACCGTCTTTCGCCGCGTTCAGTAGAGCTTCCAATTCGGAGAGCGTTTGGTTGTAAATAGACTTCGTCTGTTCTAAATCAGCGTCGGTTAGGTCTGACAGTGCGCTTCCGCCAAGCCAGGACGTGTACGTGCCGCTGTCGTACTCATCTTTCAGAGCATCGTAGGCGCTTTGAATGTGCTCAATAGCCGGAGCTGTACTGTCGAGGGCGTCCTGACGTTCTGTGTCGAACACCTTCTTGTCTTGCTCCTTTGCCATCTCAACGATTTCATCGTCAGACTTACCGTTCAAGTCTGCGAATGTCGCTCCGTCGCATTGGTATGCGGTGACGTTGCCGTTTCCGTCGAAGACAAGAATGCGGTCAATTTCTCCGTCTTTCTCTATTGCGTCATTCTTGTTGTACTGCACCCATACGCTTTTCTGCCCGAAAGCCTGAGATACAGCAAGCGGCTCACTCGCACTCTTTACATCGTTTGCACCCCCACAGCCTGCGAGTGTGAGTGTGAGCAGGCATGCAGTGGCTACCGCAGCTGCGGTAAGTCTTCTCTTCTTCATACTATGTACCTCCAAATGATTAAGATTTTTAGCCTCACCCGCCGCATCGAAGTGGATGCGGGTCTAATGATATGTCGGGGCCAGAAGAATATGAAGTGTATGGGCTGAAAAAGGCCTATACAGATTATTAAATTATACACACATTCTCCATACGATTCAAAAGTAGATGAATTGTATGGGCGGTTAGAGGATGAAATACTACGAAATAGGACAGCGCATACGCCGCTATCGCAAGGCATGCGGTCTTTCGCAGGAGGCTCTTGCCGAGAAGGTGGGCATTTCTGCAACGCATATGAGCCACATCGAGACCGGGAACACCAAGCTGAGCCTTCCGGTTCTCGTAAACATTGCGGAGGCTCTTTCGGTGCAGACGGATGCTCTGCTTTACGACACCCCGCGATTTTCCAAGACGGTTGCGTCGGAACACATACAGAATCTGCTTGATTCATGCACGACGGAACAGCTCTATGTGATTATTGACATCCTCGAAGCTCTCAAGGTTTCACTGGACAAGCACGTGGGCGATTGAATTGATTTACGGCCTCGACTTGTGAAAGCCCGGTACGAATAGGTGCCGGGCTTTTTTCGTGCGCCCATAGGTCGCTATTATTGCCTATATACACCCACAGGCTATTGATAAAATACACGTTTGGGCGCATAATATATACATAATGGGGGTGATTTCAATGGATGAGAACACAGACAGCATGACTCCAGCCGAGGAGCTTAAACACATGCGCGAGCTGTACGGTATGAAGCGCTCCGAGTTCTGCGAGCATTTTGGAATCCCTATACGCTCGCTGCAACATTGGGAGATTGGAGACCGCAAGCCGGCTCCGTTTCTGATTTTCCTTATTCGCAAGGTGTACGACCTCGAACAGGAAAATAAATACTTGCAAGAGTGCATCGACACGCTCGACCGTCAAAACAATGAGCTGAAATCGCTTATCAAGGCTTTGCCAGAGACGTAGGGGTAGCGTTTGACGTGTTCAGTAAATAACCATGATATGGAGGAAACAACTATGACAGACTCTAAGAAGCGTATCGCGTACAAACCCATCATCAACTACGACGATTATGCCGCCGGCAACCCTCTTACGACGGCTGCCATCGTTATGGAAGAGGACGACATCTTCGCAGTTTTTCACGGCGAAGAGAAAAGACTCAAGGAACTGACCGAGGAATACGATGAGATTGGTTTGGTTCCATACCCTACGCCGGAGGAAGCGTGCGAAGTGCTGGATGATTTCGACCCGGATAATGACTTTGTTGAAGACGACGAGACGCTCAATCTGATTTTCGACGAAGAAGGGTTTGAGGGGACTGAGGGCCGACTTGATGTCCTCGTGGAAGCAGCAATCGCAGCTGGATTTGAAATTGTCGAGCGCGACTTCACGAAGGACGCTATCGAGCGCGACGAAAGAGATGCGCAAGCAAGGGGCGCTAAGTAGGTGGCACGAAAAAGCCCTAAGACGCCAGATGCCGCCCATCCACTCGCCTGCGTCCTGTACATCCGCGTCTCGACCAAGCTGCAAGTCGAGAAGGGCGAGTCGATAGACGCTCAGCGCTTCGAGCTGACAAGATATGCCGAAAATCACGGTATGCGCGTGCTCGGTGAGTACGTTGACGCCGGCTTTTCAGGAAAGAACGTGCAGGGCAGGCCGCAGTTCCGTCAGATGATGGATGACATCATCAAGGCGCAGCCAGGCAAGCGTCCGGCCTACGTCCTCGTGTTCAAGCTGTCACGCTTCGGGCGCAACGCTGCCGACACTTATAACTCCCTTCAGACGCTCCAAGACTACGGCGTGGAACTGTGCTGCGTGAAGGACGGCATCGACTCTGGTACGTCCATGGGCAAGGCGATGCTGTCCATCGCCGCCGTGTTCGCCGAGATGGAGCGCGACAACATCCGCACCCAGACCATGAGCGGACGCGAGGAGAAGGCTCGCAAAGGCTACTGGAACGGAGGGCAAGCGCCCTTCGGGTATCGCCTTGTCGATAAGGGCAACAAGTTCAAAGAGCTTGAGGTCGATGAGGACGAGGCGAAGGTCGTGCGTCGCATCTTCGAGATGTACGCGTACGAGAACAAAGGGTCGATGGCGATAGCCACATGGCTGAACAACCATGGAATCAAGAAGAAGCCACGCGGTAACGCACGTATGGACACGTTCTCCAGCGGAACGGTACAGCGCATGATTACCAACCCGGTGTACATCGGAAAGATTGCCTATGGCCGCAGGCGTACCGAGACGATAGAGGGCACGCGCGGAGAGACGCACGTGGTCAAGAGCGACGGCTACGAGATGCACGACGGCCAGCACGATGCGATAATCGACGACGCCACATGGGCGGCGGCTCAGGCCCTTGTCGGTACGCGCAAGCCGAACATGAAGACGCACGACGACGGCCACGTGAACATGCTCAACGGGCTTCTCGTCTGCCCGGTCTGCGGTCGCAAGATGTCGTCCAAGCCCAACCGTGGGAAGCTCAAGAAGGACGGCACGCGAGGAAAGACAACGTGGGCATATTATTGCCCGCATACTTCAAAAGCGCGTGGTGCCAGCTGCACGTTCAAAAGCCAGCACCCGCAAGAGTGCGTGGATGCCGAGGTCGTACAGCTCGTGAGCCTTGCATCCCGTTCAGATGCGTTCGTGGATGCCCTGCGCCGTCGCATCGACGACGCGACGGACATCGAGCAGCTGAAGGAAGATATTGAGCGCATAGAGGGCGAGAAGGCCGCGAACGACAAGCGCATGCGCATGCTCATGACGCAGATTGACTCGCTCGACCCCGCCGACAGGAGCTACGAGCGCAAGTTCAACGACCTGCAAAGGCGTCTGGACGACCTATATGACCGCGATGCCGGATTAAGCGAGGCGTTGGATGAGACGCAAGCTAAGATGACCACTGCCGAGAAGCGCATGGACGGAGAGCGCAGGCTTCTGGAAGAGCTTGACCGCATCCCCGAGCTGTTGGAAGGTGCGGACGAGCAGACGCGCTTCGACCTCATCCATGAGGCCGTGAGCGAGGTGCACATCCTGCCGGACAAGAACCCGCGCAAAGAGCGCGTGGTTGCCAACGTGACGTTCAAGTGCCCGGTGCGCTTCTTCTGGGAAGAGATTCCCGGTGTAGCCAATGGGTATACGCCGATGACGCCTGATTCTCTGGGAGAGAATAACTTCCGAGATGACGAGGCACACGTTGAGACCGTCGCGGTCCTCGAGCGCCACTAACCAACCCCGGCAGATTTTTAGGACAAGAAAGGGGGGCGGCCCGTCTGGACCGCCCCCCTTCGTTGGACATATGAGTCTCGTTACATCCCCTTGCGCAGGTCGCACACACCGGCTGCCGCCATCTCGCGCAGCAGCGTCTCGCGGTCACGCGTCACAATCAAATCCAGCGGGAAGTGAATCTCGTCGAGCATCTTGCGCGCGTGATCGAGCTTGCCAATGGCCATGCCAATGTGGGCATCGGTTGACACGCCAATGCCCACGCCCAGCTCGGCGCAGCGCTCGGCGATCTTGCGGCATACGGCCCAATGCTCAGTGTCGGCTCCGTGCTCAAGACTATGGTTGTTGATTTCGATGATCTTGTGCTTGGCCTTGGCCGCCAGCAGCACCTCGTCGATATCGAACGGCACACCTGAACGACCCGTATGCCCAAGCATGAACACCTTGGGGTGTTCAAGGGCATTGATATACATCTGGGTCGTTTGAGCCAGCGTCGCGCCCTCGGCAAACTGCGGATTATGCACGCTTGCCACCAAATAATCCAAATTGCGCGTCACCAATTCGAACAGCAAATGCTGGTGACTGTACGAATCGCCGGCAATATCGAGCGAAACGGGAATGTCCTCGCCAAACAAGCTTCCGTCCAGCGAAACGATATCGGCCTCGGCGCCGCGAAGCACCAGCACGCCGCTCCAAATGCGCGGCCAGATATCCTGGTTGATAAAGAACTGGAAACTGCGCAGGTCATTGGGGCAAGGCGTAACCATCGAGCTTAAATGATCGGCGGAACCGAGCACCTGAAGGCCGCGCTCTGCCGCCCAATATATGTTCTCCTCGATGGTTGAATATGCATGCGCAGAGAACATCGTATGAGTATGGATATCACAAGAAAGCAGGTAGGGCATCAGGTCTCCTTGTCCAGTATGGCCGTCGCGTATATTCATTGTACGCATAGCATTCGATGGTCGTAAAACCGCTCCATCCCAACGACACAACGTCCATGACAACGGGGTCTGGCTTAAAACCAAACCCCGTTTCACGTATAACATTGTAAGCAGAGCGCTTTACTTTGGACGATACTCGTCGGCCAGCTGCTTCCAGGCGGGCAGTGAGTTAACGATAGTCTCGTAGCTCACGCAGTAGCCAAGGCGGAACCAGCCCGGCATGCCGAAGCTGTCCGAAGGCACCGCAAGCAGCTCATACTTCTTCGCGCGCTCACAGAACGCATTCGCATCGGGCTCCAGCGCCTTCACCCACAGGTAGAATGCACCGTCCGGCTCAACATAGGTGTAGCCGTACTCCGCTAGCGCATCGGTAAGCGCCGTGCGGTTGCGTGCATAGGCCTCAACGTCACTCGGCTCATCGATGCAATCGATAATCACGCGCTGGAAGAGCGCCGGTGCGCACACGAAGCCCAGCGTACGGGCAGCACCCGCAACAGCCGGCATCAGACGCGCTGCCTGAGGATTCGTATTGGGAACCAGGATCCACCCCACGCGCTCGCCCGGCAGCGAAAGCGACTTGGAATACGAGTAGCACACGATGGTGTGCTCGTAGATCGAAGGCACCCAAGGCACCTCGGCGCCATAGACAATCTCGCGATACGGCTCATCCGAGATAAGCATGATTGGGTTCTCGGGATCGCGCTTGGCGTTGACCTCGCGCAAGATATTGGCCAGTCGCGTCAGCGTATCGCGCGTATACACGGCACCGGTCGGGTTGTTGGGCGAGTCGATAATGACGGCCGCCGTCTTATCGCTGATCGCCTTGAGCACGTTGTCCACGCTCAGCTGGAACGTATCTTCATCGGCGAGCGCCTCAACACACGTACAGCCGGCCTTCTCAATCCAAACGCGATACTCCGGAAAGTACGGGGCGATAACAATAACCTCGTCGCCCGGATTCGTAACGGCGTTAAGCGTACAGGTGAGCGAAGCCGCCGCGCCCACGGTCATAAAGACATCCTTGCCCTCATAGCTCGTACCGAAGCGACGGTTGAGCGACTCGGCGACGGCTGCTCGACATTGTGGCAGGCCCGGAGCGGGGGTGTAGCCGTGCAGCTGGTCGCTCGGCAGTTCCAGTGCCTTTTTGATGGACTCCGCGACTGCAGCGGGAGCAGGAACGCTCGGGTTGCCCAGCGAGAAATCGAACACGTTTTCCGCGCCGATTTGCGCCTTGCGCTCAAGGCCATAGCTAAAAATCTCGCGGATAATGGAGCTCTCTGCACCGCGAGCATACATAGTTTCGTTGATCATCTGTTCCCCTTTCGCATAGGCGCTATTGTACGCTTTAGCCGAGCAAAGTGCCGCAGCAATGTTGATTGGGGACAGACTTAAATGCGTGAAAACGCTCATTTAAGTCTGTCCCCAATCAACAGATGGCCCCATATCGCTCAAATGAAAAAGCCTCCGCAGGTTTCCCCGCAGAGGCTTTCGCCACAAAGGCTATTTATCGGCGTCGGTGTCGGCACCGGCATTGGCGGCACAGTCATCGCCGGCATCATCGGATTCGGCCTCGACATCCTCCTGCATGGCCGCCTGCGCAAAGGCTGCGGCATCAGCCGCCAGCTCTTCCTCGCTCATGCGAGGCGCACGCTTCTTGGTCGGCATGCCGGCCGCCTTGGCATTGCGCTCCTCCTTGGCCGCCAGGATATCGCCCTCGCGCTCAAGGTAGGCATCCCACTCGTTGTCGAGCAGGGCGTTCACGGCGTCGCCTTCGACGGTCTCGCGCTCA
>OLPT01000959.1_pt1 | contig 18941 bp, 14 predicted proteins | sample 1673051 | NCBI WGS metagenome assembly OLPT01 (sample SAMEA3136750, study PRJEB25190) | human gut metagenome | biome: human gut; feature: human-associated habitat; material: faeces | place: Austria | collected 2013
GCTTTTTGTTAAGAAAAATAAGCAAGCAGCGAAAAATGTGGATGATATTTTCCATGAGTTACAAGATTATGAAAACAAAATGATATAAATTGAATATTGGCAATAAAAAGATCATTTACTGTAAAACCGTAGATGGTCTTTTTTTGCAAAAAATAAAAAAAATTAAAATTCAGGTGAGAGAAAATTCCATTTCATGTCTTTCTTTAAGTAGATAGGACCGGCAGGCAGCTCTGATGTCAATTGGTGATGTTGTCATATCGCTTTGCTTCGTAGCTGTGTCGATGAAAATTAGCAGGTCAGTAAACAGGAGGGATCATATGAAGAGACATGAATTAGCAGGAAAAAGGAAACGGGTATTTGCAGCGGTATTGTCGGCGGCAGTGATGATGAGCTCAATCGCACCGGGAGCGACGGCGTATGCGGAGGATGTGATCATTGAAGAGGAGCCGGGAACGGAGTCAGGAATGATTGAAACTTACAGTGCAGAGGATGGGATGGGAGCAGCTGCAGGATATGACGATGTAAATGGAGCAGGTTCCGGCGTATCCGATGCAGCAGTGTCTTCCGGGGAAGCTGGCAGTACAAGCGGTGCGGTCATCGAAGAAGGCGCAAATGCAGATGGCATAAACGCATCAGAAAATCCGTCTGCAGATGACGACCTTGCCATGCAGAGCATAGATGGCTTTGTCACGGCCATCGAAGAAGTCGAAGAGCCAAAAGGACTGGCGACCTCCATCCTGCAGTCCCGCATCGACGCCCTGCCGACCCCGGAGGAATTTTTTGCGATGACAGAGGGGGAGATGGCAGAAGGCAGTACACTCACGCAACAGCAGATGGACATTTACACCGAGGTACAGGCAATCGCAGACGAGTATGAGGCTCTGTCCGAAGAGGAGCAGGCACAGGTGGATATCAGCAGGCTGGAAGCACTGATGGAAGCGGTGAACGAGATGGCGGTAGTGACGGTGGAAGAAGCCGGTGAAATTCTCGAGCTTGGTGGAAGTGCGAAAATCATTGATTCATCTGGAGATAAAACCTATACCATAAAAATGGACAATGCAACAAGTCCCCTGACGCAAAGTGCGCTCACAATTACTGCAGAGTCAGGAAATATCATTTTGAATATAGCTGAGGATCTTTCAATCAATAGCAGTGCGCCATTAATTGATATCCGGGCGGGAGAAGGATGCACGGTCACGATTCAGGGAAATGGACATACGATTGAAAACAGCAACGAGAAAAATGATGGGGAAGACGCTCGGGAGGTCGTAGGTATCATACAAGTTGCGCCAAAAAACGGCAATTCCGGAAGAGGTGCAAAGGTGGTACTGAATTCTGGTATTTATAAGGCGAAAACAGGAATAAATATCAAGAATATTGCAGGAGATTTAGAGATTAATAACGCACAAATCGTGGGTGGCTATTATGGAATTGAAAATGGTATGATGATGGGGGGCAATGAAGGTGACATGACCATTAATGGAGGCGAAGTTCGAGCTTGTGATAATGGTGGCATTTGGAATTACTTTGGAAGTAAAATAACAATTCATGCTGTTAAAATACATGAAAATAAAGGAAGTGGTGGAATTATTAACCGTGGGATATTAAATTTATGGCAGGAAGCCGGGCATAATATTCCAGATTCGGACTGTGTGATTCGAATTACGAAAAATGAGAGCAATAGCTTAGGTGCTGGTGTTTTGGTGCAAGAGGGAACTGCTTCGATGAGGGGAAAGATTGAAATTACGGGAAATTATGATTACAGTGGTGAATCAGATTTGGTACTCAACCTTAGTGATGGTCCTTCACCGATTGAAATAGCAGGAAGTCTGGAAGGCAGTAATATTAATTTTATGGTTTGGGGAACAGATAACAGTGGCCTGGAACCGTATACGGGACCGTTGGCTGGACGCTTAACGAAAGATTATCAAAAATATAACCCGAACACGGCCTGGGATGCATACTTTCATTTAAAGACAAGTAGAGAAGACCTTGAGCAAGGATGGTACACGGACGGTTCTGGAAATAAGGAAGTAGGGGCATTGAATCACACGCACTCCTGGGCTTATGCACAGAGTGAGGGCGCGAAAAATCAGACGTTGAGCTACCTGTACTGTGACAACGAGGAAAGCCATTGCGCGTATTATGGAACGGGTACAAATTATCCGAAAGAGAATTACGTGACACTGACATTTGACGGTCTGGATGCAGAGAACAGGATGGTTTATTCTGGCAATGCATATAATGGTGCTTCGGTAACATATAAAATTGCTGATGCTATCGAAGAAAAAGTTTTGGGCGAAAATAAGCCAGCACCAGAGATTTCCTATTATACCGGAGCAAATTACACAGAGCCGGTGACTTCCCCGACAAATGCAGGGAAATATAAAGCAGTGGTTACAATTGGCGAGACAAAGGTACTGGAAAAAATATTCACGATCCTTCCAAAGGAACTCACTGTCACGGCAAATGACGCGAAGAAGGACTCCGGAAAGGCAGATCCAAAGCTGACTTATCGTGTAGACGGCCTTGTAGCATCTGACACCCTGAATGGCATCACGATCCGCCGACAGGCAGGCGAAGCAGTCGGGACCTACGCGATCACCGTCTCACAGCCGGCAGGTGCGAACCCGAACTATGCGATCACATTCCGGGGCGCGACTTTCACGATCGAACCGGCCGATCAGTCCGGATTAAACGGCAAGGCCATTTATAACCTGAAACTCCCGATGTTTCTCGCAAAAGGAAGTGGCCGCAACAAAAAGATCACGCTTTCCTGGCTGAAATACAAGTGGGCGGACGGCTATGAGGTCTACTGGAGCTACTGTGACGGAACGCAGGAATTCAAAAAACTCGGCACGTTTAAAAAGAGCACTCTTTCCGCGACGCATAAAAAGCTAAACAACAAGAAGGAATATAAGTACTACATCGCAGCCTACAAGATGGTAAACGGCAAAAAGATTTACATTGCCCGTTCCAATGCACTGCACGTCGCCATGAAAAATGCGAAGAAGACAAACGCCAAATCGATCACGGTGAATAAGACAAAAGTCACCCTACGGGAAGGCAAGACCTTCAAGCTCAAGTGTAAAGTGGAGAAGGCGGGCAGCCGGAAAAAGCTGCTGCTGCACACCGACATATTCCGCTATCACACAAGCGACAGCAGCATCGCGACCGTATCCAAGTCCGGCAAGATCAAGGCCCTTAAAAAAGGAACCTGTACCATTTACATTTTCGCCAACAATGGCGTATATAAATCCGTAAAAGTGACCGTGAAGAAGTGACAAAGCTTCACACGAATCCATATCAATCGCATACGGAAATACGGAGGAAAGGCATCTCTTCGGAGGTGCTTTTCTTTTTCGTCCTGAAAATTTCTTCCTACATTTATTTGAAGGAGGTGTTTATGCACAAGACCTTGTAACGCTTCGGGAAAAAGAAACCCCCACTTCAAAATCTGTAAGATTTAAGTGGGGGAGTATGTAACTTGGTTCAGATTGCGTCCAGAGCCTGTGCGATATCTGCGATCAGGTCGTTTTTATCCTCCAGACCACAGGAAATACGGATAAGTCCTGCAGGGATGCCGGCAGCGATCAGCTGTTCATCGTTCATCTGTCTGTGAGTGGAAGTTGCCGGATTCAGGCAGCAGGTTCTTGCATCTGCCACATGAGTCTCAATTGCAGCAAGTTTCAGGTTTTTCATGAATTTTTCGGCAGCAGCTCTGCCACCTTTTAATTCAAAGGAAACCACACCGCAACCGCCATTTGGCATATATTTCTGAGCAATGCTGTGGTATTTATTGGATGGAAGTCCAGGGTAATTAACGAATTCTACTTTGTCATGGCTTTCCAGGAATTCAGCAACAGCCTGTCCATTTTCTACGTGTCTGGGCATACGCACATGAAGAGATTCCAGACCAAGGTTCAGAATAAATGCACTCTGAGGAGACTGCATACATCCCAGATCTCTCATTAACTGGGAAGTGCATTTGGTGATAAATGCTCCTTCTTTTCCAAATTTTTCTGCGTAGGTAACGCCGTGATAAGATTCATCCGGTGTGCAGAGACCCGGGAATTTGTCAGCGTGAGCCATCCAGTCAAAGTTGCCGCTGTCTACAATAACTCCACCCAGCGCAGCCCCATGACCGTCCATATATTTGGTAGTGGAATGTGTGACAATATCAGCACCCCATTTGATTGGCTGTGCATTGACCGGAGTAGGGAAGGTATTGTCTACAATAAGGGGAACGCCGTGAGCGTGAGCTGCCTTTGCGAATTTCTCTACATCGAGAACAGTAAGGGCAGGGTTGGCAATGGATTCACCAAATACAGCTCTGGTGTTGTCCTGGAATGCAGCATTCAGTTCTTCTTCAGTGCAGTCCGGGTCAACAAAAGTAACTTCCAGACCCATTTTTTTCATGGTCACAGAAAGAAGATTGTAGGTACCTCCGTAGATAGATGAAGAGGAAACAACGTGGCTGCCTGCTTCGCAGATGTTAAAGACGGCCATAAAGTTGGCTGCCTGCCCGGAGGAGGTGAGCATTGCAGCGGAACCGCCTTCCAGAGCAGCAATCTTAGCCGCTACATAATCGTTGGTAGGATTCTGAAGTCTGGAGTAAAAATATCCCTCTGCTTCCAGATCAAAAAGTTTCCCCATGTCTTCGCTGGTATCATATTTAAAAGTTGTGGACTGAATGATCGGAATCTGTCGCGGTTCTCCGTTTCCAGGTGTGTAACCGGCCTGTACACATTTGGTGTTGATTGAATATTCCATAAAAATTACCTGCCTTTTCATTGTATTTATAAATCATATGGTATACTTTTTTTCGACAAGTGTAAAGAATGAATATGGTTTGCTGGTTGAAAATCTTTTGGCGGCTGTGGAGCCACGGATTCTCCTTTTGGCTGAAAAATGTGGTTGTGCATTTATGGATAATGTGCTTATAATAACGTATAGAAAAAGGGAGAAGAGTTTTTATGAGTTTTAAAATAAAAAAATATGCACAAAAAGATAAAGGTTTTACTTTGGTAGAACTTGTGGTAGTTATTGCGATTTTGGCAATTCTTGTAGGACTTCTTGCACCGGCTTACACAAAATATGTAGAAAGAAGTCGTGAATCAGCAGATCTTTCAAATGTTCGAACAGCATATGACGAACTGATGATAGAGGCAAGTATGGAAAATGAAACCACGATGAAAGTTATACCACTGAAACAGAAAAAAGCCGGATGGCAGTCTATGAATACCGTGTCAATTGGCGGAATCTCTCATACTAATGGGGATCCGGATACAGTGCATTGGAAAGGTGATCCTGTTGATGGCGGAGGTGTGTGTGAAGTTTCACTTACAGAAAACGGTATTCTGTTTGACTGGAAGGGCGGAAATGGAAGCAGTGAAAAAAAATATTCTTTTGATATTAATGAGGATTTAGAAGAACCTCTCAAAAAAAGCGGGGTATTGGATCAGTTGATAAAAGACGATAATAAATATTTTGAAATTGATTCCAGCTGTACGAACTCCTCTATGCTTCCAGAGGTTGTTTCTAAGATTAAGGATGACAGTTTGCTAAAAAACGGCACATGGGCATATCTGGGAAGTGCTACTAATAAATCTAAACGTTATTTGTTCTGGACTTCGGTAAAAACAGATGCTGTTGGGGCAAACAAAAAAATTCCTATTATCATAAGCACAGGAGATGGCAGATTCTATGTTTCTGAAACAACAACAGCTACCCGAAACAATAAGGGCGATACATATGTAGCGATTGCAGAACATCTCACTGACGCCAAGCATCAGCAGATTATCGCTAAAGGCAAACAGTATAACAGTCTGAAGGAAGCATATGATGCATATGAAAAGGTAATTGCAGATAATTATTCAGACTTTAAAGATACATTACCAAAAACAAAATAATAAATGATTGAGAAATATCTATGATAATAAAAAAAGAAGTACATAAGTGTAAAAAAGTAAGATTTCATTGGTTGATCTGGCCATTGTTTGTTTTCTTTATCATGATTTTATGCAATGGTTCATCTCCTGTTGTTGGTGGACGTAAAACAGACAGCTCTGTTTTCTTTGCTATAGGAAGAGCTATGGTATCTGGAAAAGTTCCCTACAGAGATCTGTTTGACCATAAAGGCTGGTATCTATATCTGTTTAACTGCCTTGGTGCGATGATCACTTCGCACAGTACAGCAGGTCTTTTTATAGTTGAGTATATATTTATGCTGGTTAATGCACTGCTTTTTTACAGAATGGCCATACTCATAAAAGGAGATAGAGCTGGTTTTTTATATGCAGATACAGCAGTGGCTGTGGGACTGTTATTTACATTAAATGGAATTACTTACCAGTATGGAAATTTTGCAGAGACTTATGGACTGACTTTTCAGCTTATTTCTGTATTTTTGATTTTGAAATATTTTGGTAGTTCAGGAAAGACTCATCCACCGGTTTATATGCTGATTCATGGAATTTGTGTTGCAGTGATGCTGGGATTGAGGGCAAATCTTGTTGTTATGTGGGTACCGGTTGGGGTGCTGCTTATCGTGTATTTGCTGATGGAGCGTGAGTTTCAAAATGCAATCCTTAATATTGTGGCAGGAATCGCAGGTCTGTTGCTGGGAACTATGCCGGAGCTGATTTACTGTGCGGTGACTCACAGCCTGGAAGATATGATACAGCAGTCTTTTTTATTCAATCTTTCCTACGCAAATGGAGGACAATCTGTACTTCGTAAGATGACAGATATGCTGCTTTACAGAAGAACCATATGGCTGATCGTTTTGCTTGCTGTTTCTGCTTTCATGATTCTGAAAAGCACCAAAGTATCTGTGAAATTTAAAATATTATATATAGCGGGCCTGCTTTTTTCACTTTATTCTGTAGCACTTTCCGGCAGAAATTACGGACATTATTACGAATACCTTCTTCCTTTTATTCTCCCGGTGGTGCTGGTAGTATCCGAAAAAAATTCCAGGATACTTTCAGAGAAAAAAATATATTTTCGATACCTGGCAGTTATCTTTTGGGTTTTTCTGACAATATTGTGTAATATAAGTATACCGGCCAGATTGTTTTTGCACACAGATTCACAGAAATATGCAGAAGCAACCGATGAATTAGCCCGGTTATATAAAGAAAAGTATAGTGACCTGAAAAATGTTCTTGCAGTTAACAATAATGCGACGATATATAACAAATTTGATGTGCTCCCACAGGAAAAATATTTTTATATTCCGGCAGTCAGATATAAAAAATTCCCTGAGCCAATTGACAGTCAGGCTGCTTCTATATTAAGTGGAAAAAATGATGTTGTCATATTAGTTTATGATAATTATAAGAAAAAACGCATTTTTCAGACTACCAGATATGATAAACAAATCATCGAATATCTGGCAGAAGAGTATACTATGGTCTGTGAAAAGAACCATATACAAATGTATGTAAAAAATTAAGGAGGAAAATCATGTCTTCATTATTTATTGTAATTCCGGCGTATAATGAATCAGAAAATATCAAAAAGACCATTATAGACTGGTATCCGGTGGTTGAAAATCATAACGATGAGGGACAGTCCCGTCTGGTGATCATTAATGATGGCAGTAAGGACAATACTTATGAAATTGTATGTGAAATGGCAAAAACCCGTCCCTTGCTTATTCCTCTTACCAAACCAAATGGAGGACATGGATCTACAGTTTTGCATGGCTATCGATATGCAATAGAGAACAACGCGGATTATATTTTCCAGACAGATTCTGACGGTCAGACAAATCCTGGGGAGTTTGAACAGTTCTGGAGAAAACGCAAAATGTATGATGCAATTCTTGGTGACCGACAGGAAAGAGGCGATGGTAAATCCCGGAAATTCGTGGAAAACACAGTATGTTTTCTGCTGCGGATGATTTTTGGAGTAAAAGTTCCGGATGCCAATGCTCCTTTCAGGCTTATGAAGGCAGATCTGGTGAAAAAATATATCGGCAGACTTCCAGAACACTATAATCTTCCCAATATCATGTTCACAACATATTTTGTTTATTATAAAGAGAAGGCAACTTTTATTCCAATTACTTTCCGACCACGAAAGGCAGGAACCAATTCAATCAATCTTAAGAAGATTACCAGGATAGGTATTCAGGCTGTAAAAGATTTTCATCATCTGAAAAAAGCTATGTAAAAATATTGTACACAGGTGAAGTGTGGAGTAGATGATCGATCATAATTAGAAAATGAAATCATAATCGCAAAAGTGGGGCAGCTGCAGGAATGTGGCTGCCTCATTTCTTGCTTTTATGGGCTATAAAGGGTATAATGATAAAACATATATTTGTGATTAAAGGGAGGATTTTTACAATGAAGATTGCAGCAACCTATGATAATGGAAATATTTTTCAGCACTTTGGAAAAACAGAAACATTTAAGGTTTATGAAGTAGAGGATAATAAGGTTGTTTCCAGTGAAGTGATCGGTTCCAATGGAACAGGACACGGTGCGCTGGCAGGACTTCTCGCTGCACAGGGAATCAGTGTTCTGATCTGTGGAGGAATCGGAGGGGGTGCACAGACAGCACTTGCAGAAGCAGGAATTGAAGTATGCTCCGGTGCACAGGGTAACACAGATGAAGCGGTAGAAGCTTATCTTAAAGGAGAACTGACATCTGCAGGTACCACCTGTGATCACCATCATCATGAAGAGGGACATTCCTGTGGAGACTCCTGTGGAAGCAACTGTGGTGGTGGATGTGGTTTTCACACTACACTTACAGGACGTAACGTAGGTAAGACCTGCCGTACACATTACAAAGGAACTTTTAATGACGGAACTCAGTTTGACTCCTCTTATGATCGTGGAGAACCGCTTGAATTCGTTTGCGGTGCAGGACAGATGATCAAGGGATTTGATGCAGCAGTTGCAGATATGGAAGTTGGCCAGGTAGTTGATGTTCACCTGATGCCGGAAGAGGCTTATGGACAGCCGAATCCAGAGGCAATTTTTACCCTGGAAATCGCACAGCTTCCAGGTTCCGAAGATCTTACTGTAGGTCAGCAGGTTTATCTTTCCAATCAGTTTGGTCAGCCATTCCCTGTAAAAGTAACAGCTAAAGAAGAAAAAACAATCACTTTTGATGCAAACCATGAAATGGCAGGAAAAGAACTGAATTTCAGAATTGAATTAGTTGAAGTAAAGTAAACATATAGAAAAAGCCTGGCTTTTGCGGAGCGGCATCGTATTACACGATGTTAGCTCTGTTTTTCTTTATAAAGAAAACAGACGGATACTAGGCAAAAACGCTTTATTGTAGTATAGTGGTAAAAAACAGACGAGGAGTGACAAAATTGAATACAATTACAAGAGAAGAAGCATTTGCTTTACTGAAAAAATACAACAAAGATCCTTTTCATATCCAGCATGCACTGACAGTGGAGGCTGTTATGAAATGGTATGCCAACGAACTGGGTTATGGCGAAGATGCAGAATACTGGGGTATTGTGGGGCTGCTTCATGACATTGATTTTGAACTGTATCCGGAAGAACATTGTCTGAAGGCACCGGAAATGCTCAGAGAAGCAGGTATGGGAGAAGACGTGATCCACAGTGTGGTATCTCATGGTTATGGAATCACAGTAGGATGCGGAGTGACAATAGATGTAGAACCAGAGCATGAAATGGAAAAAGTTCTTTTTGCGGCAGATGAACTGACAGGACTGATCTGGGCAGCAGCTTTGATGCGCCCATCCAAAAGCACAAAAGATATGGAATTAAAGTCTCTGAAGAAAAAATATAAAAGCAAAGGCTTTGCGGCAGGGTGTTCCAGAGAAGTTATTCAGAGAGGAGCAGATCAGCTGGGCTGGGATCTTGCAAAACTATTGACAATGACCCTGGAGGCAATGGCTGCAAACGAAGATCTTATCAATGCAGAAATGGAAGCAGAGTAGTAGCTTGAATTTCTGTTGGTTTAATATTATAATTGACTGAGAATATATTTAAGGAGGAGTCAATCATGATTACCTGGAATAATCTGGATAAACTTGCATCTTTTAAAGAACTGGAAAAGGTTTCCAAAGTAAACCTTGTAGAGGCAATGACAGGAGAAAACGGTGCAGAACGTGTAAAGAACTACAGTGTACCGATGGCAGAGGGCCTTGCATATAACTACGCTGCAAAACAGGTTGACGATGCGGTTCTGACAGGACTTAAGAACCTGGCAGAGGAAGCTCAGCTTGCAGAGAAATTTGAAGCACTCTACAATGGAGAAGTGATCAATACAGGAGAGAAACGTCTGGTACTTCATCATCTGACTCGTGGTCAGCTTGGAGATACAGTGACAGCTGACGGTGTTGATAAGAGAGCTTTCTATAAAGAACAGCAGGATAAGATCGCTGATTTTGCAAACAAGGTTCATGCAGGTGAGATCACTAATGCAGCAGGAGAGAAATTTACTACTGTTGTACAGATCGGTATCGGCGGAAGTGATTTAGGTCCTCGTGCAATGTATCTTGCGCTGGAAGGATGGGCAAAAAAGAACAATACCTTCAAGATGGAAGCAAAATTCATCAGTAACGTAGATCCTGATGATGCGGCAGCAGTTCTTGCCACAATTGATGTTGCACATTCCATTTTTGTACTGGTTTCCAAATCAGGAACAACTCTTGAGACTCTGACCAATGAATCCTTTGTAAAAGACGCTCTTAAGAAGGCTGGTCTTGATGCATCCAAACATATGATCGCTGTTACAAGTGAGACTTCTCCACTGGCTAAAAGTGATGATTATCTTGCAGCCTTCTTTATGGATGATTATATCGGAGGACGTTATTCTTCCACATCTGCTGTTGGTGGTGCTGTATTATCTCTGGCATTTGGACCAGAAGTATTTGCACAGTTCCTGGATGGAGCAGCAGCAGAGGATAAACTTGCTGCAAACAAAGACGTACTTCAGAACCCGGCAATGCTGGATGCACTGATCGGATTTTATGAAAGAAACGTACTGGGATATCCAAGTACAGCAGTTCTTCCATATTCTCAGGCACTGAGCCGTTTTCCGGCACACCTTCAGCAGCTGGATATGGAATCCAACGGTAAATCTGTAAACCGTTTTGGAGAACCAGTGGATTATGTGACAGGACCGGTGATTTTCGGAGAACCAGGAACTAACGGACAGCACTCTTTCTATCAGCTTCTTCATCAGGGAACTGATATTGTTCCACTGCAGTTTGTAGGATTCAGAAACAACCAGATGGAAACAGATGTTGTGATCCAGGGAAGCACAAGCCAGCAGAAACTCTGCGCTAACGTAGCTGCTCAGATTGTAGCTTTTGCATGTGGTAAAGCTGATGACAACCGCAATAAGAACTTTGAAGGTGGACGTCCGTCCAGCATTATCATTGGCGATCAGCTGAATCCAGGAAGTCTTGGTGCACTTCTTGCTCATTTCGAGAACAAGGTTATGTTCCAGGGATTCCTGTGGAACGTAAACAGCTTTGACCAGGAAGGTGTTCAGCTGGGTAAAGTTCTTGCAAAACGTGTGCTTGCTCACGAAACAGAAGGCGCACTGAAAGTATTCAGTGATCTTCTGAATATCTGATTTCTGCATCAGCTCATGGTATGAATTAATTAAGAAAATAAAAAAACACACAGCAGTATATACGTTCTGCTGTGTGTTTTTTTTTGGCAAATTTCAGTCTGGAAGTATTATAGTTATCATAGAGTGGTTTGGGATGAATGGAAAGTTTATAAAAAGCGACAGATTGAAATAGATTTTGTCAGACTGTTTTGATAAAATAAAGAAAAGGGAAAGGAAGGTGAAAGAAAGTACTTTCTCACAAAAGATAAAATTCAAAAAGATTTACGGAAAAACAGAATACACCAGAGGAATTTTCCTGAATACAAAAGACAGTAATCAGAAACAAAAAAGAAAGGAAAAAGCCTCATGGCGAATAATACGATATTTGACGATGTATTTCGTACAATGATAGAAAAGATGCCGGAACTGACGATTCCACTGATCAACGAAGTGTTTGGAACAGACTATCCGGCAGATATTCCAATCATTCAGTTACGGAATGAACATCAGACAAAAAACGGTGAACGGATCAAAGATTCCAGTCTGCAGATAGGGAATAAACTATACCATATAGAATGCCAGAGTACGGAAGATTCAGATATGGTGATTCGGATGGTAGAGTATGATTTTATGGTGGCATTGGAGAATATCCAGAAGAAAGATGGGGAATATTATATGGAATTCCCTGCTTCCTGCGTGTTGTATCTGCGAGGGAAAAATGAAGCAAAGACATTAAAGTTAAATCTTTTGATGGCAGACGGAACCAGGGTGGTTTATCAGGTTCCGGTGGTACGTGCGGAGACATTCACGTTGGATGATATTTTTCAGAAGAAGTTAATATTTTTGTTGCCGTACTATATTATGCGGTATGAAAAGAGTAAAGACAGTCTGGAGGAAAACAATGAGGTTCTCCAGGGAATGCTGGAGGAATATAAAGAGATTGAAAGTTACCTGGAACAGGAATTGTTGGATCAGGGAAAAGAAAAAGCGTACAGAGATCTGATAGAACTGATCAGCCGGATAGCGGATTACATATTTGCAGACAGAGAAAAAATAAAAGAAGGGATAGGTGATATCATGGGAGGAAACGTACTGGAACTGGAATCAGACAGATTGATTAAGGAAGGAATGGAACGTGGATTATGTGCAGTGATAGAAACATACCGGGAAAATCATTTTTCGGAAGAGAAACTGAAAAAGCAGTTAATGGAAAAGTTTGAGCTAACTGAGACAGAAGCATTGAAGTATATGAAAAAATATTAATTTAGACACCCCGGTGGAATATTGATTCTGCCGGGGTGTTGTTGTAAGAATTTATAAAAATTTTGGTTGTGCGTATTAGGTATAGTCATTACAGAGTGTCCTGTCTGTGTTGAAAGATAATTCAAAAGGAGGCAGACAGGATATGAAAGACTGTTATGTTGCTTATAAACAAAAACACAAAGAAAATCGATGCTAAAATTGTCTTTCTGTACCATATGAACTGGTGGAATAAAACCGTATACTACACAATATAAGAAGCAAGAGAGCTGTAAACAAGGTGATTTATAGGAAAAATGCACAAATTACAAAGGGAGGGAGAGTAATTATGGCAGGAAACAAAGAACCTAAAAAAATCAGTGGAGCACTGAAAAAATTTTTTGGTGTTGGTGACTTCGGATTTACTCTGATGTCCAATATTGACACCTATTATGCATCCTATTTTTTTACGAATATCGCAAAATTCAGCACAGGTATTGTAGCAGTTATGACTACAATTTCCGCAGTTGTGGATGCAATCTTATCTACAATGTATGGTGCATTTATGAACAAAGGAAAAGCAAAAAAATGGGGACGTTATCGTTCCTGGCTGATCATGACACCATGGCTGGTGCCGTTCTTATATGCAGGACAGTTTATTCGTATTGGAAATGGAATGGCGGCTGTTATTTTTGTAACACTGGCTATGATCACCAGCCGAATCGCATGGAATCTTCCATATGTTGCAAGTATTTCCATGATCAATATAGCTGCAAAGACATCTGAAGATCGTATGGCACTTTCTTCAGCCAGAAGTATCTGGACTTCTGTAGCATCTGTAGTTTATTCCTTTATAGGGCCAGCAGTTGTTTCTTTCTTTGCATCTGTTTTAGGTGAAGCAAGCTCTTATGCTGCAACAGCATTCGCATTTTCCTGTCTGATGTTTGCAGGTATGTATGCACATTTTGTAATGTTCAAAGGGTATGAGCCTACAGGAGAAGAAGAAGCGGCCATGATGGCAGCTATGAGTAACAAAGCAGCAGATCAGCCGAAAGTTAAAGCAATGGATGCTGTTAAATGTAATCCACATCTGATCTCTCTTATTGTATCTGATATGTTGAAATATGTTTTACTGTTCCTGGTAAGTGGAATGGCAGTTTATTATTTCACGTATATTTCCGGTAATCCGGGATTGATGACACCATTCATGTTTGCAGCAAATATTCTTGGTATTGTGGCTTCTTTTATTGCAAAATTTGTAGTAGGAAAACTTGGCGGCAAAAAGAGCGTGGTATTATCTTATGTAATTATGGCAGCAGCCGGACTTCTGGCTTTTGTATTAAGAAGTAACACAATGATCGTTATTGTACTTATGAGTGTTGTAATGTTTTTCATGTATATTTCGAATACTGCGGATCCGGAACTGTATGCAAACTGTGCACAGTTCAGTGGCGAAAAGCTTGGCTATGATGTAACCGGTACGGTTATGGGACTTCTGACAGTTCCGATCAAACTTGGCATCGTAGCAAGAGGACTTCTGATTTCAGGATGCCTGGCACTTGGCGCTTACACATCAGCCATGGCTGACATGTCCTATTTTACGGAAGCAAACGCAGCAGAACTGGTAACACTTCAGACTGGTGTCTGTGTAGGATTTATGGTGATTCCAGCTGTCTGTGTTCTGGTTGGCGCATTATTATTACAGTTTGGTTATAAACTTGGAAAAAATAATTAAACAGTGAATGAAAAGGGGGAAAGCATTATGACACCAAAACAGAAAGTACTTGCATGTATCAGAGGAGAAAAACTTGATGAATATGTAAATCAGTTTGAATATGTGAAACTTGCATTTGACCCGGCGACTTTGTTTGCAATGGGCAATGTTCAGAAAGGTGGTACTTGGAAAAACGGATGGGGTGTGCAGATAGAATTCCCTGAAAACGTGCCAGGAATGTTTCCTAATACATCACCGGAATATGTTGTAGTAGATGACGTAACAAAATGGAAAGAAAAAGTACATATGCCCAGAACAGAATTCACAGATGAAGAATGGGCGCCAACCATTGAACAGGTAAATGCCATTGACAGAGAGCAATATTTTGTGGCACCGTTCATCGCACCCGGGATTTTTGAAAAGCTTCATTACCTGATGGGAATGGAAGAATGTATGATTAATTTCTATGATGAACCGGAGGCAATGCATGAATTAATTGATTACCTGGTAGAATATGAAATTAAAGTAGCAAAAGAAGTAATAGATCATATTCATCCGGATGCACTGTTTCATCATGATGACTGGGGCAGCCAGAAATCTTCTTTCCTTTCACCGGAAATGTTTGATGAATTTCTGCTTCCTGCTTACGAAAAGATTTATGGATACTGGAAGGCGAACGGTGTAGAACTGATCATCCATCACAGTGATTCTTATGGAGCCAACCTGGTTCCAAGTATGATCAAAATGGGCATTGATATCTGGCAGGGGTGTATGTATGGTAATGACATTCCAAAACTTATCAAAACCTATGGCGGACAGATTTCTTTCCAGGGTGGTATTGATAACGGAAAGGTTGACCGGGGTGACTGGACAAAAGAATACGTAGAAGCTGAGACAAGAAAAGTGATCAGTGAAGTAAATTCCAAGAACTATTTTATCCCGGCTACTGTTATGGGAGAACCTGGTTCTGTGTTCCCTGGAGTATATGATTTTATTACAGAAGTTATTGATGCAATAAATCGTGGTGGAGAAGTTGTTCATAACGATAATCAGGAAATAACCAAACCAATGACGCATTTTGAAAAGTAAAAAACAGTTGCAAGCATCAGTCCTGTGAAAGTCCATAAAGGCATTTTACAGGACTGCTTTTTGTGATAAAATAGCAATATATAAAGTGAAAATAATAGATATAATTCAGGTCAAATAAATGTAGATAGGATTTTGAGATACAGGGGGGATATGGCTTGAAATTAAGCATGTGGATGATTGCAAATCAGATTTCAGAGTTAGATATAAAACTTGAGATCAGGGAAGATGCACCGGCTATTCTGAACAGTGCACGTCTGGCCTATGCAACAAACTGTGTGCATATTTACAAGGAGCAGAATTATATAGTATGTGATGGGGAAGGTGACCGCATTATTATTTATGATATGGAGATCACCAGAGTATTTGAGCTGATCCAGTCCGTATTTGATGCACATGAAGACTGGATCAGCAAAATTAAGGAATATGTAGGACAGCAGGACTATCAGGCGGCGATGGATCAGGCTTATAAAATGCTTAAAAATCCAATGGTTCTTTTTGATGCCAATAACAAAGTTCTGGGTCGGACCAGTGTCTATGGCGAACATGAACTGGACAGTGAGTGGGCATATCTTTGTCAATATGGGTATTCGTCTGTGAATGCAATTAATATGATTAAATTCAGCAGTAAAAATAATGAATTTTATTCTCATGATAAAGTCAGTTATGATTTATCTCAAAACAATATCATTAATCTGGGTGGAACTACATTATGTATTTATTTTAACAACATAATATGTGGACGAATAAATCTGATAGCAAAAGAGCGACGACTGAACCAGGGAGATATGCAGCTGTTACAGAAACTGGCAGAAATTCTGAGTCCTGCACTGGGTCAGTCGTTTTGGAAGAATCCGGTAGAAGGAAACAGCAGCGTGTTTTTAAATATAATGATGGAAAAACCTTATGATCCTGTAAAACTGGACATGCAGTTAAAATATATGGGATGGCAATTGGATGATGTTTATTATGTAACATTGATTCGATTTAAAGAGAAGGATACACCGGTAAATCTGGAAAGGAAAACGAATTCGCTGATGCGTATGCTGATGCAGAATCTGATGGATACAGGAATTTATATATGGGATAATGATCTTATACTGTTGTCCACAAAAGATTTGTCAAAAGATTATGATGCCTGTGCATTACTTAGAAATGTGGTGGTTCACAATCCGGTGTGTGCCGGATTCAGTCTTCCGAATCAGGAGGGAATAAAGAAAATATCTACATTTTATCGACAGGCTACATATGCACTGGAACGTGGAATGAACAAACAAAAACAAAAAGCTTTTCAGTATTTTGAAAACTATGCGGTGGAATATTTGCTGACAGCAAAAGCCGATGTAAAGGATAAAGCAATGGCAGTAATGCCGGCTGTATACCGCCTGTGGAAAGAAAAACAAAAAGGAGATGAAATGTTTGGGACTCTTTTGTGTTTCCTGGATCATGAACGATCTATAGCCCAGACATCAGCAGAATTATTTATGCACCGTAATACAACGGTATATCGTATAAAAAAGATCCAGGAAAATATGAAAGTGGATTTGGATGATGCAAAAGTACGGAATTATTGTTATATTTCCATGCATTTTCTGGATGCACTGGAAAAAGTAAGAGAAACAATATGATAACTGCCGGGTGCTTGCACCCGGCAGTTATTTTACGATCAGAACATAATATCATGTGGGAGACGCATTTCGGCCTGTTGTTCCGGTGTAAATCCAAATTGTTCATAGTTTACTTTGTCAATAGCTTTTGCCAGAGATAAATATACACCTGGATATACGGAACCGGGTCCGCCCTGTGCAATGCAGGGGATAAAGCTGTGCATACCACAGTCCGCAACAGTTTCTCGAACAACTTTTTCGCATTCTTCATCAGTCCAGCCTTCATGATCAACAAATGCATTTTCGATGACGCCCATGAAGCTGATCTTGTCACCATATTTTTTGATGAGTTCAGGAACGTTGTTGGTTTTCATGCAGCCCTGGAATACATCAATACCCATTTCGATCATATCAGGAACCAGTGTAGCTGCGTAGCTGTCAGAATGATGAACAACATATTTTACACCATGGTCTTTGTAATAACCGTAAATCTGTTTATAAGAATCCAGGAAGTAATCCTCAAACATGGAAGGACTGAGGAATGTACTGTCATGGCTGCCCCAGTCATCATGATGGAAAATCATATCTGGATGAAGATGATCACAGATACCTTCTGCCAGTTTCAGTTCCCATTCAGTCAGATATTTGATCATATCATGCATTTCATCTTCATAATCTACGTAATAATACAGAGCATTTACCATTTCGCAGAGATGATGTGTCTGTTCAAAAAGACCAGGAGCGATGAATGGAGCTTTGAAGGCTTTTTCTCCATCTACAGCATCATACATTGCTTTGCACTGATCCCATGCTTCCTGTGGAAAATCAAGAGAAGGTGCTTTTACATAATCTTTCCAGTGCTCAATGTCTTTTACTACAATTTTGTCTGGTGTATGAACCGGAAAAGCACCTGGTACATTGTCAGGGAAACTGTTGGTAACACCCCATGCATTTACAACATTCAGCTGACCTTTCTGCGGTGCGGGACTGGAAAACATAAATGGATGGAAAAGAAGTTTAATAGCTTCATACTGGTTTACATAACGGTCCGGCTGTCCGCCTGGCTTCATACATTCGATCATATTCTGTTTAGCTGTTAACATAGGAAAACCCTCCTTCAAATATTGAAATTTTTAATTTTTTATCACGATCTAACTGTCTTTATCATACAGAAGACCAGAATAAAAAAACAGGGTTGCAGTAACCAATTCTGAGAGAAAAAGCAGGGAAGAATTTGGTTATGAGTAACGAAGAGGATTTGGAATGCATTTTGACTCGTAACTGTGAGGGTACTGAACAGTTACGGATAAACATAAATTTTCACTGATCATGTGTGGAAAGAGGTAAGGCTATGAATATAAATGAAATCGCCAGACTGGCGGGGGTTTCCCGGGCTACGATATCAAGATATCTGAATAAAGGGTATGTAAGTGAAGAGAAAAAGGAAATTATCCGTAAAGTCATTGAGGAGACTGGTTATCAGCCTTCTGCACAGGCATAAACTCTGAGAACAAAAAAGACCAGCCTTGTAGGGGTAATACTGCCAAAGATCAATTCAGATACTATCAGCAGAGAAGTGGCAGGAATCAGTGATGTGCTTACTGCCAGAGGCTATCAGTTGATACTGGCAAACACTAATAACAATCTGGATGAAGAACTGAAGTATCTGTCACTCTGTGACATGCTCCCACCACTTAAATCTCTGATTTTGAAGTGGGGGCTTCTTGCTC
>OLPT01000979.1_pt1 | contig 18690 bp, 16 predicted proteins | sample 1673051 | NCBI WGS metagenome assembly OLPT01 (sample SAMEA3136750, study PRJEB25190) | human gut metagenome | biome: human gut; feature: human-associated habitat; material: faeces | place: Austria | collected 2013
GTGGAGCAGCCGGCGGCGGATATGCACAGGTAGTTCCGATGGAAGACATCAACCTTCACTTTACAGGTGACTTCCATGCCATCGGAGCAGCCAACAACTTGCTTGCGGCAATGATCGATAACCATATCTTCCAGGGCAATGCACTGAACATTGACCCACGTAAGATCACATGGAGAAGATGCGTGGATATGAACGACCGTCAGCTTCGTAATGTGGTAGACGGCCTTGGCGGCAAGACCAACGGAATGCCTCGTGAAGACGGATATGATATTACCGTTGCATCCGAGATCATGGCAGTTCTCTGTCTGGCAAGCGATATCAAAGACCTGAAAGAAAGACTTTCCAGAATCATTATCGGATATACTTATGGCAAGGTTGCAGAGCAGAAACCGGTAACAGCCGGTGATCTTCACGCAGAAGGTGCTATGACAGCACTTCTGAAAGATGCCCTGAAACCAAACCTGGTTCAGACTCTGGAACATGTACCGGCAATCGTTCATGGTGGACCATTCGCAAACATCGCTCATGGATGTAACTCTGTAACCGCTACCAAGATGGCTATGAAACTTGCTGATTATGCTATCACAGAAGCTGGATTCGGTGCTGACCTTGGTGCAGAGAAATTCCTGGATATCAAGTGCCGTATGGCAGGTCTGAAACCAAGCGCAGTTGTTATCGTAGCAACTGTACGTGCCCTGAAATACAATGGCGGTGTGGCGAAAGCTGACCTTAACAATGAGAACCTGGAAGCACTGGAGAAAGGTATCCCGAACCTTCTGAAACATGTAAGCAACATCAAGAATGTGTACAAACTTCCTTGTGTGGTTGCTATTAATGCATTCCCGACAGATACCAAGGCAGAGCTTGATTTCGTAGAAAAGAAATGCCAGGAACTTGGCGTAAATGTAGCTCTTTCCGAAGTATGGGCAAAAGGCGGCGAAGGCGGAATCAAACTTGCTGAAGAAGTAATCCGTCTGGTAGAAGAACCAAACGACTTCACATACTCCTACGAACTGGAAGGTTCCATCGAGGACAAACTGAACCAGATCGTACAGAAGATCTATGGTGGTAAGAGAGTTGTCCTTACCGCAAACGCTCAGAAACAGGCAAAACAGTTAGAGGCTATGGGCTTCGGCAACTGTCCGATCTGCGTTGCAAAAACACAGTACAGCCTGACAGACGACCAGACCAAACTGGGCGCGCCTACAGACTTTGAAGTAACTGTACGTAACCTGAAGATCTCTGCAGGAGCAGGATTCATCGTAGCCCTTACAGGTGAGATCATGACCATGCCAGGACTTCCGAAAGTACCGGCAGCAGAGCGCATTGATGTAGACGAGACCGGCAAGATCACAGGACTTTTCTAAGAATTAAGTCTTAAAACCAGGCCACGCAAAGCAAGTTGTGAATGGGTTGGGATAGAATGAAAAAATACCAGAATACCTTTCTCCATAGATGAGTCAGGTGTTCTGGTATTTTTAATTTCAGAAAGAAGATTTGAGGAATTTCTTCACGTAGTGCAGGGCGGCTCCAACTGCGGGAGTGTACTGTCCATGGGTTCCCAGAATGAGCTGGTCAGGGGCAAAGGTGAAAGGATTGTTGGTGTTGATCTGTGTCAGTAATGTATCCAGATCTTCCTGCATAAAATATGGAGCCAGATATCCACTGATGATCACCGGGCTGTCGATGATCATATTCAGATTTTTGATGGCAAAGGCCAGGTGATTCAGGTAGTCCTTCCAGATATTCTGAAGTTCCGGTGAAGAGCCGCTTCTTAAGGCAGGGAAAAATTCTTTCACAGACATTCCGGCAGCAGCTTCCAGGGAGTTGGCAGAACAGTAGGTTTCCAGACAGCCCCGGTTGCCGCAGTAGCATAAGGGACCTTCCGGGTTGACACACATATGCTCTACAGTTCCGCTGTGCATGGTAGATCCCTGATGAACCTGGCGGTTGGTGATAATAGCACCGCCAAGGTTGCGGTTCAGAAGAAAGACTACTGCACTATCCAGATCAGAATGACTCCATAATTCCAGTGCTGCAGCGGATTTGGAATCATGTTCCAGATGACAGGGATAGGGAATTCTGGAAGCGAAATCGGAGAGCTTCATTTTTGCATTGTTCATAATTGCACCATAAGTTACATGAGAACCATCCGGGGAAATCACACCTTGGGTAGCAACAGATACACCCAGGATACGGTCAGGATCATAATGATTCTGCTGGATAAATTTTTCTACAGAAGAAGCAACCTGTGAATAATAATTCGGTGTATTGACATAGGGGACAGAAACCGTATTCATTGCCATTGTTTCGCCATAGAGATCTACAGCTACTATATGAAACATATTTTTCAGGATTCCAATGCCGATGGCAATACGGAAATCAGTTACGATCTGGATCACCTGAGCTTTGCGTCCGCCAGTAGATTCAAAATATCCATCCCGCCGGATCATTCCTTCCTGTTCCAGAAGAGCAAGATTCTGGCTGACAGTGGAAAGTCCCATCTGAAGATCCAGTACGATCTGTTGTTTGGCAGTCTGTTTTTCATGATAGATATACTGATAGACTTTTTCTTTATTTATTTTCTTTAAAGTAATAGTAGTTACGCCTTTTTCTTTCATCTGACACCTCATATTCGAAAAGTTCTGATTATTCCATAGATTTAAGATTTAACTGTAATTAAGTATAACACAGGAAATATAAGATTCAAAGAATTTGATATGTGAAATATAACTAAAAAAAACACTTTAAAATTGTGATTTTTATTCAATATACAAATGATACGTAAAGTTATATACTCTGCTTATAGTTAAGATATAAGCGTAAGTAATATACATAACTACAACACGAAAGTAAAACAGGAGGTCACAGTATGAAATTAACAGTAAAAGGAATTAAGGAAAAAGAAGGATGGGAGAAGAATGGGATTGTACTTCCGGGATATGATGTGGAAGCAGTTTCTGCCAGAGCCAAAGAGGCTCCGGTATGGGTGCATTTCGGAATTGGAAATATTTTTCGGGTTTTTATCGGAGGAATTGCAGACGGACTTCTGGAAAAGGGTATGCTGGATCGGGGAATCACCTGTGTGGAGACTTTTGATTATGATGTAGTAGATAAAATCTACGAACCATATGATAATCTGGGGTTAAGTGTAATTCTTCATGGAGATGGAACCCGGGAGTACAAAGTACTGGGTTCTCTGGCAGAGGCAGTGAAGGCGCAGTCTTCTGATTCTGCACAGTGGAACAGGCTGAAAGAGATTTTTGCCAGTGAATCTCTTCAGATGGTTTCTTTTACCATTACAGAAAAAGGTTATGCACTGCACAAAGCAGATGGTACATTTTTCCCATTTGTAGAAGCAGATGTCAACAACGGTCCGGATAAAGCTACTGGTGCAATGGCAGTCCTGGTTGCCATGCTTCATGAAAGATACAAAGCAGGAAAGTATCCTCTGGCACTGGTGTCTATGGATAACTGTTCACAGAATGGTGCCAGACTTCGTGAATCAGTGCTGACTATGGCAAAGGAATGGCAGAAGAAAGGATTTGTAGAAGATGATTTTATCAACTATGTAAGTGATGAAAAAGTGATCGCTTTCCCATGGACAATGATCGACAAGATTACACCTCGTCCAAGCGAACAGATTGCAGATGATCTGGAAAACCTTGGAGTAGAAGATATGCGACCGGTGATCACCAGCAAAAAAACTTATATTGCACCTTTCGTAAATGCAGAAAAACCGCAGTATCTGGTAATTGAAGACAGTTTTCCCAACGGACGTCCGGCACTGGAAAAAGGTTTTGGGGTTTATATGGCAGACAGAAATACAGTCAACCTTTCTGAACGAATGAAAGTAACAGTATGCCTGAATCCGGTACATTCTGCAACAGGTCCACTGGGTGTGGTACTTGGTTATGATCTTTTTGCTCATATGCTGAATACAAACGAAGATATGATGAAGATGGCACGTATGATTGCTTACAAAGAAGGTTTGCCGGTGGTTCCGAATCCGGGAATCCTTTCTCCGCAGGCTTTTGTGGATGAACTTTTTAATGACCGTTTTCCAAATGAATATCTGGGAGACACCAACCTTCGTCTGGCCGTAGATGTGTCACAGATGGTTGGTATCCGATTTGGAGAAACAATCAAATCATATGTGGAAAAATTCGGAGATGCTTCCAGCCTGACTGCAATTCCTCTGGGAATCGCCGGATGGCTCAGATATATGCTGGCAGTGGATGACAATGGAAATAAATACGAACTTGCACCAGATCCTATGAATGAAGAAATTCAGGAACAGTTCAAAGATATCGTAGTAGGAAAACCAGAGACACTGAAAGAACAACTGAAACCAATCCTCTCCAATGAACGCCTTTTCTATACAGATCTTTATAAAGATGGTGTTGGAGAAAAAATCGAGAATATGTTCCGGGAAATGATTGCGGGATCGGGAGCAGTAAAAGCAACTATCCATAAATATGTCAATTGAGTGAGGTAAAAAAATGACAGAAATAGTATTTGCAGCAGAACCGTCAAGACTTTTGATTGCCGCAGCTGCAGGCATTTTATTGTTATTGTTGCTTATTATCAAATTTAAACTCCATCCCGTGTTGTCTCTTCTGATTGCGGCGATGTTCATTGGCCTGGGGCCGGGATGCCAGTCCCCACATTGGTAAATACTGTAGAAAAAGGTGCAGGGGAGACTTTACAGGGAATTGTCCTTCTTATTGGACTTGGATCTCTGTTTGGAGGAATCCTGGAAGTATCGGGAGGTGCACAGTGTGTAGCACAGACCCTGATCGGAAAATTTGGTGAGAAAAAAGCAGGTGTGGCACTTGGAATCACAGGACTGGTGGTAGGAACCACAGTATTTTTTGAGGCAGGTGTGGTAATTCTGATTCCCCTGGCTTTCGGACTTGCCAGAAAAACAAAAAAATCCACACTTTATTATGTAATTCCTCTTCTGGCAGGTCTGGCAACAGGATTTGCATTTATTCCTCCTTCAGCAGGATCCGTTTTGGTAGCCAATATGCTTGGGGTAGACCTTGGTGTGATGATCGCAGTTGGAGTGCCTGTGGGAATTTTGTCGCTGATTTTTGCAGGAATCCTCTGGGGGAAATTTATCGGAAAGAAAATTTACACGGAACTTCCTTCCAACAGTCAGGAGGCAAAAACAGCAGAGAAAGGGAAAATTCCTTCTTTTGGAACCGTTCTTGTGATTATCCTGGTGCCCCTTGTGCTGATACTGGTCAGTACAGTGTCTGCATATATACCTGCGTTGAAATCGGTACGTCCTGTTCTTGAATTTCTGGGAACACCTTTTGTGGCACTGATCATAGCAGTACTTTGTGCCATGTATTTTCTGGGAACAAGGCTGGATTATAATGGAGAAGAACTGAAAAAGATCATGGATAAATCTCTTCGGCCTATAGGACAGATCCTTCTGGTGATCACTGGTGGAGGGATTATCCGCTGGGTACTTCAGGACTGTGGAATGGGCAATATTATAGGACCGGCACTGGAAAAAAGTGGTCTTCCGCTGATCATCGTTGCATTTCTGATCGCAGCACTGATAAGGGCTTCTGTAGGTGCGGCAGTAGTGGCAATGACAATGGCAGCCGGAATCATGGCAGCTATGCCTGCTGTAGCAAATCTGTCACCAGTCTATCTGGCAGCTATGGTCTGTGCCATTAATGGAGGGGCAACTGCATTTAGCCATGTAAATGATTCCGGGTTCTGGCTGGTAAGTTCGCTTCTCGAAATGGACGAAAAAAACACACTGAAATCCTGGACAGTTATGGAGACTATTATAGGTTTCACAGGATTGATCTGCGCGATTGTAATCAGCCTTTTTGCATAAAAAAATTATTTGTTTGAGGGATATGAATAGCAGACTTACTTGACTAATCGGCCATAATGTGTATGATTAAAAATAACAAAAGCGTCTGGCTGTGTGACAGAAACATAAAATCAGCAGTTACGAAAGGATGGGTAATTATGGATTTAAAAAATTATACAACTGGTGTCCAGCATGTAGGAGTGCCGACCAATGATATTGCGGCGACAATTGCATTTTATCACAAACTGGGTTTTGAAACTGCTTTTGAAACAGTAAATAAAGAAGCAAATGAAAAGGTTGCATTTCTGAAACATGGAACTCTTGTGATCGAAACCTACGAAAACAAAGCAGCAAAGATGGAAGCAGGTGCCATTGATCATGTGGCTCTGAATGTAAAAGATATTGAAGAAATTTTTGCATATGTGAACCAGGAAAACCTGAATACCACAAATGATACCATACATTTTCTTCCATTCTGGGAGAATGGTGTAAAGTTTTTTACCATTGAAGGACCAAACAAAGAAAAAATAGAGTTCAGTCAGTATTTATAAAAAATCACAGCTGCCCGGTGTACCTGTTAAAAAATACAGGAACCGGGCATTTTTTTGGAATCAGAGCATTTTGAGAAATACGTTCATTGCATTGCTGAGATAGCGTCCTTTTTTCCAGTAAAAGGATACATTTCGCTGGCATGTTTTGCCGGGGAGCTGATAAAAAGTGAGAGAAGGATTTATCGGAACCCGGGACAGCAGCATATCACCGATAAAGGTAACTCCCATACCGGAACTGGCGATGTTATATGCGGTCATCTGCTGATCCATCTGGAAGATGACAGATGGGGAAAAATGGTTTTCCTGACAGATGCTTAGGGCTCGTTTACCTGTATCATTATCTGGTTTCAACATGATAAAAGGTTCTTCTGCAAAATCCTGAAGTGGAACAGGAGGATAGCCGACAGATACAAAACTGCCGTCACGTATTTTGCGGATGGGAACCTGATAGGGAGTAAGATGTTTATTGACAGAAAAAATCCCGGGAACTGCAAGAAGCAGCTGTTCTTTCTGATATACCACACTGTCAAAGAAGCGTTTATCCAAAATACCATTATCTATGATGAAATCCAGTTTTCCGACTTGAAGAAGCTGGGTAAGATTGGCGGTGCTTTCTTCTATGAGAGAAATTTTGATAGAAGGATAAGTACGGGAAAATTTTGCAATCAGCGGAGGCAGTATCCAGGACGAGAAAAAGTTACTTCCTCCAATAGAAAGGGAACCGGTTTTCAGTTGGCCCCAGTCCTGGACAAAATCTGAAAAGTTTTTCTGAATATCCATGATACGTTCCACTGCCTGGATATATTTTTCTCCGCATTCCGTCAACTGAAGTGGTTTGGTGCTTCGGTCAAAGATGGGATATCCGATACGTTTTTCTATACGTTTTACATTGGCACTGAGTGAAGGCTGCGAAATAAACAGATTGGCAGCTGCCTTTGAAAAACTCTTTTCTTTATATACTTCATAAACATATTCCATTCCCTGAAACACAGAATTCCCTCCTGACATAAGTATAATTTAAAAACTATATAATTTATAATTATATATGTATTTGATTATATAGTAGCAAATGCATATAATAAAGGCAACAAAAATTCAGTGCGAAGTCCATGGAAAGTTATTGAATAGTTACTGTTCGCAGGTAATATTGAATATGCAGAAAAAATTTATATCTGGAGGGTTTTTGAGATGAGTGATAACAAGAAAGACTATCGTGTAGAGAAAGATTCTATTGGTGCAAAGGATATTCCACAGAATGTATATTACGGGGTGCAGTCTTTACGTGCAGCAGAAAATTTTCATATTACAGGTCTGAACATGCATCCGGAAATTATCAACAGCCTTGCTTATATCAAGAAAGCATCTGCAATCACCAACTGTGAAATTGGAATGCTGGATAAGAAAAAAGCAGAAGTGATCGTGCAGGCATGTGATGAGATCATCGAAGGAAAATTTCACGATGAATTTATCGTAGATCCTATTCAGGGTGGTGCAGGAACTTCTCTGAACATGAATGCCAATGAAGTGATTGCAAACAGAGCTATTGAACTTCTGGGAGGACAGAAGGGGGATTACTCCATTGTCCATCCAAATGATGACGTAAACTACGGACAGTCTACCAATGACGTAATTCCTACAGCCGGAAAAATGACATCCTTAAGACTTCTGACCAATCTGAAAAAAGAACTTTACCGTCTTCACAAAGCACTTTGTGACAAAGCCCAGGAGTTTGACCATGTAATAAAAATGGGACGTACTCAGATGCAGGATGCAGTTCCCATCAGACTGGGACAGGAATTTAAGGCATACTCTGTAGCTATCATGCGTGATATCAACCGTATGGACAAAGCTATGGATGAAATGCGTTCTCTGAATATGGGCGGAACTGCTATTGGAACTGGTATCAATGCTGACAAAGCATATCTGAAGAGAATTGTTCCGAACTTATCAGAAATTTCCGGAATGGAATTTGTTCAGGCATTTGACTTGATTGATGGCACCCAGAACTTGGATCCTTTTGTTGCTGTATCCGGTGCAGTGAAGGCATGTGCAGTGACTCTTGGAAAAATGTCCAATGACCTGAGACTGATGTCCTCCGGTCCGAGAGCCGGATTTGGTGAGATCAATCTTCCGGCCAAACAGAATGGTTCTTCCATTATGCCAGGAAAAGTAAATCCGGTTATTCCGGAAGTTGTAAACCAGGTTGCTTTTAATATTATTGGAAATGATATGACCATTACCATGGCAGCAGAAGCAGGACAGCTGGAGCTGAATGCTTTTGAGCCGATTATTTTTTACTGCATGTTCCAGTCTATTGATACACTGGCTTATGCTGTACAGACCTTGGTAGACAACTGCATTACAGGTATCACAGCAAACGAAGAAAGATGTCGTGATCTGGTTGAAAACAGTGTTGGTATTATTACAGCTATCAGCCCTCATGTAGGATATCAGAAAGCAGCAGACATTGCGAAGAAAGCACTGAAAACAGGGGAGTCTGTCCGTAATCTGATACTGCAGGAAAAACTGATGGATGAAGAAGAACTGTCCAGAGTTCTGGATCCAATTAATATGACTGAACCGGGAATTTCCGGAAAAGAATACATAAAATAACAGTGGTCTTTGGAGTGTGATTGACAGTTCAGAAAAAGAAAGAGTATAATCAAAAAAAGAATTCAGCAAAAGGTTGTAATAAAAGCAGGAGGCTTTGGAAATGACTACGATAAAAGAACGGTTGGAAGCACTTCGCAGACTGATGAAAGAAAAGAATATTGATGCATATATGGTGCCTACAGATGATTTTCATGGATCAGAATATGTAGGAGATTATTTTAAGTGCAGAAAATATATTACAGGATTTACAGGTTCGGCAGGAACAGCAGTGGTCACAATGGACATGGCAGGACTGTGGACAGATGGAAGGTATTTTATACAGGCAGCAGATCAGCTTCAGGGAAGTACCATAGAGCTGTTTAAGTCCGGGGAACCTGGGGTACCTACTGTTCACGAATTTCTGGCAGATAAATTACAGGAGGGCATGTGCCTTGGCTTCGACGGACGAACTGTCAGTGCCAGAGAAGCAGAAACATTAAAAGAACTTCTCCAGAAAAAAAATATCACATTTTCTGTAGAGGAAGATCTGATCGGCGAAATCTGGGATGACCGTCCTGCACTTTCCTGTGAGCCGGTTATGGAGCTGGATATAAAGTGGACCGGAGAATCCAGGGCATCCAGGATTCAGAAAATCCGCCAGCAGATGAAAGAAAAAGAAGCAGATATTTTTGTGCTGACTTCTCTGGATGATATTGCATGGCTTTTGAACATACGTGGAAATGATATTCATTGTTGCCCGGTAGTGCTTTCTTATCTGGTGATGACAGATACAGAGATCCGTCTTTTTGCAAATGAAATGGCATTCCCACAGAAGGTACGTGAATATTTGGAAGCAGATGGAGTAAAGCTTTATCCTTATGATGAAGTGTATACCTGTGTACAGACGTTTTTTAAAGGAAAGAAAGTTCTTCTTTCCAAATCCAGTGTCAACAGCCGTCTGGTAAGTAATATTCCGGAGGATGTGGTGATTCTGGATGAAAGGAATCTGACTCTTCTCCCCAAAGCCACCAAGAATCCGGTAGAGATGAAAAATGAAAGGCTTGCACATATCCGGGACGGCGTGGCAGTAACAAAGTTTATTTACTGGCTGAAAACAAACGTAGAAAAAGAAAAAATCACAGAAATGAGTGCAGCAGAAAAGCTTTACAGTCTGCGAAAAGAGCAGGAACATTTTCTGGGAGACAGCTTTGATCCTATCATTGCCTATGGAACCCATGCTGCCATTGTTCATTACAGTGCAACAGAAGAAACAGATATTTCGCTGGAACCAAAGGGCATGGTACTGGCAGATACCGGCGGACATTATCTGGAAGGCACTACAGATATTACCAGGACAATTGTCTTAGGTCCTGTTACAGAGAAAGAAAAGAAGTATTTTACAGCAGTTTTGAAAGGCAATCTGAATCTTGCAGCAGCCCATTTCCGATACGGTTGCACAGGACTTAATCTGGATTACCTTGCAAGAGGACCACTGTGGGAACTAGGAGAAGACTATAATCATGGAACCGGACATGGCGTGGGATATCTTCTGAATGTTCATGAAGGTCCCAACAGCTTCCGGTGGAAAAATCTTCCGGGAAATCCGGCGCCAGTACTGGAAGAGGGAATGATCACTTCAGATGAACCTGGATACTATCTGGAAAATGAATTTGGAATCCGTCATGAAAATCTGATCCTCTGTAAAAAAGCAGAAAAAACGTCTTATGGACAGTTTATGTGTTTTGAAGAACTGACTATGGTTCCTTTTGATCTGGATGGCGTAGATCCCTCTCAGATGACAGAAAGGGAACGTGGACTTCTTAATGACTACCATGAAAGGGTGTATCAGAATATAGCACCATATTTAAATAAGGAAGAAAAAGAATGGCTGAAGGCAGCTACCCGGAAGATATGAAAAAAGGCGAAAAAACAAAATACCGGATTGCCAGATCCATGAAGGAATGTCTGGAGTCTACTTCTGTGGATAATATTACAGTGAAACAGATTACAGAAAAGCAGCAATTGATGCAGTAAGAAAACTCTCCGTTGATGTCGGAATCCCAACCAAACTGGAAGCTATCAAAGAAGAAGATCTTCAGTTCCTGGCTGAATCTGCTCATGCAGATGCCTGTGCACCAGGAAACACGAAAGATGCAAGCGTTGAAGATCTGAAAGCTCTGTTCCGCAAGATCATGTAATAAAAACGACTCACTCCAAAAAATAAAGAGCAAATGTCTGAGAGATTTTTCAGACCAAACAGTCCCATTCTCTGGGTATCGGAGTATGGGGCTGTTTACTTTTGAACAGAATGGATGTATGATATTGAAAAATGAAAGTTGCTGATCTGTTGTGACAAGTCAGGAGGTAATTGTTATGAAAATTGGTTTTATCGGATGTGGAAACATGGCAACAGCCATGCTGAAAGGTATCCTGAAATGTGGTGAAGTGAAGAAAGTGGATATGATCGCTTCTGCCAAATCAGAAAAAACCAGAGAGAAGATTCAGAAAGAGCTGGGGATTCAGCGTGCAGAAAACAACTGTCAGGTATTGGAGTTTGCAGATGTGGTTTTTCTGGCTGTAAAACCACAGTTTCTGGAAGGTGTGCTGGATGAGATCAAAAACAGCGTAAAAGATGGACAGATTTTTATTTCCATTGCACCAGGCAAAACTCTGGAATGGCTGGCAGAGCATCTGGGAAAAAATACAAAGATCATCCGTACCATGCCTAATACACCGGCTATGGTAGGAGAAGGAATGACTGGTCTCTGTACCAACAGTCTGGTAACAGAAGAAGAGACAGAAATGGCAGTAAAACTCTGCAACAGCTTTGGAAAGACAGAAGTGATTCCGGAAAATCTTATGGATGTGGTAACAGGCGTTTCCGGAAGTTCACCGGCATATGTATTTATGTTCATGGAAGCTATGGCAGATGCAGCAGTGGCTGACGGAATGCCAAGGGCACAGGCATATAAGTTTGCAGCGCAGGCTGTTCTCGGCAGTGCCAAACTGATGCTGGAAACAGGAAAACATCCGGGCGAACTGAAGGACATGGTCTGCTCCCCGGCAGGAACCACTATTCAGGCAGTTCGTATTTTGGAAGAAAAGGGACTTCGTAGTGCAGTGATCGAAGCACAGACTGCCTGCGTGAAAAAATCCAGAGGCATATAAAGAAATCAGGGTACATAAAGTACAGAACAATTAAGATAAAAGAGCCATCGTCCTTGTAAAAAGGGGCGGTGGCTCTTTGGCACAAATGGTTAAGAAAGTTGGTAATGGTTGTTAGTTTATTCCCGAAAAGTATCAATCTGCTCCTGAATAGAAGTAATAAATTGCTGGGCAGCAGGGGTAAGACTGGAAAAAGATTTGATTCCGATTCCCAGTTCCCTTGAAAAATCAGGCTCCAGGGGCAGTGCCTGGATCTGGGCCCTGGCATTGCCTATAACAAGGTTGGGAAGAATGCTGATTCCCAGGTTGTTGGCAACCATGGAGATCACTACGTGGTCGTCCATGGAAGAAAAACGGATATCCGGTTCAATGCCAGTTTCTTTAAGAACCTGATGGATATCATAATCCACGCCTTCAGCAGAAATAACAAAAGGCTGATCTGCCATATCTTTAATAGGAAAAGCTGTTTTTCCCCCCATATCCATATCTTTGGGAAGGATGGCCATGAGAGGGTCTTCATAAAGAGGAATCCATTCCAGAGAATCTACATTCCACTTACTGAGCAGACCGAAATCAGCCCGGCTGTTTTCTACCCAGTTTACGATATCATCGGTACCGCCCTCCAGAAGTTCAATCTCAATTCCGGGAAAGCTTTGCTGATAGGAATGGATCACTGCAGGAAGCCAGCTACGTCCGATACTGGCAAAAGAAGCAATGGTCAGGTGACCAGTGGTAAGTCCGTTCAGAGAACTGATGGTCTGTTCCAGCTGTTCATTGACAGAAAGAAGCTGCCGGACCAGAGGCAGGATCTCTTTGGCATTATGTGTAGGCACAACTCCCTGCTTGGTGCGGACAAAAAGCGGAAAACCAAACTCTGCTTCCATAGCTTTCAGAATATGACTGACCCCAGGCTGTGTATAGCCCATTCGTTCACCACTTTTGGTAAAATTTCCTGTATCTGCAACGTCTGCAAAAAGTGCATATTTACTGATATCCATATAGAATCCCCTTTCTCCGGATGGGAAAAACAGAAATTAAATTCTGCCTGAAACAAGATAATACGGCGTAAAATAACAAAAAGAGGACACATATAGTGATCCTCCCTCGGCTGTAGATAATTATAACGGATTTCTGGGGGATTTGCAATATTGTAATCATGCTGAAATTAATTTGACAAATGAAATTAAAATAGTTATACTTATAAAAGTTTGAATTATAACTGTTTTGCTTTTCTGGGAAAGCTAAGCAGTGGAGATAAAGGAAAGAGGAGAAAAATGGACAAGTCATTACATTATCTGGCTATGGCAAACCAACAGCTGATTCAAAAGCAACTGCTGGAAAGGGTAAAATCAGCGGGGCTTACGCTGGGACAGCCGAAAGTTCTGGATTTTCTGAAGGATCATGATGGAGCCAGCCAGAAGGATATTGCAGCAGGATGCTTTATTGAAGCAGGATCGCTTACGTCTATTTTGAATGGAATGGAGAAAAAAGGTCTTATTGAGCGACGGATGCTTAATGGAAACCGTCGGACATTTCATATTTTTATGACAGAAGCCGGGAAAAAAAGTCAGGGATTGGTAGATGCAGCTTTTCAGAAAATTGAGGGGACAGCTTTGGAAGGTATTTCCCAGGAAGATCTGGAAAAGTTCATGAAAGTTTCAGAGAAAATTTTTGATAACCTGATGGAATCCTGGTGTGACAGCAAAGCATTACAGAGAAAGAAGGATGTAACCAATGAATAAACTGAAAAGATATGTGATTTTTCTGATAGGGCTTTTTGTAAACTCCCTTGGAGTTAGTCTGATTACAAAAGCAAGTCTGGGAACTTCACCAATTTCGTCGATCCCATATGTGTTGAGTCTTAGTTTTCCATTTACGCTGGGTAACTTTACTATATTTTTCAGCGTATTTCTGATCTTGTTGCAGTTTCTGATACTGCGTAAGAATTTTAAACTGGAACATATACTGCAGATTCCGGTATCTGTTGTGTTTGGATATTTTATTGATCTGACAATGATTCTTTTCTCATGGGTAAATCCACAGAGTTATATTATGAAGATTGTATATCTTCTGATAGGATGTCTGATCCTTGGCTTCGGTGTATACTTGGAGGTTCTGGCAGATGTAGTCATGCTTCCGGGAGAGTCTTTTGTCCGGGCTATTGTACTTACATGGAAAACGAATTTTGGAACAACGAAGATCTGTTTTGACGTTTCCATGGCAGTGATTGCGGCTGTATTGTCTTTTGTATTTAAAGGACAGCTGAATGGTGTGAGAGAGGGTACTGTGATTGCAGCTCTTCTGGTGGGATTTATTGCCAGGGTTCTGGGAAAGAGGCTTGCTTCTGTAAAGAATATGCTGTTTTCCGAGGAAAATGGAGATACCAGTCAGGAGGAAAACACAGAAATTGGAACCACTGTTGCCAATGGTTATCATAAGAATGTAATTGTTATTGGCAGGCAGTTTGGAAGTGGTGGCCATGATATTGGAAAAGTTCTGGCTGAAAAACTTGGATATGCTTTTTATGACCAGGAAATTATTGAAATGACAGCAGGAACTACTGGATATACACCTGCTTTCATTCAGAAGAAAGAAGAGATGATGACAAACAGTCTGCTGTATGATCTGGTAAATCAGGCTTATATTTATAGAGCAGACCAGGATCAGGAGGCACCGAAGGACAAAATCTTCGAGGCTGAATCAAGAGTAGTAAGAGAACTGGCAGAAAAAGGTAATTGTGTCATTGTAGGTCGTTGTTCTGATTATGTACTCCGCAACAACAAAAACTGTCTGAAGATATTTTTCTCTGCATCGATTGAGAACAGAGAGAGAAGAGTAGTGGAAAGACTTCATATTTCTGAAAAAGAAGCAAAACAGAAGATTCAGAAAGAGGATAAGTGGAGAGCAGATAACTATCGGTATTATACAGGACGCATCTGGGGTGCAGCAGAGAATTTTGACCTGACAGTGAATACAGCACTGGGTGAAGATTATATTGAAACCTGTGTAAAAGGCGCGATGGGGTTATAAACAATAATAAAAGAACAAAAACAACAAAATAAAGATATAAAAAGAAAAGCTTCTACTGGTACAAAAAAGTAATTGAAACTAATGGACAGGAATTATAAAGGCTTGACACATATTTTATTATGACATATAATAGCCATGTAAATGAACAGGGGAGCTTGTACAGGCAGGCTGAGAGGAAGTAATCAACTTCGACCCTTATACCTGATTTGGATAATGCCAACGTAGGAACGAACGTATATGAGAATTTTACGGGAGATGCTTTGGTATCTCCCTTTTTCTTTATCTGAACAGGAAAATACAACTACATATTGAAACAGTGAGAGTGAACAGAGTTCATGAAGGGGTGCACCACCGCGGGTGTATTCTTTTGTGGACTCTTTTTTACTATAAAAACCCTGTCCGGCAGCTGTGCAGGTGGGCGAGTTTACTCTCATCAACCAAAAGGAGGATTTTATCATGATCACAGTAAATGGAAAGAAAAAAGATCTGGAAAAACCAATGACAGTTACAGAGTATCTGAACGAAAATTCTTATGTACCTGCAACAGTGGCAATCGAACTAAATGAAGAAATTCTGGAACGGGAACTTTATGGAAAAACAATTCTGAAAGAGGGAGATATTATGGAAATTGTACAGTTTATGGGCGGTGGAAGCGGCCTTAAAGAGGAAAACAAAGAAGACAAACTGGTAATCGGAGGACATGAATTTACATCCAGATTTATCCTGGGTTCCGGTAAATTTTCTCTGGACCTGGTAAAAGCCTGCGTAGAAAAAGCAGGTGCACAGATTATCACACTGGCACTGAGGAGAGCCAACGAAGGAGGGCTTGCCAATATCCTTGACTACATCCCGAAAGATGTTACTTTACTTCCTAATACTTCAGGAGCAAGAACAGCAGAAGAAGCACTCCGTATTGCAAAACTTTCCAGAGAACTGGGCTGTGGAGATTTTGTAAAAGTAGAAGTTATCCACGATTCCAAATATCTTCTGCCAGACAATTATGAAACAGTACGTGCTACAGAAATGCTTGCAAAAGAAGGATTTATTGTTATGCCATACATGTATCCGGATCTGAATGTGGCAAGAGATCTGGTGAATGCAGGTGCTGCCTGTGTAATGCCTCTGGGTTCACCAATTGGTTCCAATAAGGGTATTTGTACAAGAGAATTTATCCAGATTCTCATTGATGAGATTGATCTTCCGATCATTGTAGATGCAGGCATCGGCAGACCTTCCCAGGCCTGTGAAGCAATGGAAATGGGAGCATCTGCAGTTATGGCAAACACAGCAATCGCAACTGCTGGAAACGTAGAAGTAATGGCAGAAGCATTCAAAAAAGCCATCGAAGCAGGACGTAGTGCATATCTTTCCGGTCTTGGAAGAACACTGGAAAAAGGTGCCAGTGCATCTTCACCATTGACAGGATTTTTACGGGACTAAAGAAAGGCGGGCAGAAACATAATGGAAACAGCAGAGAAGATCAGAGAAGAACATGGAGATCATTTTAATGACAGTATCGTAAACGAAGTGATACTGGAGGATATGAAAAAGAACCGTATTGATCATATGAAATATCTTCCCGGAATGGAAGAACTGAAGGATTCTGAAGTAATGGATCAGGTGATCCAGGCTATGAATGACTATGATTATGACAGCTTTACAGAGACAGATGTAAGGCGTGCACTGAAACATGACAACCGTACAATAGAGGACTTTCAGGCACTTCTTTCACCGGCGGCCCTGCCTCTTCTGGAAGAAATTGCACAGGCAGCAAGAATCGAAACCAGAAAACATTTTGGTAATAGCGTGTATATGTTTACACCAATTTATATTGCCAATTACTGTGAAAATTATTGTATTTACTGTGGATTTAACTGTCATAACAAGATCCGCAGAGCACAGTTGAATGAAGAAGAGATTGACAAAGAAATGGCAGCTATTGCTTCTACAGGACTTCAGGAAATTTTGATTCTTACAGGAGAAAGCAGGGCAAAATCTGATGTAAAATATATTGGGGAAGCATGTAAGATTGCCAGAAAATATTTTAAAGTTATCGGATTGGAAGTATATCCTATGAATTCCGATGAGTACCATTATCTTCACCAGTGCGGAGCAGATTATGTGACAGTTTTCCAGGAAACTTATAATTCAGATAAGTATGAAACTCTCCATCTGGCAGGACATAAAAGAATCTTCCCATACAGATTGAATGCTCAGGAACGTGCACTAAAAGGTGGCATGAGAGGGGTAGGTTTTGCAGCTCTTCTGGGGCTTGATGATTTTCGTAAAGATGCTTTTGCAACAGGATATCATGCATGGCTTTTGCAGCGTAAATACCCTCATGCAGAGATTGCTTTTTCCTGTCCGCGACTTCGCCCGATCATTAATAATGACAGAATCAATCCAATGGATGTACATGAACCACAGCTTCTGCAGGTTGTATGTGCTTACAGATTATTCATGCCTTTTGCAAGTATTACAGTGTCCACCAGAGAGTGCGAAAGAGTAAGAGATAATCTTGTAAATATTGCAGCTACCAAGATCTCAGCAGGAGTCAGTACAGGCATTGGAAGTCATGTAGAGGAGATCGAAGATAAAGGAGATGACCAGTTTGAAATCTCTGATGGAAGGTCTGTAGATGAAGTCTACGATGCCCTCCTGAAGAATGGGCTTCAGCCGGTTATGAATGACTATGTGTACCTTTGATAAATATAAAAATGTAATCGCTGTATCTAACAGAAACCTCTGTGACAGACCTTTTATGGCACAGTTGGAACGAGTATGCCAATGCCATCCGAAAGCACTGATCCTCCGGGAAAAAGATCTTACGGAAAAGGAATATGAGGCACTTGTAGAGAAAGTACTGGAGCTTTGCAGCCAGTATCAGGTGCCATGTATTCTTCATACTTATGTGGATGTGGCAAAGAAATTATCACATCCTATGATACATCTGCCACTTTTGGTTCTTGAAAAATACAGTAATAAATTACAGGATTTTCAGATAGTAGGATGTTCTGTACATTCTGTAGAAGATGCATTGAAAGCACAGAAACTGGGAGCTGCTTATCTTACAGCAGGACATATTTACAGCACTGACTGTAAGAAGGGACTGCCACCTCGGGGACTTGATTTTCTGGAAGAGGTCTGCCGGAAAGTAACCATTCCGGTGTATGCCATAGGTGGTATCCATATGGGAACAGGACAGCTGGAAGAAGTGATGGACAGAGGTGCAAAAGGCGGCTGTATCATGTCTGAAATGATGAGAATATAGCTTCTCCCATAGAGATTTTGCCAGGAAATGGAATTACAAAACAAAAGAGTGCAGATAAATCTCCCGGGTTCGGACCCGGGAGATTTTAACATAATATATAACAAGAATTCTCCTACCTCTGCAGGTAGTGAGATGAATTGTAGATCTGAGCATAAATGCTCAAAAGAATTTTATAAATAAAAAAGAAAAACACTTGTTCTCATAGATAACTTGTATTATAATAAAAAAAGAACATATTGTTC
>OLPT01000988.1_pt1 | contig 18570 bp, 18 predicted proteins | sample 1673051 | NCBI WGS metagenome assembly OLPT01 (sample SAMEA3136750, study PRJEB25190) | human gut metagenome | biome: human gut; feature: human-associated habitat; material: faeces | place: Austria | collected 2013
ACAAGATGGACCCCACCCGCTTTGAGGTGACCGATATCTACAAGACCTCGGTCTGCCCGCTTGCCAAGGTGATGCGTATCGAGTGCCGCAAGCGCAAGATCAAGCACCTGAAGGTGGTCTACTCCAAGGAGCCTGTCATGACTCCCATCGAGGATGACTCCATCAGCTGCAAGAACCACTGCATCTGCCCCCCGGGCACTCAGCGCAAGTGCACCGCGCGGCGCACCGTGCCGGGCTCCAACGCCTTTGTGCCCTCAGTGGCCGGTCTGATCATCGGCGGCGAGGTGGTCAAGGACCTTGTGGGCTTTGTACCGCTGAAAGGGTAAAACAGGCCACAGCTTCCTTGCTGCGTGGGACGATTTGGAATGCGCTCCGTGTTGCTCTGCGCATCATCAGCGAAAGAACGATTTGAAATTTTGAGGTTCTGAAAAGCCCGCGGGCTTTTCAGAACCTCTTTTTCACGCTTTTTACGCGCTGCAACGTTTCATAACATAAAATTGCAACCAATTTGCAATTTAGTATTGCAATTGGGAAGGATATCGTGTATAATCTTCCCTGCACGAAAATGCAAACTGATTGCAAATTGTTAAGAGACGACCCCATGCGGGTCTTTGGAGCGATTGTTTATGGAACTGTTTCTGGATGTTTTGGGCGAAACCTTGGTGGATACCGCCAAGATGCTGCCTTTTCTGTTTCTGGCCTACCTGCTGATCGAGTATATCGAGCACCGCCACGGCGAGCGCATCGAGGCGCTGCTGGCGGGCGGCGGGCGCTGGGGTGCTGTGCCGGGTGCGGTACTGGGCTGTGTGCCGCAGTGCGGCTTCTCCGCCATTGCGTCCAACTTCTACGCCTCCCGGGTCATCACGCTGGGTACGCTGATGGCGGTGTACCTTGCCACCAGCGATGAGGCTATTCCGCTGCTGGTGTCCATGCCCGCTTACTGGGATAAGCTGGCCGTCCTGATGGTCATCAAGGTGGTGTACGCCATCGTGGTGGGCTTTGTGCTGGATTTTGTGCTGCGGGGCGTGCTGCCCAAGGGGCTGCGGGGCGGCTACACCGGCCATGCGGACGAGGTGGACTGCCACGAGGAGCACAATGATGCCGAGGGCAACGAAAAGCCCATCTGGCAGGCGGCGCTGCGCCACACGCTGGAGATCTTTGTGTTCATCTTCGCTTTCAGTCTGGTGTTCGGCATGATCGTGGAAGGCGTGGGCGAGGACGTGTTTGCCGAGATACTGGGCGGCATGGGCTTTTTCCAGCCGGTGGTGGCGGCTCTGGTGGGCTTGATCCCCAACTGCGCCGCCAGTGTGCTGCTGACCCAGCTGTATGTGGAGGGTGCGCTGCGCTTTTCCAGCCTTGTGGCGGGGCTGTGCACCGGTGCGGGTGTGGGCTTGGCTGTGCTGTGGCGCGCCAACCCCTCGTGGAAGCAGAACCTCTTCATCACCGGTCTGACATGGGCCGCCGGTGCCTTTGTGGGCGTGGCGATGCAGGTGGTCGTGGCGGTGTTTGCCTAACGATAATAATATTTTGAATTTCGGGACAGTGGGATGCCTGCGGGTATTCTGCTGTCCCATTTTTCTTTTCCCCCTCTCCCGCTGGACTTTGAAATGTGTTATACTGGGAGAAAACGATGCACACAGGAGAGATGACCATGCAATATAAGATTCTGGCAAGCGATTACGACAACACGCTGATGCCCTTTGGCGAGGCAAAGCCCCGCCCGGCGGTGGTAAAGGCGGTAAAAAAGCTGCAAGCCGCCGGGGGTAAGTTCGTGCTCAGCACCGGCCGCTCTTACCCGGGCATCCGGGACAAAAACCAGTTGGGCGGCATCCGGTACGACTACGCCATTACCTGCAACGGTGCCTGCGTGGTGGACAGGCAGGGCAACGTAATAGCCGAGCATCCGCTTACCAGCGAGGAGATGTATGTGCTGGTGGATTTTTGTGAGGATTATAACTACCCGCTGCAATTCAACTTCCGGGATGCCTATTACGCCTACTGCGAGTACGAGTATCTGCACACCGGCTATCAGATGATGAACAGCCCCGGGCTGGACTGCGTGGACGGCGAGGATCAGGACAGGCATCTTTTGGATATGCCCCACGCCGCCTTTGCCGCCATGCCGCCGCAGGAAGTGGAGCGCTTCCACGAAAAATACGGCTACCTTGGCCTGCACTGGATGCAGACGGGCGCGCAGAACGCGGACGGCTACTGCTACTACGATATCGTGCGCGGCGGCATGGATAAGGGCGTAGGGCTTGCCGACCTGTGTGCACAGATGGGGCTTACGCTGGCGGATGCCGTGGCTGTGGGCGATTCTGCCAACGATGTGGGGATGCTGAAAGTCGCGGGCCTGAGTGCCTGCATGGCAAACGGCACCCCGGACGCCAAGGCCGCTGCCGACCGGATCATCGGGGACGTGCGGGAGGACGGCGTGGCGGCGCTGATCGAGGAACTGTGGTTCGACGGCCCCCGCGCGGAGCCCTCCGGCAAAGATTTTGGCTCCGCATGGGGCAATATTGAAAGTGCAGGCGGCAGCTTATGAGCTTTGCACCGGTGTACGATGACCGCAGCCGGGCGCTGATCTTGGGCACATGGCCCAGCCCCAAAAGCCGGGAGATGGCCTTTTACTACGGCCATCCGCAAAACCGGTTCTGGCCGCTGCTGGCGGCGCTGACCGGGGAGCCGCTGCCCGCGCGGGAGGATATCGCCGCCAAAAAGCAGCTGCTTTTGCGCCACGGGCTGGCGCTGTGGGACACGCTGGAAAGCTGCACGATCACCGGCGCATCGGATGCCTCCATCCGGGATGTGGTGCCCAACGATATCGCCGGGCTGCTGCGCAAAGCACCCATCCGGGCGGTGTTCTGCAACGGTGCCACAGCGTACCGTATCTACACAAAATATCAGCAGCCGCTTACCGGCATCCCGGCTGTCCGTCTGCCCAGTACAAGCCCCGCCAACGCCGCCTGCAGCCCCGCCCGGCTGGAGGAGCTTTGGGGCGCTGCGCTGGCGGACTGGATCGTAAAATGATGACAAGGCTGTAAATTCTTTTGCGGGATACTTGCGTTTTTTTGCGGACGTTGTATTATGGATATCATAAGGGGCGCACTGCCCCGGACAAGGAGAAATGACCATGAGCAAGATCATCCGCACCCAAAAGCCCAGCGTGCTGCCCTTTTACGCAATGGCGCTGGTGTTTGTGGTGCTGTGCGCGGTGCTGCCGGTGTATAAATTATGGGCGCTGCTGGTGGCGCTGGGCGGTGCCGCCGTGGCCTTTGGCGTGGCAAAAAAGACCTGCCCGCCCCGGGTGGTGGAGCACGAGGTACCCTTCCACACCGGTGTGGAGGATGTGGACCAGATGCTGACCGATATCCAGCAGAAGCTGGACACCCTGCACGCGCTGAACGAGGCTTTGCCCGACCCGCAGCTGTCCGCCGCTATGACCCGCATGGAAAAGGCGGGACGCTCCATCGTGGAAGCCGTGGAAGCAAACCCCGCCAAGGCAAAGCAGGTGCGCCGGTTTGCCAACTACTACCTGCCGGATGCCGTAAACGTTCTGCAGCAGTATGCCAAATTGGCAAAGCAGGGTGTGCGGGGCGAGAACGCCGCCGCCATCCGCGCCGAGGTGGAGCACAACGCCGCCTCCATTGCCACGGCTTTTGAAAACCAGCTGGATGCCCTGTACGCGGCAGAGAGCATGGACCTGTCCGCAGACCTGACCGTTTTGCAGAATATGCTGAAAGGGCAGGGTCTGAGCAAGTAAAAACGGAACATTCCCTCGGGATTTTGAAAGGAAGGAATCACTTATGGCTGACAATACTCTGAACTTTGATCTGGATGCCCCCGCAGTGCCCACCCTGACGCTGGACCCCACCCCCGCTGCTGTGCCGCAGGAGGAAAAGCCCGCCGCTGCCCCTGCCCCGGAGGCACAGGTGAACCTGACCCCCGAGGAGCAGGCCATGGTGGATCAGTTTGCCCAGAAGATCGATATCACCAACAGCCAGCAGGTGCTGCAGTACGGCTCTGCCTGCCAGAAGAAGATCGGCGATTTCTCCGAAGCAGCCCTCTCCAAGGTGTCCACCAAGGATCTGGGCGAGGTGGGCGATATGATCACCGACCTCATTGGTGAACTGAAGAGTTTTGATGCCAACGAGGAGCAGCAGAAGGGCATTATGGGCTTCTTCAAGAAGAAAACCAGCCAGCTGGATGCCCTCAAGACCAAGTACGACAAGACCGAGACCAATGTGGAAAAGATCCAGTCCATGCTGGAAGCCCATCAGGTGCAGCTGCTCAAGGACATCGCCATGCTGGACAAAATGTACGAGCTGAACATGGCCTACTTCAAGGAGCTGAGCATGTATATCCTTGCCGGCAAGAAAAAGCTGGCCGATGTGCGTGCCAACGAATTGCAGCAGGCTATGGATAAGGCCAAGGTCTCCGGTCTGCCGGAGGACGCACAGGCCGCCCGCGACCTTGCGGACCAGTGCGAGCGCTTTGAGAAAAAGCTGTATGATCTGGAGCTGACCCGCAACATCAGTTTGCAGATGGGTCCACAGATCCGTCTGCTGCAGAACAACAACACCATGATGGCAGAAAAGATCCAGTCCACCATCGTGAACACCATCCCGCTGTGGAAGAACCAGATGGTGCTGGCACTGGGTCTGGCACACAGCCAGCAGGCCATGCAGGCAGAGCGCGCCGTGACCAACATGACCAACGACCTGCTGAAGAAGAACGCCGAGGCGCTGAAGCTGGGCACCATCGAGACCGCCAAGGAGAGCCAGCGAGGCATCGTGGATATCGAGACCCTGCAGCAGACCAACAAGAGCCTGATCGAGACGCTGGACGAACTGAACAAGATCCAGAGCGAGGGCCGCGCAAAGCGCGTTGCCGCCGAGCAGGAGCTGACCCGCATCGAGGACGAACTGAAAACCAAAATGATGGAGATCCGGAGCTGAAATGGCAAACGCTGATTTTTCTCAGAACAAACAAACCGCTCCCGGCGGCTTTGACGCGGGCAGCTACCGCGAAAAAGCAAAGCCGGAGCAGGCCGTAACGCTGACCCCGCGCCAGCAGAAGCTGGCCGCACTGGAAGCAAAGCTGCCCGCAGCGTTTTCCACCCGGGCGGCGGCGCTGGCCTTGAGCGTGGTGGTGATGCTGGCCGCTTTTTTCGGCTTTGGCAGCGCCAAGCTGCGGGGCAAGTACAACACCGCCCGCCAGTGGTTTACCGCAGGGGTCGCCGCCGACAACGGCTATAACCTGAGCGAGGAGCTGACCACCCGGGAGAATACGGCGGCGAATATTCTGACCACTGCCTCCAACACCCTTGGCGCAGACAGCGCCGAGGTGCTGGCTGCACAGGAGGCACTGAACGATTTCTCCGCTTGCCTGCAGGCGGTGCAGAACGGCGGCAAAAGCCAGTCGCTGACCTCGCTGCCCTATTATCAGGGCAGCACGATGCACGCGCTGTATCAGGCCGATCAGGCACTGGGCGCTGCCATCGACCAGCTGTATGCAAAGTTGCAGGAGCAGGCCGCCGACCCCATGAAGATGGGCGCGGTGCAGGGGCAGTACGGTCAGTTCAACAGCGCAGCCACCATCATTGGTACTTTGCAGTACAATACGGCGGTGTATGAATATCAGAAGGAAGTCGGCGGCTTCCCGGCCAGTGTGCTGGGCGCTTTGTCCGGCGTGAAGGAGGTTGAACCCTTCGCATGAAAAACTTTGCAAAACGTATCAGCGCACTGGTGCTGGCCGTGGTGCTCAGCGCGGCGGTGCTGTGCCCGGCGGCCTTTGCCGCCCAGCTGCCCAGCCTGCCCAAAGATCAGTGCGTGGTGGATGGTGCTGGTGTGCTGAGCAGCAGCACCGTGCAGACCATCACCGAACTGAACGCCCAGTTGGAATCCAGCTGCAGCGGCGCGCAGATCGGTGTACTGACAGTAGAATACACAGGCAATGATTCCACAGAGGATTACGCCACACAGGCTTTCAACGCCTGGGGTATCGGTTCGTCCTCCAACAATAACGGTGTTCTGATCCTGCTTGTGATGGAGTCGGCACAGTATGCGGACGGCGACTACTACCTGACCTATGGCGACGGCTTCCGCAACACCACGCTGGCAAAGCAGTCCAGCGCCATCGCCCAGACCATGGAAGACCAGTTCGCCGCAAAGAATTATGACGGCGCGGTGACCACCTGTGCCCGCAACGTGGCAAACACCATCGCGGATATTTACGGGGTCAGCCTTTCCGGCGGCACCGGCAACACCGTGCAGCCCGGCTATCAGGGCAGCCAGAGCCGCGGCGGCAGCACCCTGACCGACATCCTGACCCTTGTGGTCAGCGTTGTGTTGCTCATCGTCATTATCCGGTCGATGGCCTATGTTTTTGCCAGTCCCTGCGGCTGGCTGTGGTGCTTCGGTGGGCCGCGGCCTCCCCGTGGACGGCGGCGCGGCCCGCATAACCCGCCCCCGCCGGGCGGCTTCTACGGCGGCTTTGGCGGCATGGGCGGCGGCTCCTTCGGGGGCGGTGCCGGGCGCGGCGGTTTCGGCGGCGGCAGCTTTGGCGGCGGCTTCGGTGGCATGGGCAGCGGTTCCAGCCATGGCGGCGGTGGTGGCCGTGGGCGGTAATGAGAATAAAAAGAGAAAGGCGGTGGCTTTACCACTGCCTTTCTCTTTTTTACGCCTTTTATCGTGAATGGAATTCATTTGACAAAACAATTTTTGTAACTTATACTGGATGACATCACGAAAAATAAAGGAAGTATCTGTCATGCTGACTCTGGATAAGATCTACCACGCCGCCTTTGTACTGAAGGACGTAGCGCGCAAGACCGACCTCATCGAAGCCCCCAAGCTGTCCAAGGACTGCCAGCTGTACCTTAAGACCGAGAACCTGCAGGCCACCGGCAGCTTTAAGGTGCGAGGCGCTTACTATAAAATCAGCCAGCTTTCTGAGGAGGAGAGCGCCAAGGGCGTCATTGCCTGCTCTGCGGGCAACCATGCGCAGGGGGTGGCGCTGGCGGCTACCCGGCGCGGCATCCGCAGCATCGTCTGTATGCCGGACGGCGCACCCCTGATGAAGGTGGAAAACACCAAAAATCTGGGCGCGGAGGTCTGTCTTGTGCCCGGCACCTACGACGAAGCCCACGACAAGGCCGTGCAGCTGCAAAAGGAGTACGACATGACCTTTATCCACCCCTACGATGACGAGCAGGTCATCGCCGGGCAGGGTACCATCGGCTTGGAGATCCTTGACCAGCTGCCGGATGTGGACGCTGTGGTGGTGCCGGTGGGCGGCGGCGGACTGATTTCCGGTATTGCCTTTGCCATCAAGACCCTGCGCCCGGAGGTCAAGGTGTACGGCGTACAGGCCGAGGGTGCCCCCAGTATGTACCGCAGCCTGCACGAGCACAAGTACCAGACCCTGAAATCTGCTTCCACCTTTGCGGACGGTATTCAGGTCAAGACCCCGGGCGAGCTGACCTATCAGCTATGCGAGCAGTATGTGGACGATATCGTTACCGTGACCGAGGACGAGACGGCGGCGGCCATTCTCTCCCTGATGGAGAACCAGAAGCTGGTGGCTGAGGGTGCAGGCGCTGTGCCGGTGGCAGCAGTACTGTTCCACAAGCTGCCGGTGGAGGGCAAAAAGGTGGCCTGCGTCATCTCCGGCGGCAACATTGATGTGAACATCCTGAACCGCGTCATCACCCGCGGTCTTGTGATGAGCGGCCGCAAGGCAAACCTGACCATCGCGCTGGAGGACAAGCCCGGCCAGCTGAAAAAGGTGGCCGAGGTGGTATCCCGCTGCGGCAGCAATGTGGTGTCGGTGCAGCATGACGGCTCCGACCCCAATATGCCCATCTCCAGCTGCTTCCTCAAGCTGACGCTGGAGACCCGCGATGCCGCCCAGATCGAGCAGATCCGCACCGAGCTGACCAAGGCCGGTTTCCAGCTGGTCACCGAGCGGGTGTAAACTTCATCGTTTGCAAGAGTGAAAGCCTTCCCCCGGACGGGGAAGGTGGATGCGAACGTAGTGAGCAGACGGATGAGGGCGCAGGCAAGCAGCAGCTTACGGGAAATTACCCCCTCGTCTGGCTCTATCCGAAGAAAAAAGCGAATTTGTTCTAAACTTGATGTAATATAAAGGAGAAAATATACTATGAAAGTCGTATCTACCGCCAACGCACCTGCCGCCATCGGCCCTTACAGTCAGGCACTGGATCTGGGCAACATGGTGTTTGTTTCCGGGCAGATCCCGGTAGACCCCGCCACCGGCACCATGGCCGATACCGTGGAGCAGCAGGCCGCCCAGAGCCTTGCTAACCTGAAGGCGATTCTGGCCGAGGCGGGGCTTTCCATGAACAACGTGGTCAAGACGGTGATCTTTCTGGCCGATATCAACGATTTTGCCGCAGTGAACGCAGAGTACGCCAAGGCCTTTGCCGAGCCGTTCCCCGCCCGCAGCTGCGTGCAGGTGGCAGCCATCCCCAAGGGCGCAAAGCTGGAGATCGAGTGCATCGCCGTGCGGGACTGAGCGAAAAATAAGACAAGAAAAGCGGGACACCGGAGCATCTGCGGATGCTTTGGTGTCCCGTTTTTGATAACGTTTAAAACTGGTGCATTTACTTCTGCACACCGGCCTCGCATTGCTCGATGAACTGCTTGGCCACCCGGGGGCTGCGGCCGCCGGCACGCAGGGCAAAGGCCTCGGCCTTGAGCAGCAGCTGCTCGGTGGGCATCTGGATGTTGTGCTGCTTTGCCAGCTCCTCCAGAATGGTCTCGAACCGTGCCTTCTCCGGCCGCTGGAAGGTGACCGTAAGGCCGAACCGGGCGGAAAGGCTCATCAACTCCTGCCGGGTGTCGGCTTCATGGATGTCGTCGCCGGTGCGGTCCGAGAGGGTTTCCTTGATGAGGTGGCGGCGGTTGGAGGTGGCGTACACCGCAATGTTCTGAGCGCGTCCGCCTACGCTGCCCTCCAAGATGGCCTTCAAGGCGGCAAAGTTGTCGTCGTTGGCGGTAAAGCTCAGATCGTCGATGAACAAAATGAACTTGAGCGGGTTTGCCGCCAGCTTGTCCATCAGGTCGGGGATCTGATACAGCTGGTTCTTTTTTACCTCTACCAGCCGCAGTCCCTCGGGCGCAAACTCGTTGGCAATGGCCTTTACCGCGCTGGATTTGCCGGTACCGGCGTCACCGTACAGCAGCACATTGTTGGCGGGCATCCCGGCTAGCAGTGCCTTTGTGTTGGCGATCACCTTTTCCCGCTCCTTCTCGTAGCCGGGCAGCTCGGAAAGGCGCTGCGGGTCGGGGTATTTTACCGGCACAAGCTGGCCGTTCTCCACCGTGAATACATGGTGCTTTGCAAACATACCGTAGCCCTTTTTGCCCACCTCGCTCATGCGCTGGGCGTAGGCGGCGGCAAGGTCGAGCTCACAGGTCTGCCACCGGGGCAGGAAAGCCAGTTCCGGCCGCTGCGCCTGCTCCGAGTAGGCGGTCTGGAACAGCTCGTCCAGCGTCAGCCCGCACAGCTGCTGCAAAAACTGCAGCTCGCTGTCCAAGGCGCTTTGCAGCAGCGCGTCCAGCTGCCCGGCAGCGGCCTGCCGCACGCAGATGGTCTCGGCCTCCAGCACAGCATTGCTCAGGTAGCTGCCCCAGTTGGTGGTGTACTCGAACAAAGCGGCCTCAAAGGCGGCTACGGCATCGCATACCGGGCCGTAGGAGGAGCAGCCCGCCTCCATGCGGTCGGTCAGGTCTAAAAGCTTTGCCACAACAGGGTCGTTCAGCAGGGCGCGGAACACAACAAGCCCATGCAGATGGGCATTCCATTCTCTTAATTTCATAGGTCGATCCCTTTTCCTCTCCAATAGCACATACCCTACAAAACGCAGGTACGCGGATATCAAAAGTATACAGCGGTTCGGGCGGGGATGCAAGGGGTGTTAAAAATGCTTCATCTTTGGGCTGATTCAGGTTACAAATTGTCGATTGACAAAAGCCCGGTTTATAGTATAATTTACATCAACAAATGCGCAGATGGGAAAAAGTACCACACGATCCCCACTGTTCAGAGAGCTGCCGTCTGGTGCAAGGCAGTCAGCGTTTCGTGCGGAAAATCATCCCGGAGCAGCCTGCCCAACGGGTGCAAACCCCTGTAAGCAGCGCCGGTTGCAGCCGTTACCGTGCAGGGCTTTGTTGGAAGCCCGTGAGAGGGTGTGCACAGCACGCCAACGAGAGTGGTACCGCAGAGAGCTTGATGTTACAAGGTCTTTGTCTCTTGAAGAAAGCAGGGGACAAGGGCTTTTTCTTTTTCAAAAGCTCTCCCTGAGGGAATGGATAAGAAGTGGAACAGGAATAGGAGCAACACCATGCAGTTGAATGGTTCTCAGATCTTTGTAGAGGTCCTGTGCGAGCAGGGAGTGGACACTCTTTTTGGCTACCCCGGCGGCGCTGTGCTGAACCTTTACGACGAACTGTATAAGAATGCCGACCGCATCACCCATGTGCTTACCGCCCACGAGCAGGGCGCAGCCCATGCAGCGGACGGCTACGCCCGCGCCACCGGCCGCACCGGCGTGGTGCTGGCCACCAGCGGCCCGGGCGCTACCAATCTGGTCACCGGCATTGCCACCGCTTATATGGACTCGGTGCCCATGGTGGCCTTTACCGGCAACGTGCCCACCAGCAGTATCGGCAAGGACGGCTTTCAGGAAGCGTACATCGAGGGCATTACGGTGCCCATCACAAAGCATAACTTCACGGTGCGCCGGGTAGAGGACTTGGCCGATACCATGCGGGCAGCTTTCCGCATTGCGCAGAGCGGCCGCAAGGGCCCGGTGCTGGTGGATATCCCCAAGGACGTGACCGCAGCAGTGTGCGAGTTCACCCCCAAGCAGCCGGAGCCCATCCGCACCGTGACTACCTATAATGAGGAGCAGGTGCACTGGGCGGCAGACCTCATCAACGCCGCCCAGCGTCCGCTGGTGTACTTTGGCGGCGGCGTGCGCAGCGCAGCCAGCTGCCAGCCGTTGCGGGATCTGCTGCACAAGGCGGAGATCCCCGCCACCTACACCCTGATGGCGGCAGGCGTTGTGCCCTATGGCGACCCGATGAATCTGGGCATGCTGGGTATGCACGGCTGCTACACCTCCAACCGGGCGGTGGCAGAGTGCGATGTGCTCATCGCGGTGGGTACCCGCTTCTCCGACCGTGTGGCGCTGAACCCCAAGACCTTTGCCAAAAACGCCACCATCATCCAGATCGACATTGACGCCAGCGAGCTGGGCAAGAACGTGGATGTGGATCTTTCCATCGTGGGCGATGCAGCCTATGTGCTGAACGCCATGCTGCCCCAGATCAAGCCCGCCAAGCACCCGGAATGGATGACGATGATCCAGAGCTGGCAGGCACAGGATTACCACCCTGTGTCCGACCCCACCCGGCTGATGCCCCATCAGGTCATCGGCGAGGTGTGCAACCAGTGCGGCCCCGACGCCGTGTATGTTACCGATGTGGGTCAGCACCAGATGTGGGCGGCGCAGTACCTGCGCCACACCAAGAGCCGTGGCTTTATCACCAGCGGCGGCCTTGGCACCATGGGCTTTGGCTACGGTGCTGCCATTGGTGCCCAGATGGCACTGGGACGCCAGCAGCGTGTGGTGATGTTTACCGGTGACGCCTCCTTCCACATGAACCTGAACGAAGCCTGCACCGCCGTCAGCTACGAGCTGCCCATCATCACGGTCATCTTCAATAACTCGGTGCTGGGCATGGTGCGCCAGTGGCAGACCAGCTTTTACGGCAAGCGTTACAGCCAGACCGACCCCCACCGCAAGACAGATTTTGTCAAGCTGGCAGACGGCTTTGGCCTGAAGGGCTACCGCTGCACCAATCTGCCGGAGTTTCAGGAAGCCTTTGCAGATGCCTTGCAGCAGAAAGGCCCCACCTGGATCGAGTGCATCATTGACAAGGACGAAAAGGTGCTGCCCATGATCCCCGGCGGCGGCGATATCAACGACATCATCATGGAATAAGGAGGACACAGCATTATGGAATCTGATCAGCGCAGGGTCATCAGCCTGCTGGTGGACAACCAGAGCGGCGTTCTGGCCCGGGTGTCCAGCCTATTCTGTCGCCGCGGCTTCAATATCGACAGCCTTACGGTGTCCGCCACCAACGACCCGGCAGTCAGCCGCATCACAGTGACCATTACCAGCGATGAAAAGGCCTTGCAGCAGCTGGTATTGCAGACCGAGCGGCTGGAAGTCACCCGGCAGGTGTTCGTGCTGGACAGCGAAAAAGCGCTGGAGCGGGAGCTGCTGCTGCTCAAGGTGGAATCGGACGTGCACAACCGCACAGAGCTGCGGGAGATCGCCTGCATCTACAAGGCAAAGATCATTGATCTTTCCCCGGACAGCATGGTGTTTGAACTCATCGGCCGGCCGGACAAGCTGGACGCTTTCCTGAAAATGTTCGAGGGCTACAACATCCTTGAGCAGTGCCGCACCGGCGTTACTGCACTGGAGCGCGGCGGGATGCACCAGCATATGCAGAAGCCGCCGCAGGAGGTGCGTTCCGTCCAGCTGCCCCCGCCGGGCGCAAGACGAGCATAATTACATTGCTTTTCCGCTCAGGGTGAGCGAAAGATAGAACAGAGCATACAAGACCGGAAGATAAACCAACCAGAAAAGGTAAAAGGAGACTAACGATTATGGCTATCAAGAAATACTACGATTCCGACTGCAACCTCGGCGTGCTGGACGGCAAGACCGTCGCTGTCATCGGCTTCGGCAGCCAGGGTCATGCACACTCTGAGAATCTGGCCGAGAGCGGCGTCAACGTTGTGGTGGGCCTGCGCAAGGGCTCTGCCCACTGGGCAAAGGCTTCTGAGTTCGCTGCCACCCATGACAACTTCAAGGTGATGGAAGTGGAAGAGGCTGCCAAGGCCGGCGATGTTGTCATGATGCTGGTGCCCGACGAGCTGTGCGCCGATATCTACAACACGCAGGTGGCTCCCTACATGACCGAGGGCAAGGCACTGGCCTTTGCACACGGCTTCAACATCCACTTCAAGACCATCACCGCTCCCAAGAACGTTGACGTGATCATGATCGCTCCCAAGGGCCCCGGCCACATCGTCCGCCGCCTGTACACCGAGGGCGAGGGCTGCCCCTCTCTGATCTGCGTGGAGCAGGACTACACCGGTAAGGCCAAGGATATCGCACTGGCTTATGCTTCCGGCATCGGCGCAGGCCGTGCAGGCATTCTGCAGACCACCTTCAAGGAGGAGACCGAGACCGATCTGTTCGGCGAGCAGGCCGTGCTGTGCGGCGGTGTTTCCGAGCTGATCCACGCCGGCTTCGATACGCTGGTGGAGGCCGGCTACGAGCCCGAGATGGCCTACTTTGAGACCTGCCACGAGATGAAGCTGATCGTTGACCTGATCAACGAGGGCGGCTTCTCCAAGATGCGCTACTCCATCTCCAACACCGCTGAGTACGGCGATTACCGTACCGGCAAGCGCCTGATCACCGAGGAGACCCGCAAGGAGATGAAGAAGGTTCTGACCGAGATCCAGGACGGCACCTTTGCTTCCGAGTTCCTGACCGAGATGAGCCCCAAGGGCGGCCGCAAGGTGCACTTCCTTGCCAAGCGCCGCATGGAGGCTGAGCTGCCCATCGAGAAGGTGGGTGCTGAGCTGCGCAGCATGATGAGCTGGCTGAAGAAGTAAGAGGAGAACCCTCTCAGACCGCTTTTCGGCGGTCAGCTCCCCCGAAAGGGGGAGTTTTTGTTGAAAAGGGAACCTTATAGCTCCTCCGCGAAAACCTCTCCCTCTCGGGAGAGGTGGCACGATACAGCCGTGACGGAGAGGGCTTTATCAGAAAAGAGGATTTGCAATGAGAAGTGACAACGTGACCAAGGGCTCGGAGCGCGCGCCCAACCGCAGCTTGTTTTATGCGCTGGGCTACACCCCGGAGGAGCTGGAGCGCCCCCTCATCGGCGTGGTAAGCGCCTACAGCGAGATCGTGCCCGGACACATGAATCTGGATAAGATCGCCGAGGCCGTCAAAGCCGGTGTGCAGATGGCCGGTGGTACCCCCATCCTGATCCCCGCCATCGGCGTATGCGATGGCATCGCCATGGGTCATGTGGGCATGAAGTACTCTCTGGCCTCCCGCGAGCTGATCTGCGACAGCGTGGAGACCATGCTGATGGCACACCAGCTGGACGGCCTTGTGCTGGTGCCCAACTGCGATAAGATCGTGCCCGGCATGGTGATGGCAGCGGTGCGCATGGATGTGCCCGCTGTGGTCTGCTCCGGCGGTCCCATGCTGGCCGGTACTTACGGCGGCGAGGAAGTGAGCCTTTCCAAGATGTTCGAGGCCGTGGGCGCTTATAAGGCCGGTATGATCACCGACGAGCAGCTGGAGGACTGCACCTGCAACTGCTGTCCCAGCTGCGGCAGCTGCTCCGGTATGTACACCGCCAACAGCATGAACTGCCTGTGCGAGGCCATCGGCATCGCACTGCCCGGCAACGGCACCATCCCGGCTGTGTACTCCAAGCGTCTGCAGCTGGCAAAGCACGCCGGTATGGCTGTGATGGAGATGGTGCGCAAGGGCATCACCGCGCGCCAGATCATCAACGAGCGCTCCATCCGCAACGCACTGACCTGTGATATGGCGCTGGGCTGCTCCACCAACACGGTGCTGCACCTGCTGGCTATCGCCTACGAAGCCGGTGTGCCCATCGACCTGAAGCTGTTCAACGAGATCAGCGCCAAGACCCCCAACCTGTGCCATCTGGCACCGGCAGGCCCCACCCACATGCCGGATCTGTACGCAGCGGGCGGCATCCCGGCAGTACAGGCGGAGCTGGCCAAGAAGGGCCTGCTGGACTTGGACGTGCCCACCGTCACCGGCAAGACCCTTGGCGAGAATATCAAGGGTGCCCATATCCTGAACGAAAAGGCCATCCGTCCCATCGAGAACCCCTACTCTGAGACCGGCGGTCTGCAGATCCTGTGGGGCAACATTGCCCCGGACGGCTGCGTTGTCAAGCGCAGCGCTGTCGCCCCGGAGATGCAGCAGCATTCCGGCCCGGCGCGGGTGTTCAATAGCGAGGAGGAGGCCATTGCCGCCATCTACGCAGGCAAGATCGTCCCGGGCGATGTGGTGGTCATCCGCTACGAAGGCCCCAAGGGTGGCCCGGGCATGCGGGAGATGCTCAACCCCACCTCTGCGCTGGCAGGCATGAAGCTGGATAAGACAGTGGCCCTCATCACGGACGGCCGCTTCTCCGGCGCATCCCGCGGTGCTGCCATCGGCCATGTCAGCCCGGAGGCGGCCTCCGGTGGCCCCATCGGCCTGATCGAGGAAGGGGATACCATTTCCATTGATATCCCCAACGCCTCCATCACGCTGGAGGTCAGCGATGCAGTGCTGGCCGAGCGCAAGGCAAAGTACGTTGCGCCCGAGCCCAACATCAAGACCGGCTGGTTGAGCCGTTACGCCCGCATGGTCACCAGTGCAAATCTGGGTGCGGTGCTGAAATAAACGTAACGAAAGCGCCTGTTGTGCGGATGCACAACAGGCGCTTTTGTCACTCTCCGTATTTCATGAGCATGGCGCGGACGGTGAGGAAGATGATCTTCCAGTCCACCCAGAAGCTGCGCTCCTGGATGTATTTCATATCCAGCGCCACCCACTCGTCAAAGCTCATCTCGTTACGGTGGGGTGCAATCTGCCAGTAGCAGCTCAGTCCGGGGGTGACGTACAGCCGCTGGCGCTGGTAGTCGCTGTACAGCTCTACCTCCCGGGGCAGTGCGGGGCGCGGCCCCACGATGCTCATATCGCCCTGCAGCACGTTGAGCAGCTGTGGCAGCTCGTCCAGACTGGTCTTGCGCAGAAAACGTCCCACCCGGGTAATGCGGGGGTCGCCCTTGATCTTGAACACCGGGCCGTCCATCTGGTTCTGGCTCAGCAGCTCATTCAGCTGCTCCTCGGCGTCCGGGCACATGGTGCGAAACTTATACAGCCAGAACAGCTTGCCGTCCCGTCCTACCCGCCGCTGCCGGAAAATAGCTCCGTCTCCGGGGCTGTCCAGCACGATGGCAAGGCTGATCAGCAGTGCCAGCGGCGCAAGCAGGATCAGCGCCAGCAGGGAGAATACGATGTCCTGTGCACGCCGCAGCACCCAGTAACGCCGGTGGCTGCGCAGCGTCTTTTCCCGGTCGATAGAAATTTGCGGGGCGGCGCTGATTGTTGACTCCATGCAATGACCCACTCCTGCCTGTAAAATGTGTAGAATCTTTACATTATTTTAACATAAAACAGGACGCAATTCAACCGGATGAAGCGCGGCGGGCGGGGGACTGTGAGCCTGCTGAAAAAAAGTGAAAAAAGGTGGTTGACAAAACCCTTTTCTCATGCTAAAATAAACAAGTCGTCCGGCGCACGGATGCACAACAACTGAATATGGGCGTGTTCCCGAGTGGCCAATGGGGACAGACTGTAAATCTGCTGCTTTCAGCTTCGGTGGTTCGAATCCACCCGCGCCCACCAAACAAGAAAAATCCGAACCTGTTTCCGATTGGAGAAGGGTTCGGATTTTTCGTTTTCTTCGGGTACAACAACGAAGGCTCCCGTGGACGGCGTAAAACTCCGATACCTTGTCATAGGCCGTAAGTCGATAACAAGAATTGGAGGATGCGATTATGAAGTACGATGAAAGAGCTTGCAAGTTTAACATGGACACAGGCTGCGTGGAACTGCTGCTCCAAGATGGCAGAAAAATTTCTATTGACTGCACCGGGGTCGAGGATGCGTTGAATGTGACCATAGCACAGCGGACGGAACTGGACTATCTCATCTATAACGACCCGCTGGCGTATGCCGAACTGATTTTGAAAGGAAACCCGAAGGAGTATCTGAAAAACGCAGCCGGAAGCCACGGACTGGAAGATTAAGGGCAAAAAAATAAGAGGTGTGCCCAAGCGGACACACCCCGGTAAGAAACATCTATGTAAAGCAGGGCGTTCCCTTTACCGGGAGCGTCCTGCTGTTTTTATGCGGCAACAGGCAATGCTTGTAGAACTTCCTGCTCTTTCAGCCATTCCTCGTATTCACGCTGGCCTTCCTCGCTGTTGAAAAACTCAACCATGGAGGGATAAAAGCAGCGTGCAAGGGTTTTGATTGCTTCATCCGGGTAGCCGGATTTGTTTGACTTCTTCTTTTTGTTCAAATAGTATCCTCCGAAAATCAAAGTTCCATATCCTGTCCACGTCTGCGGTTTCGTTGCTGCACATTCATGGTGCGCTCCTGCTTGGAGGCAAGAATCTTTTCCAGAAAGCCGCGTACCAGTTCGGGCGCACGGTGAAGTGCATCCAGATAGGGCTTCACATCGTACCACAGGTCGTGGTACTTGTTGCTCCAACGGACTGCTTCTTTCTTGGTGGTGGAAAGTTCTTCTTTCAGGCGGCGGTTCTCCACGTCCATCATATAGCCGTGGTCGGCTTGCTTTTTCAGTTTGGAAAATTCTTCTTCGGTCAGTGAGTAGTTACCGAGGAAGGTGCGCTTGCCGATATAATCCAGATCGCGCGCATGAATGAGAGCTTCTTTCGTGAGCGTAGCCTTTTTCTGAACGGCGGCAAGTTCTTTCTCCTTTTTGGAGAGGGTCTGACTGGTTTTAGCAAGCGACTGCGCTTGCTGGTTGGCTTGAGCGGTCAGAGTGTCCAGCCGCTCCTGCTCTCGTTGGACTTTGAACTGGGTGACAGTCAGGTGTTCTTCGGTGCTGCCGCGCTCACCACGTTCCACATCCGTATACCCGGCGTTGCGCATATAGTGGAAGAAATCGTCTTGCAGGACACTGTATGACTTCTTCAGGACTGGCTTGCCGTTCTTTTGAAGCACAGGCTTTCCGGCATTGTCCAACAGGGGCTTGGATGCCCACTTCTTGCTCCGGCTGACCTGCATGACGGTCTCCTTGACTGTGCCGACCAGTGCCTTGTCCTTGCAGCGTTTCGACCATAGGATTTGCTTTTCCACCACAGGCACATAGACCACATGGAGGTGGTAGTGGTAGACCTCCCGGCCTAATGCTTCGGTCATGGCACGGTTGACCTCATCGGCGTGCATGACTGCCGAGAGGATATACTGCTCACCACCCACGATTTGCACAGCAGCTTTGTAGGCATCCTCATAGAACTGCTTGGCGAACTCATAGCCGCCGTGATTGTCAAAATAGGCAGAGTTGACATCAAAGACCAATTCGCCGTAGTGGGTGGCATCCGGCTTCAGGCCGCGCGTGGAGATGGTTCCAGCGGCTTCTAGTTGGGCGAACAGGTCAGTGTAGCTGGCGGTGGGCTTTTTGAAGTGGACGTTCCATGCAGCGCGCTGGGGGATGATGTCGGGGTTCCGGTAGCTGTCCTTTTCGCGCTCGTTATGCTGCTGAGTGTTGCCAACGGCCTTGTCCGAAACGGCGAGATTTCGAACACTGGTGCGGTCAATGCCATCATTTCTTGCCAAAGGGCATCCCTCCTTTCAAGGTTCATCGAGAGGTGACGGGGAAC
>OLPT01000994.1_pt1 | contig 18518 bp, 14 predicted proteins | sample 1673051 | NCBI WGS metagenome assembly OLPT01 (sample SAMEA3136750, study PRJEB25190) | human gut metagenome | biome: human gut; feature: human-associated habitat; material: faeces | place: Austria | collected 2013
TAATCTGTTCCATTACTTTCCGCAGAGCCTCAAGCCCTTTCAGACGGCTGATACGATTCTCTTTCGCCTGCGACAGCATAACGATAGCTCTGATCGGATAAGACTTATTATTACAAATCTCTGAACTTCCGCACACCGGCCATCCATTCGCATACCAGCCATCTTCTTCGCGGATCAAAAGAGAACGATCCCCATTCACCGTCCATGTTCCACGATACTTTTCCCACAAGTCAGCCTGCGTAGATTTTCCCGTCTCTGATGGCGCAGAAAAAAGTACAGCCGTATCTTTATAACACATATACGCAGAATGCAGAATCATCGCATGGTCCTTCATCGCCTGCTTCTCCAATGAAAATGCTGCCAGATACACCGTATCCTGATCAAGCATCCCTGTCACTTCCGCGGAAAACCAGACACGATACCGATTCACGCCCTCCTGACTGCTGACTGCATAATGCCAGTCCATCCCAAGAAAATTAATAAAACGACATTCTCCTTCGGCTGTCTGAAACACCATAAGATTATCTCGATAGATCACCCTTCCCGTCTTTTTCTCCAAAAGGGCCTCCTTTATCTCGTCAAGATTTTCTGACTTCTCCACCTGATAATGAATAACTTCCTCATCCGGCCTCTTCGACTGCCCGGTCCGGAATTTTTCCAGATTTCGCGGACTTTTCATAGATAACGGAGCCGTAATCTCAATCTCCGTATGTCCGATCCTGTACAGGCGGGTGATTGACTCATTTTGTTGTTCTACCATGTCCCATCTTCCTTCGTACACTCGATAAAGCCATTCTCCACAAGAGCACCGACAAAAGCAATCGTATCCCTTCTTGCAGTCTCTTCATCAATCTCATATGTATCCAGCACCATCTGGATCATCTCTTCCAGTCCATCCACCTTTTCAATATTCTCCCAGATAAATTTGGCCGTATCACTGATCGTGATCATTCCATTAAATTCCTGCGAAGTTGCACCTGTCGGCACCAGTACACATTCACCCGCGATTTCCCTCAATATAAATTCCTTAACTATCTTCATATAAACGTCCCCCTGATTTTATTATTCCATCATAGCATTACTAGTATCTATGCGCAACTATCCACTTTTCATTTTACCAGCTTTCCATAACACCACATAACCGTCCGCCGGATCGGAATCATATGCAGCCACACATGTTCAAAAAATTCCCACCAGAAATCTCCCGGTTTCATCCATCTTTCTTTTCTCCGGACTTTCGTGATCAGCGCGAAGATCTGCTCTCTTTTCACCGGACCTTCTATCTGAGTCTGCGCATCCCCTACAATATAATAACCTTCCGGGCGTATCTTCCAAATCCGGTGCATGACATACTGTCCTGTTTCCCTCTGGAAAAATACCATATCGCCCTTTTTTAGTTTTCTGTCCGGCTTTTTAAAATATATCATATCCCTTGCATGAATCAAAAATGGTGCCATACTGCTTCCAAATATCATCATACTGACTTCTTTTCCTTCTTCTGTCAGTTCCTTGAGCATGCCAACATATTCTCTTGTATTTACAACCTTCATCTTCCTCATCCCGCTTTTCTTTATCTGTTCCATATATGGTGCCACAAATTCTTTTTTATCATAACATTGCATTTTTCTTCCTGCAATATGAATCAAAAGATTACTTTGATTCGCTCTTATTTTATGCTATATTATAAATATATGGAATATATCCCATACACGCATTGGAATGAGTTTTATCTGTTCGGGAAGGAGGGGTATATATGAATGTAGCGATCTGCGATAGATATGATACTGACATAATACACATTAATGAACTCTTGAACGCCAATATTAAAAAGCACATGCTTAATCACGCATTATTTGATGTAGATTTCTTTACTTCAACAGATGCGCTTTTAAAATCTCCTAAAAGCTATTCGCTTATCTTTCTGGGGATTTTGATGCCGGGAACAGATGGTATAGAGGCTGCCAGACAATTGAAAGATGGTCCAAACCCTCCAATAATTATCTTCACGACCAAAAGCACTGAACATTGCCTGGCAAGCTATAATCTTGGAGTTGAAGGATACATTCTGAAGCCAATCAGAGAAGAAGATTTTGAGAAAGTCTTTACCAGACTTTTGCTTCCGATATTCCCTTCAACACCTACACTGGATGTATATTCGAACCGGCTGTTGTGTCATATTCCGGTTTCCGAGATTTTCTATATCGAAAGTATCGGAAGAAAATGCCTGATACATACCGCTGCAAAAACATTCGAAACCAACATGGCGTTAAATCACATCGAAAGCATGTTAAATGACACTTCATTTATCCGTTGTTATCGCAGCTATCTTGTAAATATGAATTATATTCAGGATATCAGGGACACTGAGATCCAACTGACTAACAATGACAATATTCCTCTGACCTTACGTAAGCGAAGTTCCATTGTCAAATTATTCAACAAATTCCTGATATCACGTTCAACTTAAAAGAGATAAAAAATATAAGGGATCCGTCGAGGTCCCTTACATTTTATCTCTTTTTATTTTTTTATCTCTTTCCGGTTCTCTATACTCCGTTCAGGATTCCACCAATGATCTGTATATTACTCTCCGCCAGATGTTCCATTCCGTCCATAATATAATCCACTCTTGCAAAATCCTTTCTGACAACGAACACTGCTCCGTCTGCATATTGTGCCAGCACGACTGCATCCGTCAAAAGCCCGGCCGGTGCACTGTCCAGGATCACGTAATCCGATACCTCTTCCAGCTTCTTAATGATTCGTCCCATCAACTCTGTTCCAAGAAGGTCTGAACCGTCACCGATTGTCTTGCCTCCCGGAAGAAATCTGATACGCATCGTTGATTCAAGTCCGAGTTCCTTCGCTCCCATCAGACAATTTTTCATCCTTGCCTTACGTTCCAATATCTCTCTAAGTCCATCTCCATCCTCTTGCACGCCAAGTATCTGACGGTCCGTCGGATGCCTCAAGTCACAGTCTACAAGCGTGACTCTCTGGCCAGCCTGCGCAAGTGAGAGTGCCAGATTCACTGCCGCAGTACTTTTTCCTTCTCCTGCCAGCGCACTTGTGACAAGAAATGTCTTCATATGATATTCCTGTGCATTATACTCAATCTTGTTCCGGATGATTCGGAAAGACTCCTGCATCTTCTCCTCTATCTTCGGATCCGTCAGGATCATACGCATAGCCGTTGACTTTGATCTTCGCTTCTCATGCACTTCCGGAATCGTTCCAAGACATCTTGTGTTCATCCATCTATGGATGTCCGATTCCTTTCGGATCGTTCTCCTTGTCACCACCAGAATCCCCGTCCAGAGCATGACGAGCAAACATCCTGCCAGCGCACCTTTGACCGCGTTCTTCTTGAACGCTTTCGGATTATCCGGCTGAGCCGGAATCCCTGTCTCATCCAGCATTTCCATATTCACCTTACCAACGATTACTTCCGAGATCGCCGGATAATTTTCTTCAACAGATTTTAACGTAGCATACGCCCTTCCCGCATCCTGATCCGTCACCGAAATCGTCAGAAGATTCGTATTCTCCGCAACCGTCGCCTTGATGACTCCCGGTACGGCCGCAACATCCATATCCTTCGCGACCTTCCTTTTCAACACGCCGCTTGTCAGGATGTATGGAAATGTCTTCGCCATCTGCTCTGCTGCCGAGTTATTAAAGAATGACGTAGAACCCGTATCCGCGATTCCCTGCTGTTCTCTCTGTATATTAACTGTAAATGTTGCCGATGCCGTATAGACCGGCTGATACTGAACCCTCGCCCGTATATAAAAGAATCCCGATCCGAGAATCGTAAAGATCAGCACCCACGCCCACATTCTGCGGAAAATGCGCAAATAATCCGACAGTATCTCTGTAATATCTATCAGCCCTGCTTCCTGGCTTTTTTCCTTTTCCTGATCTGCCATTATCTGGTCTCCTCTTCCTTCTGTGATACTTTTTCCTGTTCCTCATCTGCCCGGTTATAATAATAAGAATGATACTTTCCATAGCCATGATATCTGCCATAGCGGTATTTTCCATAGCCATATCCGTAACCATATCCATAACCGTAGCCGGAACTTAATACCGCACCGCCTACGAGCACATCGTTAAATACACATCCTGCCAGTCCGTGTCCATAACGGTCCAGCATATCGATCGTATCATTGATATATGGTATTTTCGTATAATTCTGCTTCACGACCAAAAGCGAAAAATCCGCTCTTCGCGCCAGAACCTCTGCATCTGCTCTTCCCTTAGCCGCAGGTCCGTCGATAATGATAAAATCCATTTTCTCCCGCATCCTCTGTAAGAATTCGTCAAATTTCTGCGATCCTAGAAATTCCGTTGAATGCTTATGTACCACATTATTCGGCAGTAAATATAACGACTTATCCGGCATTTTGAATATCAGAGACTCCAGATTATTCCCGATCCGATCCGAAAAACCGGCTCCCTCCGGTACGTCAACATTTAAGAAAGCTGCAAGGGAGCTCTTACGCATATCTCCCTCGATCAAAAGTACCTTCTTGCCTCTCTGTGCCATAGCCAGCGCAAGATTGGCTGCTACGATCGTCTTGCCTTCTTTCTTCATCGTACTTGTTACAAGCAATACCTTATCCTGATTCTTGCTCCGGTAATACAAAAGCTTGGTACGCATCTTCTTGATCGTCTCTACAAACCCAAAACTTACCGCCGGTTCTGTAATCAGTATTTTCTTCTTCTGCCTCTTTAGACGGGCTTTTAAATTCCTGTATGACGCTTCATGATTCAACGTGCCAAATACTGTTGTATCCAGCTTCTCCGTTACTTCTTCCTCACTCTTTACATTATCCTTCTGATAAGACATAAGAGCCAGCAGCGCGATCATCAGGACTACTCCTGCCAGGAACCCTTTCTTCATCACACTGCCGCCCCGAAACGCAACATCAGCCGCCGACGGGAAATTTGGCTCCTCAAATACTTCCATGACTACTTCACCAAGCACATTTTTCGATACGTCCTGATAATGCTCCAGCATACTCTTCAACAGTTTAAATGATATCTCCGGCGAATCGCTTGTCACAGACACCGTCAAAAGATTCGTCTCCGGCACAACTGCAATCGTCACCGTTCCCGGAAAGCTCTCCATCTTCAGACTTTCAGATACTTTCTTTTTCAAGATCTGGCTGTTCATGACTGACTGAAATGTATCCGTCAACTTCTCCGTCTGACTTCTATTCGCATACGCCCCCGTACTGGATCCCTTCGCTGATACTACAAATGTCGTGCTGGATGTGTAAGTTGGATGATACATCCAGGCTGCTGCAATATAAGTAAGCAATGACGTTGATATCGCGATAAAAAGTATTACCCACCAGTTTTTCAACACATCACGGATCACATTATACATATCCTCGATCTGCTTTTTCTGTACTTCCTTTTCCATCTCGTTTTATCCTCTTTCTTTCGCTCTGCTTTCTCTACTGCACAATTACAACCAGCCTGCTTTTTCCACTGACTGCACCTGCATTCATAATATAATCCACATAATAAGAGCCGGCCTCCGCAGTATTTACATTAGACTGAATCGCCAGTGTACCATCTTTATCCGCACCATCATAATATTCATTCGGATCAAATGACGCTCCAACCGGAAGATAGATCAGATAATCCTTTAACTTTACGTTAATTCCCGCATAGCTCTTATCGGAAATACTGATCTGCGTCTTCAGATACACCGTATTTCCGGCACTGTCCATGACACGGAACTCAATCGGATACTCTCCGGCCACCTGCGTATTTATCGTATTTTCCAATGTATACTTGATATTCGATGTCAAATCTCCATCCAACACACTGTCTGCGGATATCTTCGATGACACATCTACTTTCTCGCCTGCCGCAAAGCAAAGAGAGCCTGTCATATGAAATGTCGGCGGCGTATAATCTTCATATACAATTGTTCTTTCCGCTCTTCCTACATTCATGCTCTTGTCAACCGCCGCATAAGTGATCGTCCGTTTCGCTTCATCCGTAAATTCAGACATACTCTCAACCACCAGAGATTCCGACACATCACCGGAACGATTGTCTTTTGCACTAACGCCTTTTAACAGATCTTCCTCTTTTGCGCCGACTGACACCGTAAGTTCCGAACTGTCACAAGAAATGACCGGCGGCTTTTTGTCCCGTATCATCCGCGTATATCCCTGAAATGCTGCAAATGCACTTACTGATACAAGCAGCAGGATTATGCTGAATATCTTTAATCTCTTCATCTGTATATCCCTCTCATCTATTCTTCTATCTGCATTCTTACTTCTTCACCTGAAGCACTGCAATCTCCGGACGGTTGTTCCATCTTGGAAGCATCTGTCTTTCACTGCTTAACCCACTTGTCACAAATATCTCCATCTTCCCGATCGGATAGATTCCATGTACGTAAGACGGAAACCAGCCCTGGTCTCCACCGTAAAGCCCTCCCAGAAATGGAAGGACGACCTGTCCGCCGTGGTCATGTCCACTGATCACCAGATCCACATTCCAATAATTCGATGCATCGCCAAATACAAAGCTGTCCGGTCTGTGACACAGCATGATCTTATAACGATCCGTATTCTGGAAATCCTCCAGAAAATCCCGCACATCACCGGTCAGATTCTCTGCACTGTTATCTCCGTCCAGTGCAAATGCATAGCTGTACATGCCGCCGATACGCACCTTACATCCGTCGATCTCTACATCCTGATAACCATTTTCCAGCACACAAACATCCGCATCTGTAACTTTCCTTACAAATTCAGACTCCAGCGGATGATTCTTCATCTCCTTGCCCTCTGTGTTACCGATATAATCAAGCTCATGATTTCCAAGCGCATAGTAAACCGGCGCGATCTTCGTAAGACTCTTCACCAATGTGACCGGCACTTGCGCACTCTTTGAATCTTCATTCAATATATCCCCGTCCAGAATGATCATCTGCGGCTTCTGCTTTTTGATATCCTGAACAAGCCGTTCATTATTGCTGCCAAATTCATGGTCATGAAGATCCGAAATCACTACCATTCGAAATCCCGAATCTGTAATCAAATCCATCCCCGGCAAATTCTTCACCGTCACCGGATATTTTTCCACCTTGATCCAGTGGTAAGAAACCACCATCTCACCGATTATCCAGACCAGAATCACGATGATAACCAGAAATACGATAGCTGTCTTGCGCTTTATTAATCTAGATTCTCCTGTCTTCTTCATCACGAATCCTCCTTAGAGAATAACCCGTTATTACTATACCAAATACACCGGAAATGTACAAGAATCATTCTATCGCTATAATATCCAGATTCCCACAAGCACATTCAAGAACGTCCCACAAAAGCAATACCGCCATCCAGCTGTTATCTGAATGACGGTATCCGTTCAAAGGACAAATGTCTCTGCCCCGATCATCTTATTTACTTTCTAGAATACATTTACTGTCAGAGTACCTGTAGTTCCATATTTCACCTTGGTTCCCCAAAGCTTGATTGTCCAGTATCCACTCGGAACTGCTTTCTTAATCTCAGAAGCACTGAATGAATACTTGCTTCCGGCTGAAGTCTGAACACCTGTCAGTGTTGCTGTTCCAACCGTCTTGCCAAATAACTTCTTGTAAGTTACTTTCAGTGTTGCAACCTTACCGATCTGTACATTCACATCTGCGCTCTCACCATACTTCACTGTCTGGTCTGCAATCTTGGAAGCATCCACAACTGCATATCCTTCCGGTAGTGCTGATGTCACTGCTGACTTGATCTGATCAGCTGTAAATGTTGCATCTGTGCCCTGCTCGCCGTTAGCTGTAAGGGATGTAGATGCGATCGTCTTGCCTGTGTAATCTACCAGGTTGAGGTTGGCGGTAGCGTCAGCCATTGGAACCGGATCTGTGAAGCCCCATGCATACAGAGCTGATGTCATACTGTCAGCGGAAATCGTCTGAAGTGCATTTGGATCATCACATACCTTCAGTTTTGTAATAGAAAGAACCTTTTCACCCGTATTGGTAATTGTGATTGTCTTCTTATTATCTGCACTGTCAGTTTTTCCTTTAATTGTGTAGAACATATCTAATGTAGAAGCTGTTCCTGGAGAAGAATTCTGTCCATCGTCAATCGTATAAGATGCCTGTCCATCAACACCTTTTAATCCAAGCTGTACTTCGCGTTGGGTGTTGAATGTCATAGTAATAGCAGATCCCTTTGCAAGATATACTTCATTCTTAGGTCCGTTCTCTAATAACTCTTTCTGGTTATCTTTATTAACCTGACCATTTACTGTAATAGCCGCCTGAGCCTTCGTAGTATCCGCTGTAAGATCTTTGTATACCTGTTCACCGATTGCATATACTTTTCTTCCGTCTACTCCATATGAACCAATGTCTGTGATATCTCCAAACTGTAAGTCTCTTACTTCCAGGAAGTTCGGATTATCTTCATAATCAGCTTTATAGATACTGCTATCTTCATTTGTATTATATACACGGAAACCATCAATATTAACTGTGTCTGCATTTATTGAGTGTGTAATACTAACGGTATAGTTTCCATACGCCAGATCTGTATCAGAATATACCGGAACACTGTATCCATTTGCTGCGCCTGCTGTTGAATTACCAGCCATTTTTGTATCTACAATAGCAATTTTTTCAACCTTATCTGAATCTTTATTTGTTATTTTAATTGTCAGATATCCGCTAGATGGTGTTGTATTCGCAAGAATATCTACTCCTGTACCTGTAAAATCAAATGTTGCTTTATCCAGTTTTTTATTACTTGTAGCCTGTGTACCATTTAATTCGGCCGCTGTATTCGCATAAGCTCCATCATAGCCGTAATTATTCGCATCCTGACCTAAAATTGCTTTTGTCTGCGTCCCTGTACCCTTGGATGCTCCTGTCCAGTTGCCATCATAAGTAGCAAAACCTTCTTCATAATTAACTGTTGTCGCTGGGTAAACCGCTACATTGATAGTCTGATAACTCTTTCCACTATAACTGATTTTTACAGGAATTGTAACTACTCCGGTAAGAACCTTATCTGGCGTATAAGTAATTGTTCCATTCTTATACTCTGCACTACCATTACTAATGTTTCCAAATCCAACCTGTATGCCTGATATACTGTCATCTTTAACCAAATCACTTATCGGAATCTGTAATTTCAAACCATAATCAATAACATATGATTTGTCCAACTTTTCATTATTAATATCATAATGAAGTGTTAATGTCTTTCCATCTTCAGAAACATTTGCCTTTATATATTTGTAAAGACCACTCTTGTACTGTGCTGCAACATTTGGAATTGTTGTAACATCTTTATTAAAGGTCTGGTTAATGCCTGAACTATTAGTTACATAAGCGTTATCTGTTAAATTAATATCACTTCCCGCCGTAACCGTTCCTGAATTCTTTAACGAATTAACAAATGTTGGTTCAACTTCTCCCTGATTAAATTTCATTACAATCTGGCTACGTGTAATTTCTTTCTTATATGCATCATCATAATATACTACATTCAGGTTTGTGTTTTTTTCTACTGGTTTGAGATAGATCAATACTAATTTTGCAGTATTTTTAGCACTCCATTTAATACCAGAAGCTTCTCCATTAACCATCGGTGTTGTACCGGCATTCTCTGTCTCATCCCAAACCATTGTCTCATCATACCATTTTGTACCAGCTTCTGTTTCTTTTTTATTCCAGTTAATGCTGTCATTAGTATACCATTGATTTGCACTGCTATTATCTTTTCTTACTCCATCTGTAACTGTGATTTTAGAAATATCATAATCGCTATTATTAGTCGGTGCAACAATGCCTATATTTCGTCCATCCCAATAATTGAAAATAGTTGTAGATTGGGCATACATTTTATCCTCTGTCGGTGATACGGTGCCATCCGGATATACAACCGCAACTGTTAATGCAACCTGCCCAGCATTTCCTGAAGTATCTGGTGTCGTTGCGTTCGTTCCATAGCCCCAATCTTTTACAGAGGTTTCAATTTCTTTTGTTACTTCTGTCTTCTGTAGATAATAAGCTACCAACTGATCATCTGATTTAAAATAATGCCATTTTCCATCTTTAGTCTTATACTGCCAAGCATTACTATATCGAATATGAGTTATTGTCGTCCCATTTGTAGTTTGATCAACGCCGGCTTTATCTGTTTGTTTATGCGTTGCATCCAAACGAACAGCCTGCCAATAATAAACTGTCACTGTTCCATCCAAGAAAGAATACGCTGCATTTTGTGCTTTGCTGTCAACTGCAACTCCTTCATCTGAAGGTGCTTCATTTTTATTAATGGTTACTTTCTGATTTGTCTTATTTGTATCATCATAAACTTTGTTATTCGTAATCCAGTATTCTATATCTATACTATCACTGGTTAGTGCATCAGATGGCGCTGCATCTACGACATTAATCGTATATTTAATTCCATCAATAGTAACATACGTAGTTCCAGATTTTATACCAGTAAATGTAACTTCTGTATTAAATGTTGATGCAGTTGTTTGAGTTGTAAAACTATAAAGATTACCTCTGTTTGAAGATCTTAACTTTACATTCCATCCTTTTGTGTTATTTAAATAATACTTACCAATACTACTGTTATAATACATACCACTTTGATCATATGACCAACTACCTTTGCTTGATGTATTTATATTTAACCCTTTGTCTATTTGATTATAAATCGGATTTAAATAATAACTTCCATCCTTCAATGTAATATTGTCACCGCTTTTACTTACCGCCCAAATAGTCGCTTCATTAATATCTGTTGTATTTTCAATAGATGTATCATTTCGCTTAATATAATTTCCGTTACCATCAGAAATAATATATTGTTCATTTTCTACACTACTTATTTTACTTCCTAATATACGTGTTATACTACCTGGAATTTCTTTCTTTTCACCATTTACTGTAGCAATTGATGAATCCTCCGTTGGATATGGTCCGCTACAATCTTTTCCTTCAATTGTCTCTGTTGTCGTACCACCTACATTAACTGTAATTGTTTTTTCTGTCGGCTTTGTCGGCTCCGTTGTTCCTCCATTGCTTGTATTGCTCGGCAATGTTTTACCGAATGCATCAATCGTCGCCGCTGTCGAGCTAACTACATTATCTTCTTTTCCTGCTCCCGGATAATCACACCAGATACAGAACATTGCTCCTGCCGGATTATCAATAGTTCCTCCTTGAAATACTTTATAATTAAATCTACTCGCTTTTTCAGCATTACATTGCCACTCAGGGTTTCCTAATACCCAATAATAATCACCATGTGTATTAATCAACTTGAATCCCATGGAAGCAAGAGTAGTTGCAGGCATTGGCGTGTAGCTAGACCAGCCATTAGACCAGTAACATACGATAATATCGGTATCAAATGTTCCACTCCATGTATTATTATTAAAGTAAATACCATCATTAAATGCCATTGGTGTCATTCTGCTTTTTTTTATCGCATCAGCCATCTCATTTACATACTGTACATAGTATTCGTATTTTCCAGCACTCTGCAGGTTACCAAATCCCATATCTCCGCTTGTGAATTTATCATTCGCATACTCGTCAGCACCGATATTAAAATACTGACATCCTTTACCGGCAAAATAAGTGATATATTTCTGAATCAATGTCTGTGTAAAAGCAACTGCTGTGCTGTTTGTTACATCAATTGTTCTTGCAGAACCATTATAAGAACATGTTTTTCCTGTCAGTGAACTGGCTGCACTAAGAATTGCATCCATATGTCCCGGGCTGTTGATACATGGGATTACTCCCAGGCCTTTACTCTGTGCATACGCAATGATGGTATCCATCTGAGACTGCGTCAATTCATCTGTATCAAAATCATAATATGCCTCATTGCCCGCATGAATAGCGCTGGATACATCGCTGCTCTTATAAGTTGTTCCATTCACTGTTAAACTCATATCATTCAGCAAGAATCTTAATCCATCGTTTCCTACAGCAAGTTGAATATAATTAAATCCTGCCGCTGCTGCATTATCGATAATTTTCTTAATGCTATCAACACTAAAGTACTTACGTCCACAATCCAGAAATGTGATTTTAAAGAAATCATCTGTGTTGCTTGTTGTCCTAACTCCTGAACTTTGTGGATGCAGCCACTTATCCTCTAACGTCACCTCGTCATTTTCTTCTTCAGAATCACTTGAAACGACCGCTTCTTTGTTCGCATCTTCTGAAGTATTTGCATCTTCTGACGCATTTACATTTTCTGACATATTTGCATCTTCTGACGTATTTGCATCTTCCGAAACATTGGTCTCTTCTGTTGCAGTCTGATCTTTTTCAGAGGCATCTGTTCCAGTTGCAAAAGCTGTTACGCTGACACAACTCATCATCATACAAAGAGTCAATATAACGGCCAGCGTCTTTTTAAGTCTTTTCATAAGCCATCCTCCTTAATTTTTTCTTTCTCATTTCTTAATTTTATAAAAACTGCTTCAAAATATATTAGCAGTTATTAACTGAATCAAATCTGCAATTCATCTCTTGCGATTTTCTTCATTTCCTGCACCATCTTGCATAGATAGGTTGGAATTCCTTCAGTCTTGCCAGTCTCCGCATATGCCATTGCCGCACAAGAATGACACATCTGCTGATCCGGACACTTCTCACATATACTGGATGTTCGAAGTTTTTCACTTATTTCAACAATTTCTTTCCAAGCTTCCAAAAATGTCTTATCTGTTATACTCACTTTAGGTTCCGGCATCATTCCACATGGTGTCATATAACCATCCCACGTTATCCAAAATGATGCAGATCCTGCCCTACATCGGATTCGTCCATCAACTGGATCAACACAAGATTCATCTAATCCCAGTGGCTCTGTTAGTCCTTCCAATATATTATCCAAATATTTCTGATAAGCTTCTTCACCTTTCTGATATCTATAACGTTGCATATGATAATAGGCCGCTTCTTCCGGCTCAAACCGATCATTCTTCCCGGTCATATTCTCATCTCTGCGCACCGGCGGATACATATATGTCGATACCGAAAGAAACACTTCTTTTTCTTTTGCAAAGCGAACCATTTCTTCCAGATCTTTTGCATTATGCGGTGTCAATGAACAATTCAACTTTACACTTATGCCTGCCTTTTTCAGCTTGCATATTGCGTCCTTCACTTTGCTACATACACCTTTTGCTACACACAGTTCTTCATATGTATCATCATTTGCACCGTAAAGTGTAATATTTACCCGGTATGGTGGATTTTCTTTCCATCTTTCAATGACCTGATCATTAATCATCGATCCGTTCGTATTAATCCCTATCAGGAACCCCATCTTACTTAGCCTGTCATACAGCTTCCAGAAATCCGGCCATAAAAGCGGTTCGCCACCTGTCAGTAATAGATAAAGCATACCTTCTTTTCTTGCCTGTTCTGCCAATTCAATCCATTGTTCCAGTGACATCATCTTCCGAGGATGCTCTTTCACTTCCTGGATTGTTTTTCTGACATAACACATCTTACATGCAAAATTACACACCGGCGAAAGTTCAAAAGTTCCACTCAATGGTATTTTTCTGTCTCCTGCTTTCTGATACAGTCTGTCTGTCAGCCTCGCTATAACTGCCTGTTCTGGAAAACTCATAACTCTGATTCCTTCTTTAATAATTCTTTTACTGCCTCTACTGCCCTTTGATCTGGAGTACAAATCAGACGGTATATCGGAATATCCGATACCAATTCTGTCACAAGTGTGATTACTCGTTCTACGAATTCCCGATTCCAGCTATACACTGTACAATTTCTGAATATTTCCCGAAAAGCTTCTGATTTTCGTAACGGCATTATCCTACAGTCTTCTCCCTGTGCCAATAGCATAATTGCCCTGACCGGGACACCTTTATTCACATAGCACTTTGATGAGCCTGCATATGGAGAACCATATCCCATCCATACATTTTCTTTCTTGTACAAAATCGGGCGGTCGCCATTAATCTGTTCTGCCTCTTCATATTCTTTCCAAAGTTCGGCCTGCGTTGATTTTCCAATTCCCGATGGTCCTGAAAAAATCAATCCTCCGAATTGAGTATTTAGTAATGAAGCATGTAAAATCAAGCGATTTTTTTGTATAAGGAACTGTTCCCATCCTGTATGAAAAAAGCTATTATTCGTATCATCGAAATGATACTCATTTCCTTTTAAAACGGAAATAACAGCCTTCCCACTTTCCGGCATCGACTGTAAAACTGCATATACCCGATCACCTTCTTTGTGATCCTTAAACAAACGTATATACTGGTTATCTCTTCTTCTGATCACATCGTATTCCAGACCACTATATACCTTTGTTCCCTGTATATTTTCCAGTTCATCACATACCACACATTCAAACAGACATTGCTCCTTCTGCGCATTTTCTTGCATATAGAATGGAATGAAATTCTTCGTTATGCGAACAGGCCACTTTGTCTTCAATGAAAATTCCATCTCTGAAAACTGAAAATTATAAATATTCTCTATATTCATTATGACTGAAATAACTTTGGAAGACCTTCAGTTCCAGAGGTGTAACAATAAAGACTAACCCCTATACTGCAAGTAGGCTTACCTACAAAACCACCAACAAATTCCGCTCCATCGTCTTGATATCTATCCTTTACTATGGAACAGTCGGTTTGATTTGCGGCTCCAAGTTTATAATCACATACGGCTACATTTTGAGACAGCTCAAACTTCTCCATATAAACCTGCGGCTTCTCATATTTCTTCTTCATGCCCTTCTCCTTTCCTTAAGTATCTATAAAGTAACACCTGCCGCCATCAATAACTGATGCCGGCAACTGCTGCTTCCCCTATGTAACATTCTTCGGCCGTCACGGTGGTGCTTTCGCCTGCCGCCAGTGATTCTACCGTCTTCTGGTAGCTTTTGCCTCCGAAATATTCGTCATCCATTACGTCGTGATAGAACACGGTCATGTTCTGGATGGCTTCCTGCGATATATTAGTAAGACCAATATTCGTATCTTCTACGGTGATCGTCAGTGCATCTTCGTGCAGAGATACATCGTTGGAATATTGTGTCTTTGCGTCGATTTTCTTTACGGCCGGCTTGTCCGGCAGTTCCTGGTTCTGAACCTCAAATGCTGTGACTGTCTTGCCTGCCGGAAGTGCTTCTACCTGATAAGTAAGTTTCGTTCCGTCTCCGACTGTGACTGTGATCTTCGCGGATGCGAGGTACGTGTCTGAGCAGTTCGTCATCTGAATTGCTGCTATGTTGTCGCCTTCCTCTGCGTTGTTGTCCGGATTCGGGCCGGCATAGCTGAATATAGATTTCATTTCCAGTTTGCCGTCGTCGAACTGATACGGAAGCTCCAGGCCTTTTTCTGCTTTCGCTTCTTCCTTCTTTGCTGCTTCCTGCTTTGCCAGGCTTCTTTTGTGTCCTGCCAGAACTACCAGCAAGATTATCAGTAATACCAATACTACGCCAAGCGTTGTGGTAATAATGTTTCTTTTTTTTCTTTTTCCAGAATTCATTGTTGTCCTTCTTTCATTCGGAAATGTAGTCATGATTCCCGAATATTTTTCAAAATCCATTTTATTATATCTCTTATGCGTATTTTCGCACCATACTAAAGTATTGTTTTTACGCATATTTTTTTCGGCATTTCTTATTTTTTCTCTTCGTTCCACTTCTTGACAGCCTGTACTCTGTTTTTTACATTCATTTTTTTATAAATGTTATAAATGTGTCCTTTTACTGTTGGAAGTTTGAGGTTCATTTCCTTGCAGATCTGGTCATTCGTAAGGCCTTGTGCGAGGTACTGAAGAATCACTGTCTCGGTCATTGTAAGGTGCTCTTCTTTCTGATATTCCGGATTTTTCTGCATGTTACGGACTTCCTTTTTGGTCTTGCGCAGGATCGTCTCCAGATAATCTGCCTCCGGCATATGTAATACATTTCCATAATTGTACTTTTTCTTGCGATGCCACCCTTCCGGGAAATTATGTTGCATCCAGTCAATGTATGCTTCCAGCACTTCTCGTCCGTTCATGCCGTATTCTGTATAGAACATGATATATCGGCTCTTACCGTTGACAAGAAATGATTCTATCGCGCTTTTGAGTGCCTGTCCATGCTGCCCCAGACTCCATTCCGCAACGGCCTTTTCGAACAGAACTTCCGCATGGATTCTTGAACGCCGGTGTGTGTTCAGATACGGAAGCATTTTTTCCAGAATACGCTTTGCTTTCTCGTACTGATTCATCATCAGATATCCCTTTGCCTGACAGTAGAACAGAATAAGATTCTCTTGCGTGACCTCTTTATTTATAAGCGCAGACGTTCTTTTTAGCCAGTCCGCAAGATATTCCTGACCGCCATATGCATTCATGTTCAGACTGCCTACTGCCCTTGCATACTCTGCCAGCTCACGATTTTCCGAATAAACAAGCTTCGCTTCCAGACTTTCAAGTCGTTTTTGCCGCTCTTCATCATACGAGAACCGCTGTATTCTGATCAGAAGCCACAAAGCACTCAGGCGAAATGCGAATGGCAGATCTTCTGTCTTTCTAAGAAGCTGTATATCTTCATCCGAAACGGCATTTAGACGGTCCGTTTCCAGATAATATTCGATCCGTGCAAGACGATAAAATATCCACGCATCATCATCCAGACACTCTTTCCATTTTTTTGCGAGCTGTTTCTCGCTTCGCTTTTCACAGGCGAAAAGTTCGGACAGATCTCGCATGTCGCACAGACAGCTTGCCTTTGTTCCTTGTAAGATAAGAAGTCTTCCGGTGTCCGGTTGGAGTTCTTCGACCCATTGTACCAGCGAAGTCTGTGGCTGCACAAAGTCCAGATTGAGACGTGCTTCCGGCGTCAGACTGTCATATTGTGAGGTGTCATATTGTGAGGCAGCATCCGCCTTTTTCGTAATCTGCTCCAGGCAATACTGCTTCAACGCCTCCGCATATGCCTTGACATTTTTCGAATGCTCCAGACACTGTAACTGCTCCAGTCTGTGACCGTGGTTTTCATACCAGCTTCCCAGGCGGAACCATCTTCCACGCCCGAAGGCTTCCATTTCTCTCTCTTTATCGTCTGTAGACGCATCCTCGATATGACAGAATATCGGTGCCGTCGTCCATCTTTCATCCTGTTCTTCCTGCAACAGGATTCCTTTTCTCATCATCCGTCTAAGGATCTCTTCTGCATGAGAGATACCAAGAATCTCTTCGCACATCTCTTCATTGATCCACGGAGCATACTGTGCAAGATATAAAATGTCTGCTTCTTCCTGTGGCAAAGTATCCCATATCATTTCTTTTATGTAACAATTCACCTCATACCAGCAACTGCCCGGATTCCATGCACCGTATTTTGATTCCAGGCGTAATATCACATCTATAATACCTGCCCAGCCTCCGCTATATTGCCATAACTGTTCCGATGATACACTGCTTCCATAATGATTTGCCAGACATCCTATCTCATCCTGACTTAACAACATACTGTTCTGGGTAACGAGTCCCATCTCGCGGTTCCAGAATATGTCAAGCAGCTCTGACGGGATCTCGTCACGCCCGATCAAAATCACCCGGTCTTGTCCTCTCAATCCCCGAATACATTGCCGGATGATTCCGGCTGTATGTGCTGACAAATTCCCCGGTACATTTTCCAAAATCAGCCATTTTGAGTTGTCCACCTGCTTATCCACGTATTTATCCACGCATTTTGAGCACTTATCCACATAATGTGTATAACTTTTCTCATCTACTTCATCCAGCCAGAGTACAGTATAGTCTACTTCCGGATGCTTTTTGAGCAGCAACCGCATCATAGTCGTCTTTCCACATCCGGCAGATCCCTCTATATAAACAGAAGGAAATCTTTCGATTTCCTTCTGTAAGCATCCTGTCTTGTCTATGTAATTGTAACCACTCTCTAATTCTCTGTATTGGTTATACATGTCCTTCCCCATCTTTCTCTTCACAATCCGCTTCAAGGATACCTCCGGATATCAGATTATCCAGAAATTCCCGAATATCTTCCCTTGCAACCTGCTCTTCTACATCGTATTCATCCAAGATCCCTTTCACAAGATCATCGAATGTAACTTCCTTCTGAAGCATGTTCCAGATTGACACACCCACTTCATTCACAGTAATCAAACCGTTAAATTCCAATACCGTCTTTCCTGTCGGTATAATGATATAATCTCCGGCAATCTCCCGGAGCACAAATTCCTTATCGACCCTCATCTCTATTGTTCCTTAATACTAATTAATAACATCGCTACTTGTACTTCTTATCTGTCCGTACATTTCCTTCCAGTAGACATTATATCGTAATTGTGTCATTATTACAATCCATAATCTATGCAATTTCCTATTATATAGAAAAGCCCCCGGCATTCGCCGCGGGCATCTTACATGATATTATTTTGTAATCTTGAATCCACGTGTGATCGGTGCTGCCTGATAATCTCCACCA
>OLPT01001001.1_pt1 | contig 18454 bp, 10 predicted proteins | sample 1673051 | NCBI WGS metagenome assembly OLPT01 (sample SAMEA3136750, study PRJEB25190) | human gut metagenome | biome: human gut; feature: human-associated habitat; material: faeces | place: Austria | collected 2013
GGAACCATAATAAATGGATGGAATATCCGGCAGCGTGTAAAGAAGTGTGTACTCCGGGAACATGTGGGCTTTGTTATTCAGCTTGCTGGCCAGACGGTCCACATCGTGGTTATCCGCGAAGGAATACAGTGTTCTTCCTTTGTAAATACCGCCGTTCTCGTCAAATTCTCGGCGGATCGTGTGAGCGATCTCAAAATAGTTGTGATCGTTGTGGCCGGAATAGAGACCTTTGTGCAGTTCGTAATTCGTCACGGAATGGAGCACATCATCGTTTGCCCAGCGGGCGTAATCGCCGTGAATCACTTCGCCCATGAGCCAGAAATCCTCTTTTTCCTGAGAAGTTCTCCAGCGCATCTCCTTCATGAAATCGAAGGTCAGACAGTCCGCGCAGTCCAGGCGGATTCCGTCGATGTCAAACTCCTGGATCCAGAAATGGATCACATCAAAGAGATAATCCCTCACGGCCTGCTCGTAAAGATTGAGGTTCACCAACTCGAAGCAGTTTCTCCAGGCCTCGTAGCCGAACCCGTCGTTGTAGGGGCTGTTCCAGCCGAAGTTCACACCCTTGTACCAGTTCACATAGGGAGAATGTTCCCTGTTTTTCTGGATATCCTGGAAGGCGAAAAATTCGCGGCCGGTATGGTTGAACACACCGTCCACCACCACACGGATACCGGCTTCGTGGCATTTTTTAACAAAATCTTTGAAATCCTCGTTGTCACCCAGACGGCGGTCCACTTTCTTATAATCCTTCGTGTCATAGCCGTGGGTGGTGGATTCAAAGAGCGGGCCGATATAGACGGCCGTCACGCCCAGGTCCTTCATATGGTCGATCCAGGGAAGAAGTTCATTCATCCGGTGCTCGATCTCTGTTCCCTCATTTTTCTTCGGTGCGCCCAGAAGGCCCAGCGGATAAATATGATAAAAAACTGCCTCGTTATACCAATGTCCCATTGTGTTTCTTACCTCCAGATTGTATTTTACTGATGTCTCATCAGCTGAAAATTCCGTGCATAAACTGTTTCGCCAGCGCTTCCTTCGTCGCCTGCGGCACCTGATAGCCTTCCGGCTCCCGGGCCGCCATGAGAAGAATGTAATGGTCCAGCATTCCGGTAAAACCAAGGGCGAACTGCTCCTGCCTGCCGTTCATATTTCCCAGCTGGCTGGAGGCTCCCATGAAAAGTCTCACCATGTTCTGATAGAGATCTTCCACAAAAGGCTTTACCGACTGGTAGGCTTCATTCTCTCTCGCCGAATAAAAAAGCGACATCATCAGCATGTAGGATTTCCGGTGGTTCATGCCGTAATCCACATAGGCAGAGGCGATCTTCGGCAGGGTCAGCCAGATCTGCTCCTTCTCATCCCGGCCGTCAAAAACTTCGCTGCGAAACTGTGCATATTCCCGGGAAAGGAGCGCCTCCAGAAGGCCTCGTTTGTTTCTAAAATAATAATAGAGGGTCGGCTTGGTCACGCCGGCCGTCTCTGCGATCTCCTGCACGCCAACAGCGTCATATCCTCTGGCATGGAAAAGCTCCAGCGCGCAGTTCAGGATTTTTTCTCTGTTGTCCATAGTTCCCTCCTGCTGTCTCAATTATACCGCCCGGTATATAAAATGTCAACCAGGAAGACTCTGTATTTCACCGCAGATTTTTCCTTCTTTCGCCCGAAAACTCTCTTTTTCTCCACTATTCCTTCATATACCGCTTGGTATATAAAGGAATAAAAAAACTGCCTGTCCGATTTTCGTCCGACAGGCAGTTTTTTAAGCTTGAAAATTCCGATTACATGCCAAAATATTCTTTGATCTCTTTCATTCTGGCCATCTGATCCACATGGAAAGACAGCGTTTGTTGCAATGGCCGCAGCTTACGCACTCTCCTGCGTGAAGCTCCAGCTTCCGGTAATGGTCTTTTGCCAGCTCGTCTCCAGCCTTCGCAAGAATTTTCATTTACTTTCATCCCACATCTTAAAGTCTGGTTTAAGTCAAGTTATTCACCGTCCCACGGAGGTAATTTTCCCTATAGAAAAAGCGGACGGCTGCCTTTGACCGGCCTGCACGTCCGCTTTGTTTCTTCTTATTATTTAAAATCTTTCTCGTACAGAATGACTCTATCGTCTTCGTCGTAGCGCTTGTGGGAAAGGATTCTTCCAAGCTTACGGATACCGGTGCGCTCAGAGCGCTGGATGGCGTCATCTACAATATCTCTTACGTCAGCAATGCATACCGGATGCTCCGGTGTCTGCATCTCACTGATCCGGTTATAAAGGGCCACCGTAGCAGAATCATCGATACGATAATCCTCATCATATGCATAGATCTTACCAAAGGTCACCAGCTCGTCATTCGTCATGATCGGAATGGAGATTTCAGAGGTAAATTTCTCTGCAAAGGTCGGATTCTTGTCGAAAAGCTCTTTCAGATAACTCTTCTCATCCTCCAGAATTACCAGAAGACCGTCTGTGCGGAACTCCATGGCCTTGGAAAGCTGTGCGATGGATTCCTCTGCCAGATCTCCGGCTTCCTCAATGATGAGAGTACCTCCGGCAATCTTTGCCACCGTGGAGGGGATATCTTTCTTATTAAAATCCTCTGCATAGATCTTTGCGACTCTGGCAGCGCTGCTTCCCCGTCCCTGGCACAGAGCCTTGGCAAAACGGATACCCAGCGTCGTTCTTCCGCTTCCGGGATCACCTGTGATCACCAGATTGCCGCTTCTTGACGTTTTATCCTTCTGAACCTTAATCAAAGATTCATTCAGTGCGAAAGCGATTTGCTCCTGAAGTCCCTGAATTGTGGAGAAATAAGAGAACATCTGCTGCTGGCTTAAGGTCAGGCTCTGATGAGGCCGGTATGCTGCCTGCTGGTAAGGATTCTGCCGGGCCGATGCCTGCTCGGCATTTCTGCCTGCGCGCTCCATACGGATCACACCCTGGGCCTGATTTACATTGTTCTGGCGAGGCGGCTGCGGCTGGCCATTCATTGCGGCTGGCTGCGGCGCCATTCCCTGCATGGGCTGGCCAACGTTCGGCTGCTGTGGAGCCATTCCCTGCATGGGTTGACTGCCGTTCGGCTGCTGCGGTGCCATTCCCTGCATGGGCTGGCCTGCGTCCATCTGCTGCGGTGCCTGTCCCTGCACGGGTTGACCAGCATTCATCTGCTGCGGTGCCTGTCCCTGCATGGGCTGGCCTACATTCAGCTGCGGCTGTGTCTGTCTCTCGGTTGGCTGGCCTGCGCCATTGACCGGAGCCTGTGTCTGAGCCTTCATGACCGGCTGCTGCACCGGCATCTCCGCCTTCGGCCGGCTGACAGGCTTCTCTGTCCTCGGCTGCTGCTGAGCTGCCACTTTAACCTTCTCTTCTTTATCACGATCCACGCCTGCCCGGGCCGCCAGCTGTTCATTCAGCCCGGCTGCCTGCTGGGCCTCTGCCCGCATCTTTGCGGCCTGAGCCTCCAGTGCGGCAAAGCCGGAAGCTGCTGTTCCGCTATTCTGCATCTGAGGTCTCAGATTCGGATTCTCTGCGACCGTTTTTACCGGTTCCACCGGCTGCTCCGGCATCACAGGCATTTCCGGAATTTCTTTCTCTGGCTCTTCCTGCTCTGCTGTGGAAGCCGCCTCATCGGCGCCGCTCATAGATACCAGAATATCATCGATAGATTCCTTCGGCTGTTCCACCGATACGTCTGCCGCTCTGTCTTCAAAGAAAGACATATCATTTTTCGGCTCCACAATCTCCGCTTCAGTCTCTGCCGGATGGATGCCGGAAATAATCTCCCGCATGCTCTCTGCCAGCTCTTTCTGCAGCTGCTGTGCATCAAAAGCTGTATCCGGAGCTGCTGTAGTGTTCTCCTGCTGAAGAGTTTCTTTCACTGCATCTGTGGGCATCACTCTCGTCGTTCCGCCGGTGGCGTATCTCCAGGACTGATCCTGTACCGGTTCCAAAACCTCCTGCTCTGCGGCTGCCGTATGCTGGCTTACCGCCTGGGCGAGCTCCTTCTGGGTCTCAGAAATGATATTTTCAGTGATCGCATCCGTCTCATTGGAAGGCATTTTATCTACAATGATCTTTTCCAGCTCCGGAACGGCTGCCTCCACCCGCTCCTTAATGGGCATCATTTCATCTCTGTGGTCGTAAATCGCCTGCTGCACCGGTGTTAGGTCAGTCAGGGAACGTTTCAGCTCCAGAGCTTTGATCACATACTTGCCCTGACGGAACCAGAGAACCAGGTCATCACAGCTCTCGATACATTTCTGTTTTTCCCCTGCCTGATAGTAAAGTTTGGCAAGCTCATATCCCCACTGCTCCGTATACTCTGCTTCCTTATATTCTTCCAGAATGGAAATCTGATCTTCCAGAGAAGAACCTCTTCCCTTATAGATCTCATATTTAAGAATATACCGGGAAGTATCGTTGGGTGCGGCGTTTACAAACTCGCTGTAATACTCCACAGCCTCATCAAATTCCTTCATCTTGATGGCGACTTCCGTCAGGCGGAACAGAATCGTTCTCGTCGTCTGAGATCTCCGGTATGCACGAAGAAGAATTTCCTTGCTGTCCTCTAATCTATCATTTGCTTCATATATTTCACTGACCATGCAGAGAGTCCGGGTATTGCGAACACGCTTCCATTCCACGGTATCCGCCACCTTGACCGCTTCCTCATAGTTTCCGCTGGTGACTAATTTTTTAATCTCATCCAATTTGAGACTATATTCGTATTTATCCAATGTTTTCACCTCTTGACAGTTACCTTTTGGGTTACATAGATAGATACAGTGTACCATACCTCAAACTCCTTGTCAAAAGAAACGGCCCTGTTTTTCCCATAAAACTGCGAAAAACAGCCGCTATCGCTTTGCTTCGATAACGGCTGTTTAATGTTCTTCTGTCATATTCAGTTTTCTTTCTCTATATTTTTATTAATCGGAGGAAATATTCTTATATTTTGTAGTTTCCTGCTTTCTTATATTTAAGAAGGAATCTGTTAAAGCCTTCATCCTTTTGATAAAACTCAAAGTTTTCGATCATATTTTCCTGATATTCTCTTCGATACGATAATTTATATAAGTTCTCTCGATATATAAATCTTTACTTTCATATACCTTCAATTGTTATATAAGTTAATGTATTTTTTATCCGCTTGGAATAAAAACCTTTGAATGTCTTTGTGGTATTACTTCAATATGGTGACAAATCTTTTCGCTTTATCTCGGCTCCGGTTTATTTACTCTCCGATTATCTGGACTATATTCGATCTTTCCGGATTATTTATTATTGAGATAAAGGTCATTCATGCAGGAAACCTTTGCCATACCACATCCATATTGAATAGAATGATCGATCGGACTTCCCATTGGAACTGACCTCCCTTTATTTATTTCTACGAGTACCTCTAACAACTTGAGCTTCTCTTTCACTCCGGTTCCTTCAGCTTTCTCGTCACTGGAGAATGGTAAGTGTTTTTAGAAGTTCTTGTTTGTTGTTGACATTATAATAGCATGTCTTCTTTTATTTGTCAACACTATTTTTCATTTTTCTTTTAAAAATATGATTTTAGTTGTTTTATTCTTTTTAATTTTTATAATTTATAGAAATATTATGAAAATTCAGTTATTTCTACAGAGCTTCCGATAAGCGGACGGGCTCATTTTCCGGTGCACTTTGAACTGTTTAGTAAAATGAGACTGGTACTCATAGCCCAGCCACTCCGCGATGTCCCGGATGGAGAGATCCGTTTTTTCCAGAAATTCGCAGGCCTTTTCCATCCGAAGCTCCGCGATCACCTGCTGAGGCGACCGGCCTGTGTGCTTCTGGAAGATCCGATAAACCTGGGAGGGGTCCAGGCGCATGCTGTTGGCCAGCTGGGCCACGGAAATCTGGCTGCGGATATTTCGCCGGATGTAATTCATGGCCTCCTCAAAGCGCGAGAACTGGCTGCTCTCGGTACTGAGGAAGCGTTCCTTCTGTTTTTCCTCCGCCAGCCGCGCCATGAAAAGATAAAACTGCCCCGTGATGTAGAGCACATTTTTTCCAGTCTGGCTTTCTTTATAGATGTTCTGGATGCAGTCCTCCAGAAACGTGTCCTTATCATAATGAAAGATCAGGTGCTCCCTATCCAGACCGGCTTCCTTCAGAATCTCCTCTGCTTTCCGCCCGAAAAAAGCGACCCAGCAGAGATCCCAGGGTTCCTCTTTGTCCGCCGTGTGAACAATGGTCTGACCCGGCAGGATCAGAAAGCCGTCGCCCTCTTTAAGATTGTACTTCGCTGTCTCCGTCTGGTAGGTCCCGCGGCCCCGGGTAACCCAGTGGATCAGATAATAATCCCTGGTGTCTTTCCCGTGGCTGTAGTTCGCCATCGTCGAAGAAAAACCGGAATGAAAGACAACGATATCGTCGTCGCAGTCCGGTTTCTCCGGATAAATATACTGATCGTGTACAAGCATAGAATCCTCTCCTTTTCTTTATCATAAACCCGCCGCCGGTGTTATACAAGATTTATATAAATCAATACACGCCTTGTTTATATCTTTTTTCTTTTCTTTCCGCGATAATGGACGCAAGCATTCCGTGAAAATATATAAATCAGGAGGTATTCTCATGCCTATTTTAAATTTTGAAAACCGACTTTTCGCCCTGGAGACCGCTCACATCAGCTATATTTTCGGCCTCTCCGAAAAGGGCTTCCTCGCAAACATCTACTGGGGTAAAAAAATCCCCCATGTGGAAGATTTTCTCGAAAATCCCTGTCCTTTTTCTGTGGTCAACCTCAGTGAGCCGCAGATTCTGAAGGAAGAATTTTCTGCTTTCGGGACCATGCATTTCAAGGAAACGGCCCTGAAAGTGACCTTTTCTGATCAGGTTCGGGATTTTCGCTACAGGTTAAGCGAGTGCCAGGTCGAGGACGAGCGGCTGGAGCTGATTCTTCAGGACGAATTCTATCCCTTCCGCATTCATCTTTTCTATGAGGTCTTCCCGGAGGCGGACCTCATCCGGCGCTGGAGCTCCGCGGAAAATACCGGAAGTGAGCCCATTGTCATCGAGCGCTTCTGCTCCGCCCAGTTCGGCCTTCCCGGCACCGGTTACACCTCTCTCAACTACAATGGCCGCTGGGGCGCGGAATTTCTTGAGCAGTCCGATCCCGTGACCGTCGGAAAAAAGGTCTATGAAAGCCTTTACGGCCTCACGGCCCACACAGCCAATCCCGTTTTTCTTGTGCATAAAAACGCCACGGAAACCACCGGCGACGTTTATTATGGAGCCCTCTCCTACTCCGGCAATTTCAAAGTCACCGTGGAGGCCGTCAACGCCGGGTTCACCAACATTCTCATCGGCATGAACGACACGGATTTTTCCTGGAGGCTGAATGCAGGCGAGACTTTCACCACCCCGGCGGTCTATGCGGGCTACTCAGACGGCGGTTTTGAAAAAATGACCCATACCCTTCATTCTTTTACCCTGGAGCAGCTGATACCCCGGGAGCTGGCAGATAAGCCCCTTCCGGTTCTCTATAATTCCTGGTATTCCACCACTTTTTCTGTTCGCTGCAGCGAGCAGATCGAGCTGGCACGCCGGGCCGCCGCCATGGGCGTGGAGCTTTTCGTCGTGGACGACGGCTGGTTCGTCGGAAGAAATGACGACACTGCAGGCCTTGGTGACTGGTATGTGGACCCGGAAAAATTCCCCAACGGCATGAATGAGCTCATCGACGAGGTGCACCGGCTGGGCATGAAATTCGGCCTCTGGATTGAGCCGGAGATGGTCAATCCGAAAAGCCGTCTTTTTTCAAAACATCCGGAATGGGTGCTCTCCTATCCCAACCGGGAGATCCTCATGGGCCGAAATCAGTATGAACTCGATATGGCAAACCCGGAGGTGGTGGATTATCTCATTCAGGTACTGGATGAACTCCTCTCCGAGAACGCCATCGACTATATCAAATGGGACATGAACCGTTATCTCTCAGAGGCCGGTTCTCCCACCCGGGAGCCGCGTCAGTGGAAAGAACTTCATTTCCGCAGCACTGAAGGTCTCTACCGACTCGCTGAGGAATTGAAAAAACGTCATCCGAAGGTGGAACTGGAGGCCTGCGCTTCCGGCGGAGGCCGGGTGGATTACGGCGCGCTGGAGCGCTTCGACGAGTACTGGCCCAGCGACAACACAGATCCGCTCGACCGGCTTTTCATCCAGGAAGCTTACAGTTATTTTTATCCCGTCAAATACATGCGGGCCTGGCTCACCGATGATTTCGGCATGAATCAGCGGAAAATCCCCCTGCATTTCAGCATGCACAGCTCCATGTGCGGGGCCCTTGGCATCGGTATCGACCTGAACTGGGCTTCCGATGAAAAACTCCAGGAGATTGCCGGATACATCGCAGACTATAAGAAAATCCGGAATACCGTCCAGTTCGGCGATCTCTACCGGCTTTCTTCCCTGAAAAACGCGCCCCTGCAGGCGGTTCAGTACGTTCTCGACGGCCAGTCCGCCCTCTTCCTCTTCCTGGATCACGAGCGGTTCGGCAAAACCTGGCACTCTGTCAAGCTTCGCGGCTTAAAGGAAAACGCCCTTTATGAATATGAGCTGGAGGGCAAAATTTTACGAAAAACCGGCGCTTATCTCATGCAGTTCGGCCTCTCTCTCCATATGAAAGGAGACTATGACAGCCACCTTATCATTTTCACAGAAAAGGAGGCTTAAGATGATTACAAAGACTCGCTGGAAAAATCTCGACGCCCTCTCTCTGGAAAATGACGCGCTGCGGGTGATCGTCCTCCCGGCTCTCGGCGGAAAGCTGGCCTCCGTTTTTCATAAAAAGAAAAATTTTGAGCTGGCTGCTCAGAATCAGGAAGCTTTTTACCACCTGCCTCATGTGGGGGACGATTTTTCCAGATATGATGCTTCCGGCCTGGATGATGCCTTTCCGAGTATCGATCCCTGCGAGTCGGAAACTCTGGCCGCCATTCTGCCGCCGGAGCAGGTTCCTCACAGCGCCTATCCGGACCACGGAGAAATCTGGAGCAGTTCCATGAAAAACAGGACTTTGCCGAACCGGGTGATTCTCTCATTTACGAGTCCCCGCTTTCCTTATTTTTATCAGAAGACCATCTCCCTCTCGGGCGAAAAACTTCTGCTGGAATATGAGATCCGAAATACCGGCGAAACGCCTTTTCCCTGCCTCTGGGCCTTTCACGGGCTGGTTCGCTATGAGGAAGATATGGAATTTTTCTACAGCAGCGACGTCCAGTCCTTTGAAAATGTGCTGGACTCCCTGGAATTAGGGCCGGCAGGAGAGCATTTTTTCCTGGGGGATTCCCGTTATGATTTCACCCGTGTTCCGCCGAAGAGTTCCCGGACCATGGTGAAATATTATGTGGATCAGAAGGTGAAAAACGGCTTCTGCGGCTACCGCTACCCTTCTCAGGGCCTTCGTTGTACCTTCCGCTATGATCCGGAAAAACTACCCTATCTCGGCCTCTGGATCACTGCCGGCGGTTTCCGCGGAGACTACAATTGCGCTCTGGAGCCCGCCAATGGCTACTACGACAGCATCCCGAAAGCCGCCGAAAGCGGAAGCCTCTGTTTTCTGAAAAAAGAGGAGCCTTTTCATTTTTCCCTGGAGCTCGCTCTCACGGAAGAGTAAGTTTTCCCTTCCCATTCTCCGCTTTCCTGTGCTATACTAGTACAGTGAAAATTAAGTATCTGCTATATAAAAATCAGACAAGTCAATATGGCGGTTACTTAATATTCACTGTACTAGCTTCAGCATAAGCCGGGAAATCCGGCAACGGAAGGTGATGACATGCGTTTATTTGATGCCGTTTCTGCACTGAAACCACAGAAACATGAAAAAACCACAGTTTCCAGAATGACGACAATCTGGAGCCAGCAGATCGACCCGGGCAGTGTCCTGCCGGAATACCCCAGGCCGCAGTTTCGCCGGGAAAACTGGATCTGCCTTAATGGCCCCTGGGATTATACGTTTACAAAGAAGAGCAAACGGCCCGAGCGCCCGGACGGCCAGATCCTTGTGCCTTTTTCTCCGGAATGTCTCCGTTCCGGCGTGAGCCGCCAGCTTCGGCCGGGGGAATACCTCTGGTATTTCCGTTTCGTCTATCTGAACGCTGTCCCGGAAAACCAGAGGCTTCTGCTCCATTTCGGAGCTGTGGATCAGCGATGCAGTGTCTGGTGGAACGGCCACCTTCTCGGAAAAAATGAAAACGGCTATCTCTCCTTTTCCTTCGATGTGACGGATTATCTTCAAGAGGGAAACAACACGCTCTGGGTGCGGGTTCAGGATGACTCGGACAGCGGCAGCCAGAGTCGGGGCAAGCAGAGCTTCAAGCCTCACGGCATGTTTTACACTGCCCAGAGCGGAATCTGGCAGACAGTCTGGATGGAATGGGTGCCGGAAAACCGTATCGAGAGCTTAAAGATCACGCCCCTTTACGATGAGAGTTCGGTCCGGCTGGAGATCACGCTGACCCAGCCCCAGAACATGGAAATCCGCATGCTCTGGAACCGGGACTCCTACTGCCATTATGTGGAAAAAGAGGACTTTCTCACTGGTCAAAGCAAATTTGTCCGGGATATTCCTCTGCCGGATTTCCGCCCCTGGAGTCCGGAGGATCCCTTCCTTTATGAAGTGCAGATCATCACCGAAACCGACACGGTCCACAGCTATTTCGCCATGCGGAAATTTTCCCTGGGACTGGACGAGAAACAGCAGCCGAAGCTTTTTCTCAACAATCAGCCCTACTTTTTCAACGGGGTTCTGGACCAGGGCTACTGGCCTGAGAGCCTCTATACAGCTCCCAGCGATGAGGCCATGATCTTCGATATCCGCTCCATGAAGGACTTGGGTTTCAATATGATCCGGAAACATGTGAAGGTGGAACCCCTGCGCTGGTACTATCACTGCGACCGCCTGGGAATGGTGGTCTGGCAGGACATGGTCAACGGCGGCGGAAAACCGTTCCTTCCTCTGGTCTGCTACCTGCCGAATCTTTTTCCGCCTGTGACTACCCGGATTCGTGATAACCTCTACTGGTTCTTTTCCCGGACTTCCAAGAAGACCCGCCGGAAATGGGAGCAGGAGGCCATGAATCTCATCGATCACCTCTACAACGTTCCCTGCATCGGTCTCTGGGTGCTTTTCAACGAGGGTTGGGGCCAATTCGATTCCCTGCGCCTGACGGAAAAAATCCACCTCGCAGACCCCGGCCGCCTCGTGGATCATGCCAGCGGCTGGTTCGACCAGGGCGGCGGCGATGTGAAAAGCGTACATAACTATTTCCGGCCCCTGCGGGTGCGGACAGAGCAGCGCCCCTTCATCCTCTCGGAATACGGCGGCTACTCCTGCCCCGTGGACGGCCATCTCTACTCCACAAAATTCTTCGGCTATCACACCTACAAGGACACCGCGGAATTTACCGCCGCCTGGCAGGCCCTCCAGAAAAAGATCCAGGAACTCCAGGATAAAGGCCTCGCAGGAGCCGTGTATACACAATTGTCCGACGTGGAGGAAGAGACGAATGGTTTGTATACATATGACCGGAAGGTTTGTAAGGTGGAGAGGAAATTGTAAGGCCTTCCCGCGAACAAAAAATTTTCATTAAAAAAGACCCGATAAGGAATTTGCTCGCTTATCGGGTCTTCTTTGTTTTCTTTATTCTTCGGAAGCTGTCTCCGTTTCACTTTCTGTCTCGGTTTCCGGGTTGATCACGTCTTCGTAGTAGCTGATGATCTTCTGGACATCCATTTTGCTGATCCGGGCCGGGAGATTCTGGTCGGAGAGGACGTCGTAGAGTCCGTCGTCTGCCAGATAGAACTCGGTGGTCAGTTTGGTGCCGTCAACTTTGGTGAATACCAGTTTGAAGTCCGGATCACCGCTGACTTCCGGTGCCTCGCTGGTACGTTTCTGGGCCTGCAGGCCGATGAGGTTATTGTAGAACAGGCGGAACGGGGTGGAATCCACTTCCTCGCCGTCTACCAGATAATGGTAAACGGTCCGCATCTGCTGCTCGCTCTCCGTCTCAGTTTCGGTTTCCGCCTCGCTTTCGCTCTCCGTCTCGGTCTCTGCATCATCCAGAGCACCTGCGCTGATCTTGATGGTGTCAGCTTCGGTTTCTTCCTCTGTGGAGGCTTCTGTCTCTACCGGAGCCTCTTCACTTTCCACAGTGAGAGTCTTGGTCTCGCCCTGGTAGGTGACTTCCAGGCTTTTCATGTTGGTCATGGGCACATCGTTCAGATACATGCTCACATAATCCAGAACATCCACATTCAGGAGTTTCTCCAGAGTGGACTCGGACATCGTGTAAACGCCGTTGTTGTCTGCCAGTTTCACATAGTAGTCGCCGTCGTCGTTGGTGTTTCCGATGAGAAGAGTGGTGGTCACTTCGATGGTCTTCGGCTCCTCGGTCTCGGTTTCAGTTTCGGATTCTGTCTCGGTGACTGCCTCAGTAGTCTCTTTCTCTGATACGGCCTCCGTCGTTGCTTCCTCAGTAGCTGTCTCAGATACAGCCTCCGTCGTGGTCTCCTCAGAACCGGTCTCTGTCTCAGATGCGCTCCCGCTCTCAGATACCATTTTCGTCTCGGTAGCAGCCTCTGTCACTTCCTCGGTCTCAGCCTCAGGTTCCTCTTCGGTCTCTGCCTCTGTCTCCTCAGTCACAATCGTAACGGTCTCCGTCGGTTTATCCAAGCCATACTGGGCCAGATCGTCACCTTTGTAGTCGATGAATTTTTTGTAAGTCAGACTGGATACCGCACTGGTAAGGTCACTGGCTGCTGTAGCTCCGGCGGTCTCTTCATTGCCGTCCTGATCTTTCACGCTCCAGCTGGTTCCGCTCTCATCGGAGCTGAACTCTACGGTGCCGTCCTCTTTTTCCACCTTAATGTCACGGATATTGGTGGACTCAAAGGTCGGGAAGGAATCTGCTTTTGCCACATCATAGGGCTGCATGTTAAAAGCGTTGACGCTGCTACTCGGCATGGTGTAAACATCTGCGCCGTCGTCTACTTTTACATAGAAATCATTGTTACTGCTGTTCTGATTACCGATGTAAAGAGTAAATGTGGTTCCGTCTGTTTTCAGAACCGTCACTTCCTGCTGCGGCTTATCCAGACCATACTCAGAAAGATCCTCCGGGCTTTCCAGTACCCGGTCAACGGTAAGGGTAGTCAGACAATTCATTTTCGTATTGACCGCACTCTCATCCAGCGGGAAATCCGGGTCCTCCTCGTAAGTCCAGGTGTCGTCGTTTTTCACATAGGTCATGGTTACGTCGCCGTTTTTTACAGTAACCTTGGAGATCTCATCCTCCGTAACAGATACCGGCAGAGAACTTTCCTCGGTCTCCTCCGTCTCTGCTTCCTGATCTGATTTCTTCTGCTGAAGATCGATCACAAAATAAAGAACCAGAAGAACGATCAGGATCAGGACTGCAAAAAGCAGTTCCTTTCCTTTTTTCTTTTTTTTCACTGTCATTATCTCTTTCTCCTCTTAAACCAGATGCCGCCTCCGATAACCAGGCAGAGAACCGGCAGAAGTCCGATTGTTACCATACCCCACATCCGGGCAGATGCTGCTGTCACAGTCAGATAAGAAATCTGTGTGCTCTTGCTCGGGATAGAAACGCTCTGTTCCTGATCGCACATCCAGCTTACGGAATTGGCCAGAAGTTTCACGTTGTTTCCGGAAACCATGGCATCTACCTGCTGGCTGAACAGGTTTGCGCTGGTCAGATAAACAAGCTTGGTCTCGCCGTTATCCACGGACTCGGTAACTGCAACGCCCACATCGAAAGGTCCCTCTGCGTCGCCGTCCTCTTTTTCCAGAGTGCCATTTATATTGGTCTTTACATAAGCAGAATCAGAGGTGGTAAGAAGACTCTCGATGGTGACGGTATCTCTCCTGTCCTCAAGCTTCTCCACGGCCTGAGCCACCGGCATCAGAACGTAGGAGTTTGATTTTGCCAGCTCTCCCAAAGCGTCGGCGCTTCCGATATTCGGAACCAGATAGGTCGGGTTTCCGGAAATGTAATGCTGGCCGTCTGCCTCCAGGACAACGCCTGCCATGGTGCCGATGCCGTAGTTATTCAGAACCTTCTGAAGATTCGGCATCTCTTTGTCGCTGTAGCTGGTGATAATAATGGCTTTGCCGCCATTTTCCATGTAGGTGATCAGTTTGTCTGCTTCCTCTTCACTGAGGTCATTCTGCGGGGAGAAAAGCATGACGCTGTCTGCATCGTCGGGAACGCTCTCCTCGGTGAGGAGGTTCAGATCCTTCATCTCGATGTTTTCTTTCTCAATGGCAGATTTCATATCATCGGTCATTGTTGCCTCTTCGTGACCGGTGATTGTATACATAACCGGCAGTGAGTCTGTTGTTACATAGGAAATGGCGCTTGTAACCTGACCCTCGCCGTCGAAGCCTGTGGTCTCATACTGATAAGTCTGATAGTTGATCGTGGACTCAAACATATCCGCATTGGGAATGACCTTGCTGCGGTTCTCGCCTACAACGATCAGGGAATTGCTTGCCAGATCGTCATCGGTATATTCAGATACAAAGTTCGGGTGAAGCACCGGATCCATGGTCTCCACTTTTACATGGGAGGAAAGACCCTCGTAACGCTCCAGAAGTTTCTGAATCGTCTCGTTTTCGCTTCCGCTCTCAGCGATCTGATAGATCGTCACATCCTGATCAAGGTTGCTCACCAGCTCTTTTGTGGTGTCGCCGATGGTGGAAAGCTTTGTCTGGCTTAAATCTACATTTCTGTACTGGGCCGGAAGTTTTCCGACTACCAGGTTAAATACCACTGCGATGGCCAGTACAACGACGCTGATTCCCAGGCTGTAGGAACCTTTGCGGATGTTTTTGCTACTCCATTTCGGCAGGATATTTTTTATATTGGGCTTTTTGATACTTGGCTTTTTCATGATCTGTCTCCTCCCTTTAGCTCCATCTTCTCTTCTGGATGGACTGCACCGTGAAAAACAGGAACAGGCCAATGACCGTGAGATAATAAACCACGTTGGAAACATCCAGAATTCCGTTTGTAAAATCATCAAAATGGCTGCTCAGGTCAAAAACACTTAAAATTTTCTGTATCGCACCTTCCAGAAGTGTGGATTTCAGGAAATAAATCGCTGCCAGAACTCCCTCACCAACGATGCCGATAATCACAGCCAGGAAGGTATTTTTTACAACAGAATAAATGACAACTGCCACACCAAGGATCAGTACCGCGATAATCATGAAAGAAGTAGCTGCGGTCTGGCTTAAAATGCTGGTCAGGCTGTTCATCATGTAGCAGATAAACAGAGCGCCGAAGGTGATAACTGCTGCAATGACCGGGCTCTCTGTCAGGGAAGACAGGAAAAGACCGATGGCGATGTTAGAGCAGCCCAGGAGGAAAAATCCCAGGATTGCCGTGTAGGACATCGGCATGGAAACCTCACCGTAAGCTCTCATGATCAGCGGATACAGGCAGATAATCAATACCGGAATAGCGAAAATGGCAACCATTCCGAGGAATTTTCCAACCACAATCTCCGTCACAGACAGTGGAGAAGTCAGAAGCAGCTGGTCTGTTTTCTGACGCTGCTCTTCTGCCAGAGCTCTCATGGTCAGGATCGGTGTCACGATCAGGAAAATAAAGTTTACTGCGGAAAGCGTATAACCGAAAATGGGATAAGCCATATTCATATGATACGCGGTGAAATAAATGCCTGTCACCAGAAGCATAAATGCGATAAATACATAGCCGGACATGGAAGTCAGATATGCCCGGATCTCTTTTTTACAAATGGTACTCATTCTTGACCACCCTCCCTGTTATCTTCTTCCTGTGTTTCCGGTTCTTCGGAAGCATCGTCGTCCATCAGGCTCTGAATGGCCTCTGCGTCGCTGGAAGCTCCGGTATTATTCGCTGCCGCGTTATCCTGGGAAGTCAGCTCAAGGAAGATATCCTCCAGAGAAACATGGGTGTTCTCCATACGAAGGATCGGGCACTGGTTCTCCGCGCAGGCGTAGAAAATCTTTTCCCGGACGTCCTCGTTTCCTTCGGTTTTCACGTTGACCTGAACCAGGCCGTTTTCGTTGGAGGTGAAGTTCTTCTCGGCAATCTCCGGAATGGCATTCAGCATTCCCTCAACCTCAGTCCGGCTGCCCTTGATGGTGAGCTCCAGAGTATTTTCACCCTCCATCAGTTTTGCCAGGTTCTCCGGGGTATCGCTAGCTACCAGATGACCATGGGAAATGATCATGACGTAATCGCAGACGGCACTTACCTCAGAAAGAATATGGGAACTTAAAATAACCGTATGTTTTTTGCTCAGGCTCTTGATCAGGTCACGGATCTCTATGATCTGTTTCGGGTCCAGGCCCACCGTCGGCTCATCCAGAATGATAACCTCCGGATATCCCATCAATGCCTGGGCCAGACCGGTTCTCTGTTTATAACCTTTTGACAGGTTCTTGATCAGACGGTCTTTCATATGGGTCAGCTGAACGGTATCCATGATGTCGGCGATCATGTTCTCCCTGTCTTTTTTCGGTACCTTTTTCAGCTCAGCTGCCAGTCTCAGGTACTCGATGACTGTCATATCCATGTAAAGAGGCGGCTGCTCCGGCAGATAACCGATGTCTTTCTTTGCCTCCTCCGGCTCCTCCAAAATGTCATGGCCGTTGATCACTACCGTTCCTTCTGTGGATGCAATGTAGCCGGTGATCATATTCATGGTTGTAGATTTTCCTGCTCCGTTGGGGCCCAGGAAACCATAGATCTGACCTTCTTCCACCTGAAAGCTCAGATGGTCTACCGCTGTATGATCTCCATACCTTTTCGTCAGATTCTTAACTTCTATCACGGTTCTTCCTCCTTTTTTTGCCTGTCCAGTGCTCGTGCGCCGGACTCCAGCACAAATATATTCTAAAATAAGAAAACTTTGTGTTCATTTGGGGGAAAGATTGTGATTTTTTTTTGATAACTTTTTGAAAATTGTGTGAACGCGGGACACAAAAAAGCCCCCGGCCATGAACCTCTCTCATGCCGGGGGACAATTTCTCATTTTCTCTTATTTTCTGTTGTAATTGATCAGGCAGCCTTTGAGGATGATCTCGCGCTCGTCATCGGTGAGCTCGTCCATTTTCAGGGTGATCTCTTTCAGGCCGTCGTCTGCAACGTAGCAGGTGAACTCGCCGGCTTTGTTCTCGATGGCTTCGCGGATGCCCGGAAGGAAGAGGTAATCGCCGTTCTTGAAAGGAAGCTCGCCCTCGTCGATGAGGAAGGGAAGCATACCCCAGTTGATCAGGTTGGAGCGGTAACGTTTGGTAGCGTACTCGTTGGCGATGTTTGCCCAGCCACCCAGAACCTTCTGGCAGGAAGCAGCCTGCTCTCTGGCGGAACCGTCGCCGGGTTTTACAGCGAAAATGGTGGAACCAACGCCCACGTTTGTCTTATCTACATCCGGATATTTCTCATGGATGGCCTTGAATACCGGTTTGAGCTCCGGAAGAGCTTCGCCCGGACAGTTTCCTGCCTCGATGGCCTTCTGTGCGGCCTGTACCTCTTTTGCCCGGCCAACATAAGCCGGATCTTTTCTGGAGAGGGTGAACTCTGCCAGGCCCAGCGGGTTGGAACGATAGGAAGAAGTCTCACCGGAGGGGATCAGCTCATCGGTGGTCGTTACCGGATCGTGGATCTCAGATACCACTTTCAGGATCATATTTTCCGGAAGAGCGGACATTTTCGGCCAGTCCTTGATGTTCGGGCCAAAATGGATCTCCTCATTCGGGTCTGCTACGCCGTGGCTGTCGAAGACGCGGTTCGCATAGATATTGCTGTCGAAATGATAGGTCGGTCCGGTGTATTCCACATCCAGATCGGTGGCTGCTGTCAGATAACCTTTGTTTGCTGCTGTTGCCGCGATGGAACGGGCATCCATAAGAGCCACGGAAGCAATCTGACCATTCTGAAGCTTACTTCCCTCACGGTTCGGGAAGTTTCTGGTAGAGTGACGAATGCTGAAGGCATTGTTGGCCGGTGTGTCGCCTGCGCCGAAGCAGGGACCGCAGAAGGCCGTCTTCACGATAGCGCCGGTCTCCATAAGCTCTGCCAGTCTGCCGTTTCTGGCAAGCTCCATGTAAATCGGGGTGCTGGCCGGATAAACACTCAAAGTAAACTCGTCACAGCCGATGCTGCGGCCTTTCAGGATATCTGCTGCCGCGCAGATATTTTCAAAACCGCCGCCTGCACAGCCTGCGATGATTCCCTGATCCACATAGAGTTTTCCGTCCCGGACTTTGTCTTTCAGTGTGAAGTCTACGGCTCCGCCCAAGGACACTTTCGCACGTTTTTCTACATCTGCAAGGATATCGTCCAGGTTCCGGTTCAGCTCATCGATGGTATAGGTGTTGCTGGGATGGAAGGGCATGGCGATCATCGGACGGATC
>OLPT01001009.1_pt1 | contig 18380 bp, 16 predicted proteins | sample 1673051 | NCBI WGS metagenome assembly OLPT01 (sample SAMEA3136750, study PRJEB25190) | human gut metagenome | biome: human gut; feature: human-associated habitat; material: faeces | place: Austria | collected 2013
CGTAGCAATCCGGGTATCAAATGAGTGTCAAAAGACCTTTTGACACTCATATCATCTTATTCTATAATAAGAAGACAGGCGTCCTGCCGCGAGAGCGGCGGGGCGCTTTTTTATGTTGACATTTCGATATAGAATGGTAGAATAAGACCGGACATTTAATTTCATATCTTTGGCTAGGGGAGCTGATGCATGATTCATGCGATGGCTGAGACGCGCGGGGAATTTCCGCCGGACCCTCATGACTTGAACCGGGTAATACCGGCGTAAGGAAGCATAAAATGAGGCCCCTCCTGGATAAATCTAAGGAGGTATTTTTATGTCATTTTTCGTAACAACGGTGGATGATTCCTACCAGTTCACTACAGCAGGCTATGTAGCCATGTTTCTGATTCTGATCGCTGTTTTCGTAGGAGCCGCAGCTCTCGCCCAGAAGGGAAAACAGAAAAAGAGTATGAGTGCCAGGCATCTGGCCTTCTGTGCCGTATCGGTGGCACTGGCCATGGTGATTTCCATGATCAAGCTCTATTCTTTCCCGTTTGGCGGTTCTGTAACCCTGTTCAGTATGCTGTTTATCTGCCTGCCGGGCTATTTCTTTGGCGTGGGCACCGGTATTCTGACGGCGGCAGCTTACGGTATTCTTCAGCTCATCATTGAGCCTTATATTTACTTCCCGATCCAGGTGATCGTGGACTATGTGCTGGCTTTCGGAGCCCTGGGACTTTCCGGTCTCTTCTGCAATGCCAAACACGGCCTCATCAAAGGCTACATCGCAGGCATCATCGGCCGTTATGTGTTTGCAGTACTTTCCGGCTGGCTGTTCTTCGGTGAGTATGCCTGGGAGGGCTGGAATCCGCTGGCTTATTCCCTGGCCTATAACGGAGCCTACATCTTTGCAGAAGGTGTGATCACCGTCATCGTCCTGATGATCCCGGCTGTGTCCAAAGCCCTGACTCAGGTAAAAATGCAGGCAAACGAATAAGTGAAAAATCTATGTAAAGAGAGTTTCGGAAAATTCTTCCGAAGCTCTTTTTCTTTTTACATTTCTAAAATATCTTAACGCGGGCTTAACAGACGCGGCGCTTCTCTTTTTACAAAGGAGCGGTATCCTTTGTAACGTTCAAGAATAACTGGAAAAGAAATGCAGGAGGAAGTAATGTCAAGTCTGGCTTTGCGTAACATATCGAAAATTTATCCCAACAACAACTGTGTCGTGAAAAATTTTAATCTGGAAATCCAGGATCAGGAATTTATTATTTTTGTAGGTCCATCAGGCTGCGGTAAGTCCACAACGCTCCGGATGATCGCCGGGCTGGAGGAGATCTCCGGCGGCGAGCTCTGGATGGACGGAAAACTGATGAACTATGTGGAACCTCAGAAGCGGGAGATGGCTATGGTTTTTCAGAACTATGCCCTCTATCCCCATATGACTGTGTACGGAAATATGGCCTACGCGCTGAAAATCCGGAAGGTTCCGAAAAGAGAGATCGATAAAAGAGTCCACGAGGTGGCAAGAATCCTGGAGATCGAGCATCTTCTGGACCGACGGCCCGGAGAACTTTCCGGAGGACAGCGCCAGAGAGTGGCGATTGGAAGCGCCATGATCCGTGAGCCGAGATTTTTTCTCATGGACGAGCCTCTTTCCAACCTGGATGCCAAACTCCGGGTGCAGATGCGGGTGGAGATCGCGAAACTCCATGAGCGACTGGGAACCACGATCATCTATGTGACCCATGACCAGACCGAGGCCATGACGCTGGGAACGAGAATCGTCGTCATGAAAGAGGGCGTCATTCAGCAGGCAGCGGCTCCGGCAGTACTTTACAATAATCCGATCAACCAGTTTGTGGCCGGTTTTATCGGCTCTCCTGCGATGAATTTTTTCAAGACCCATCTCTTTGAGCGGGAAGGAAAAAAATACATAACGGTCCGGGACTGGGAGCTGCCCCTCTCTGATAGTCAGAGCTTTCTTCTGAAAAAAAGAGGCTTTGAAGAGGGAGAGATAAACTTAGGGATCCGGCCGGAGGATGTGCTCAGCACGTTGGAGGCCAAAGAGGCCTCCGGTGTCCGGATCAGCCCGCCGGTGCAGGTGCAGGTGACGGCCAGAGAACTTCTGGGCTCTGAGGTGACGCTCTATTTCGAGCTGGGCGGCGAGGAGTGCTGCGCCAGAGTGGAGCCGGAGAATCAGGCGAAGCCCGGGGATATCGTTTCCGTGTATCTGAATCTCGACAAAATTTATCTGTTTGACCGGGAGAACAAGGAGAACCTGTTCTACCTTTCCTAGGAGGAAAAGAAAATGAAGCAAAAATACAAACTGACGGCCCGTTTCGGCCCCTATGGCTATCTCATTCCCAGCATTCTGGTGTTTGCAGTATTCCTGTTTTATCCATTTTTCAAAACCATCTATCTCAGTCTCTTCAAGACGAACAAGCTGGGCCAAGCAAAGCTCTTTGTGGGCCTGCAGAATTATAAAGACTTGCTGACCTCGGCTTCCTTCCGGAACAGCCTCATGGTGACGCTGATCTTCGTCGTCATTGTGGTGGTGGGAAGCATGCTTCTCGGCCTCATCGCGGCAGTGCTCTGCAACAAAGCGATCCCGGGAATCCGTTTTTTCAGCACTTCCTATGCCCTTCCTATGGCCATCGCCTCAAGCTCTGCAGCCATGATTTTCAAGATTATCCTGAATCCGACCATTGGTATCTTAAATAAGTTTCTTCAGCTTGACATCAACTGGATTGCAGATCCGAAATACGCCCTTCTTTGTGTGGCAGTGCTGACGGCCTGGCTGAACAGCGGCATCAACTTCCTGTATTTTTCCGCAGGCCTTGCAAACATCGACGAGAGCATTTACGAGCGGGCCTCCGTGGACGGAGCCAGCGGCGTTCAGCAGTTTTTCAGCCTGACCCTTCCGGGCTTAAGCCCGATTATGTTCTATACGCTGGTGGTAAATATCATTGGAGCCTTCCAGTCCTTCGGCCAGGTCAAGCTTCTGACCCAGGGCGGCCCTGGAGAATCCACCAACCTCATCGTGTATTCCATTTACCGGGATGCGTTCTTTAACTACCGGTTCGGAAGCGCGGCGGCCCAGTCCGTCATTTTATTCCTGATCATCATGGCACTGACGCTTGTGATGTTCAAGGTTGAGAAAAAAGGAGTGAAATACTGATGTCAGCAATGGAAAATACCCTGGCGGCAGCACCGGGAAACGAAGAACAGCTTCAGGAGCTGCACCGGACCATGAAGGCCCGGGCCCGGAGAAAAAACAGGACGCAAAAAGGAGTTCTGGTTACGTTAAATACTTTTATGGCCATTTTTATGATGCTGCCCCTTCTCTACGCCATCAGCGTGGCTCTGATGCCGGCAAATGAGCTCAACAGCATGGCCATGAACCTGGTTCCCTCCCATCCGACCCTGGAAAATGTGAAAAATGCCCTTTCTCAGGTCTCTCTGGGAAAATTCATCCTCAATTCCTTTATCGTGGCGGGCTGTATCACCATCGGACAGATCATCACCTGTTCTCTGGCAGCTTTTTCCTTCTCCTTTCTGGAGTTTAAGGGTAAAAATCTCCTGTTTATGTTGGTGATGGCCACGATGATGGTGCCCGGCGAGGCGACGATCATCTCCAACTATCTGACCGTGAGCCGTTTAGGGCTTCTGAATACATATACGGTGCTGATTGTGCCCTCACTGACCAGCGCCATGGGAATCTTCCTTTTCCGTCAGTTCTATCTCTCCTTCCCGATCTCCCTTTATGAGTCGGCGAAGCTGGACGGCTGTTCAAACCTTTACTTTATCGTGAAGATTCTGATGCCTCTTACGAAGTCAGCTATCGGAGCCATGGCAGTTTACACCTTTATCAATGCCTGGAACATGTATCTCTGGCCTCTGCTGGTAACAGGTTCCGACAGTATGCGGACCGTTCAGATCGGTATCTCCATGCTGAACGCCGTGGATGCCCAGTCGATTTCACTGACGATGGCCGGAATCGTGATCTGCATGCTCCCGTCCCTGATCATTTTCGTCGTCGGACAGAAACAGATGATTCGGGGCATGTTCTCCGGAGCCGTCAAAGGCTGATCCTCCGGAAAATTTCCGGAGTTTACATAAAAACTAAAAATCAAACACTTTATGGAGGAAACTCAAAATGAGAAGAAAAATTTTTACCGTACTGACAGGAACCCTGACCGCAGCCATGATCCTTGGCATGACCAGCTTCGCAGCTGTGGATGACTCCCAGCTTTCCGGAACCACGATTGAGTTCTGGCATTCCATGGGCGGTGTCAACGGAGAGGCACTGACTTACCTCATTGATAAATTTAACAACGAGAACGAGTACGGAATTACCGTAAATGCCGAGTATCAGGGCGAATATGACGACGCCATCAACAAGCTGAAAAGCGCTCAGATCGGAAACATGGGCGCAGACCTGGTGCAGATCTACGATCTGGGAACCCGTTTCATGATCGATTCCGGCTGGGTTGTTCCGATGCAGGACCTCATCGACGCAGCAGGCTTTGACACCAGCGATCTGGAGCCGAACGTGCTCGCTTACTACACCGTGGACAACAAGCTTTACTCCATGCCCTTCAACTCATCTACACCGATCCTTTACTACAACAAGGATATGTTTGAGAAGGCCGGCATCGAGGAGGTTCCGACCAGCCTGGAAGGAATTTTAAATATCAGCGACCAGCTGATGAGCCAGGGAGGAGCAGGCGAGGCGATTTCCATCGGTATCTATGGCTGGTTTGTGGAGCAGTGGCTGTGCAAACAGGGGCTGAATTTTGCAGATAAGGGAAACGGCCGCGAGGCAGCGGCTACTGCAGTAGAGTTTGACAGCAATGGCGGTATGCTCAATATCCTGAACGAATGGAACAAACTTTACGAGGCAGGTGCAGCTCCGAATGTGGGAAGTGACGGAGGTGTGGATTTTACCGCAGGAAAAGCAGCTATGACTCTGGGGTCTACCGCTTCCTTAAAGCAGTATCTTGAGGATGTCAATGGAAGCTTTGAGATCGGAACCGCTTACTATCCCTCGGTCACCGATGGCGATGAGGGCGGCGTGTCTATCGGCGGCGCTTCTCTCTGGGCTTTGAATAATGAGGATGAGGTCAAAGAGGCAGCTGTATGGAAATTTGTAGAGTTCCTGGTTTCTCCGGAATCCCAGGCTTACTGGAACTCCCAGACCGGTTATTTCCCGGTAAATACCAAAGCGCAGGATGAGGACGTCTTCAAAGAGAATATCGCAAAATATCCCCAGTTCCAGACCGCTCTGGATCAGCTTCACGATAGCGCACCCCAGTACGCCGGAGCTCTCTTAAGCGTCTTCCCGGAGGCAAGACAGATCGTGCAGCAGCAGATCGAAAACATGTTGAACGGTCAGGCCACACCGGAGGAAGCAGCAGCGGAGATGGCATCTCAGATCAACAGTTCCATCGAAGAATACAACCTGGTAAACGAGTAAAAAGTGTTATAACAGAGCTGATACCGAATGCCCCGCAGGTTTTGCGGGGCATTTCAAAATTTCAGAAAAAAACTCTTTTCAATTTCAGAAAAAAGAAATATAATTTATGCAAAACATACAAAACATGGATGTTTTAACAGATAAAAATAGAATAACTAACCAAAAGAATGAGGAGGCAGAACCATGAATACAAAAGTTTGGGCACACAGAGGAGCATCTGGCTACGCACCGGAAAATACACTGGAAGCATTTGAACTGGCAGCAAAGCAGAAGGCCGACGGTGTGGAGCTGGACGTGCAGCTGAGTAAAGACGGAGAATTGGTGGTGATCCATGATGAGATCATCGACCGGGTAACGGACGGTAAGGGAAAAGTAAAAGATTATACGGTAAGAGAGCTGAAATCCTTCAAAGCCAATCAGACGCATCCGGAATATGCCAATTCCGTGATCCCTACACTGGCAGAGGTGTATGATCTTTTAAAACCGACCGGACTAGAGATCAATGTAGAGCTGAAAACAGGTATCTATTTTTATCCGGATATTGAGAAAAAACTGCTGAAACTGGCCCGTGAGAAAGGAATGGAGGAGAAACTCTGGTATTCTTCCTTTAACCATTACAGCCTGATCCGCATGAAAGAACTGGAGCCGTCTGTACGGACCGGGATCCTTTACGCAGATGGCATTGTAAATGTCTGGGATTATGCGAAAAAGACGGTAGGCGCAGATGCACTGCATCCGCTTTATTACAATATCCAGTATCCGGGATATCTGGAAAAGACCAGAGCTCTTGGGCTGAAAACACATGCCTGGACGGTCAACGAAGAGGCAGACATGAAAGCACTTACAAAAGCCGGGATCGAGGCGATCATCACCAACTATCCGGACAAAGCAAGAAAAATCATTCAGGAAACAGGAGGAACAGGAAATGTATGATGTACTGATCATTGGCGGGGGTGTGACAGGCTCGGCGATCGCAAGAGAGCTTTCCCGCTATGATTTGAAGACTGCCCTGTTTGAAAAGGGGGAGGACGTCTGTTCTGGTACCTCCAAGGCAAACAGCGGCATCGCCCATGCAGGCTTCGATGCGGCGCCGGGGAGCCTGAAGGCGAAAATGAACATCCGGGGAAGCCAGATGATGGAAGAGCTTTCCCGGAAGCTGGATTTTCCCTATAAGAGAAACGGTTCTCTGGTGCTCTGCTTTGACGAGAAGGACCGCCCCCGTCTGGAAAAGCTCCTGCAGCAGGGAAAAGAAAACGGCGTAGAAGGGCTGGAAATCCTGGAGAAAAAGGAACTTCTGGCGTTGGAACCCGCCCTTTCGGAAGAGGTGGTCTGCGCCCTTCATGCGCCGACCGGAGGCATCGTCTGTCCCTTTAAGCTGACGATCGCCCTAGCGGAAAATGCAGCGGTGAACGGCGTGGAGTTCCATCTGAATGAGGGCGTAAAGCGTGTGCAGCCCGGAACAGTGGAAGGCTATACCGTGGAGACCGGGAAGGGAACTTACGAGACCCGGATCGTGGTAAATGCCGCCGGACTTTACGGCGATGAGATCCACAATCAGGTCAGCGGGGAGAAGCTTCATATCACCCCGAGAAAAGGGGAATACTGCCTGATGGACAAAAAAATAGGCCAGCTGGTCTCCCATACGATTTTCCAGATGCCGACGGCCATGGGAAAAGGCGTGCTGGTGACGCCGACGGTTCACGGAAACCTGATGGTGGGGCCGACGGCCACAGATATTTCCGACAAAGAAGGCGTGGACACCACAGCGGAAGGCCTCGACGAAGTGCTGAAAAAGGCGGCTCTCAGCGTGAAGAGCCTGCCGCGGGGCGTGACGATCACCTCCTTTGCGGGACTTCGGGCTCATGAGGATCACGATGATTTCATCCTGGGCGAAGTAAAAGATGCACCGGGCTTTTTCGATGCGGTGGGCATCGAGTCGCCGGGCCTTACCAGCGCCCCGGCCATCGGAGAGTGGATGGCAGAAAAGATCGTGGAGAAGCTCCGGAAGACGCAGAAGGTAGATGAGAAGAAGGCTTTCCAGGAGACAAGGAAGGATATTCCGAATATTGCTTCCATGGACCAGGCGGAGGCAGCAGCCCTGATTGCGGAGAATCCTGCTTACGGAACGATCATCTGCCGCTGTGAGAAAGTCACAGAGGGAGAGATCATCGACGCGATCCGGCGGCCTCTGGGAGCCCGTTCCCTGGATGGAATCAAGCGGCGGACCAGGGCGGGTATGGGACGTTGTCAGGCAGGATTCTGCTCTACGAAGGTCATGGACATTCTGGCAAGGGAGCTGGGGATTCCTCTGGAGGAAGTCACGAAAGCAGGCGGCGCGTCCAGGATGCTGACAGGAGGTGAGAGATGATGGCAGAAGGCAGAAAAAGTATGGAGACGGAACTGGCCATTATCGGCGGCGGTCCGGCAGGGTTGGCGGCAGCTCTGGCAGCGAGGGAAGCAGGCGTGGAGGATATCCTGATTCTGGAGCGGGATTCCGTTCTCGGCGGTATCTTAAATCAGTGTATTCACAATGGCTTTGGTTTGCACACGTTTCATGAGGAGCTCACGGGACCGGAGTACGCCTACCGGTTTATCGAGCAGGTGGAGGAGGCAAAAATCCCTTACCTCACCGACACGATGGTAGTGGATCTCGAGGAGGAAGAGGGCGAAAAATATATCACGGCCATGAACAGTAAGGATGGTCTCCTGACGATTCGGGCAAAAGCGATCATTCTCGCCATGGGTTGCCGGGAGCGGCCGAGGGGAGCCTTAAATATCCCCGGTTTCCGGCCGGCAGGCGTCTATTCCGCAGGAACGGCCCAGCGTCTCGTGAACATCGAGGGAAAGATGCCCGGTAAGGATGTGGTGATCTTAGGCTCCGGTGATATCGGCCTGATTATGGCCCGCCGGATGACCCTCGAAGGGGCGAAAGTCCATACGGTGGCGGAGATCATGCCCTACTCCGGCGGCCTGAAACGGAACATTGTCCAGTGCCTGGATGATTTCGGCATTCCATTGAAGCTCTCTACCACCGTGGTGAAGATCCACGGAAAAGAGCGGGTGGAAGGCGTGACTCTGGCAAAGGTGGACGGTCATATGAAGCCTATCCCGGGCACCGAGGAGTATATCCCCTGTGATACGCTGCTTCTCTCGGTAGGTCTTCTTCCGGAGAATGAACTGACCGAGGAACTGGGGGCGAAAATGTCGCCTGTGACCAGAGGGCCATTAGTAAATGAGAGTATGGAGACCAGCCTCTCAGGCGTTTTTGCCTGCGGAAACGTGCTTCATGTCCACGATCTAGTGGATTTCGTGAGCCAGGAGGCAGCGCTGGCAGGAAATGCTGCGGCGGAGTGGCTGAAAGAGAATAGGGATAAAGTCACAGAAGCAGATGTGATTTTGGAGCAGGCAGAGGTGAAAGCTGAGACTTCCGGCGCTGCAGCAGACACAAAACGTCCCGCCATCACCGTCGAGACCGGCGCTCACGTCCGCTACACCGTCCCCTCAAAGATCCGTCCGGACAAAGCCGGTGAAGAAACGCTGATCCGCTTCCGCGTGGACAACGTCCTGAAAGACCACTATCTTTGCGTCTCCTACGACGGCGAGCTCATCTCCCATAAGAAAAAGCGTATCATGGCTCCCGGCGAGATGGAGCAGGTAGTCATCAGACACAGCGACCTGGACCAGTATCCGGATCTGGCCCGGATCACTGTACACATCGAAGCAGAATAGGAGGGGGAGAAGATGGAAAAAAGAGAATTAACCTGTATCGGCTGCCCCATGGGCTGTGCCCTGACGGTGAGCCTGGAGGCGGGAAAGGTCGTTTCCGTGGAAGGCTACACCTGCAAGCGGGGCCGTGATTACGGCGAAAAAGAATGTACGAATCCCATGCGGACCGTGACCAGCAGCGTTCCGGTAACAGGCGGCGCCATTGCGATGGTTTCCGTCAAGACCGCCTCCGACATTCCCAAGGGAAAGATTCAGGAATGCATGGAAGCCATTCACACTGCCACAGTCCAGGCCCCGGTTCACCTCGGGGATGTCATCCTTACAAACATAGCGGATACGGGCGTGAATCTGATTGCGACGAAGGCGGTAGGAAGAAGGTAGGAAAGATAACCGGTTTTACTCTTCTTTTGCATGAAAAGAACGGTCAGAAAGTGCTTTCTGTCGATAAAGAGAAGGAGAGAGACCGGTTTTCTTTTTGAAAGCCATAGAAAAATATTGTTCTGAGAGATATCCGCAATAATAAGCAATATCAGCACAGGAAAAATCAGAGTTCGTTAGAAAATAACGGGCTCTTTTTAATTTCAGATCTGTGAGATATTCCTGAATGGTGACACCTGTGATCTCTTTAAAAATGCGATAAAGATAGGTGCGTTCCAGACCGACAGCATCGGAAATGCTTTGCACGGAAATATTCTTGAAATAAGAATTTTCAATCAGAGAAACCGCCTGGCTTACATAATATTCTTTTCTGGTTAATGGTTTGATGTTCTGGTTGTATTGCATCAGTCTGGAGCAGAGAGAATAAAATTGTCCAAGAGCAAAATAGCTGTCAGAGATAGAAGCGGTGTTTAAATCGATGAGAGGCTTTAGGATATTGGCAAGCTCTATTGTCGATTCATAATGAAGGATGGGAATCTGGTAAGTAATGTTACATAACTGCATAATTTCCAGAGCATCCCTTCCATCGAACCCAACCCAATAGTAGACCCATGGATCCTGGGGATCAGACTGATAGCAGATGGGAACATGAGGAAAGAGAACGAAACAGTCATTTTTTTGCAGATGATAGGTCTGTTCACGCAGCTGATAAGTTCCTTTGCCTGATACAATGATATGCAGGACAAAGTGGTCAACTACCTTTTGCGCAGAATAATGTCCATGCAGAGTTTCATGGTAACCGCAGTCCAGAATCGTGATGGTTTCCTTTGTGGATGGATTGGAACGGAAATAACTGATTTTTTTAACTGTCATAAGAACTCCTTTCAAACAAAATCCCAACGTAGCTGTTATGCAGACTTCTGCCTGACTATAGAACAACAAAATATGAAATAGTAACAACAAAATTCTCTTTTCATTTTAGCAGAATATGGTATAAATAACAATATAGAAAGATAAAACAGCCGGAGAAATACATCAAAAGTAACGAAGGAAAAATAGAAAAAAGATAAACAAAAGAAAAAACAGACAAAAAACAGGTATATTTTCTAAACACGGATAAAAATGTTTATGACAACATTTTATGTAATTTCTCTGAAACTTTTCAAATATAAGATAACGGATGTGGTGACAGATATGAAAATTACTTATTACGGGACATCAGCTTCGGAAGCCTGGCCGGCATTATTTTGTGAATGTGAGGCATGCAGGCTTGCAAGAAAGTATGGAGGGAAGAATGTCAGAAGCAGAAGCCAGACACTGATCGATGATACATTGCTGCTGGATTTTCCACCGGATACCAATTACCATGCACAGGTGCTGGGGCTCAATCTCAGGAGAGTCCGGACGCTATTACTTACGCACAGCCATCATGACCATTTCTTTCCGGCAGATCTTGGCTTGAGATCTGACCAGTATGCAGAAGGTCTTGCAGAGGAAAAACTTACCATATATGGAAATGAAACAGTTATAAGTATGTGTGAGGATGCAAAGCGGGTCTGCAGGAATCCGGAACAATATATTACGTTCCATGAGATCCAGCCGTTTGAAACGTTTGAAACGCCGGATGCTTATCAGGTGACGGCACTTCTGGCAGATCATAACCAATCGGAAAAGTCCATGATGTATCTGATCCAAAGAGAAGGAAAACAGATCTTATATGCCCATGATACAGGAATCTTCCCCGAAAGCACCTGGAAATTTCTGGAAGGAAAATATCTGGATCTGGCAAGTCTTGACTGCACGGCACTGAGCAGGGACTGGAGACAGGGGCATATGGGTTTTCAGGCAGTTGATGAAGTCCGTGACCGTCTGAAAAAAATGGGATGCATCGATGAGAAAACAACACTGGTTTTGAACCATCTGGCACATTACGGAGACTTTACGCATGAGAAAATCTGTGCGCTGGAGAATCCGAAAGGCTATGAGGTTGCCTATGACGGCTGTTCTTTTGAAGTATAACTGCCAGTTACGCTGGGCTTTATCAGAGTGTTCATGACCGGTCATGGTTCTGGACCGGTTAAAATAAAGAGTAACAGGTTTCCATAGAAACCGACTCTTCAAAATCAAAGGAGGATGTATTATGTTAAAGAAAAAATGGGTAAGCGGAACACTTGCAGTATGTCTTGCAGCAAGTTATGTACTGATGGCAGGAAGCAACAGCAAAGCTGCCGAGAGTGCAGATTTCAGTGGAAAGACCATCGAGATCGCAACCTATCTGTCAGGAGATACATTGAATGCGTACAAAGAGGTGATCTCCGGATTTGAAAATGAGACAGGCGTAAAAGTTACCCTGGATGAGTACGGCGATGATTATGAGAGTACCATGAAGACCAGAATGGCTTCCAATGATCTGCCGGACATTTTTGAGACCCATGGTTGGTCACTGATTCGTTATAAAGAGTATCTGACAGATCTGAGCGAAGAAAGCTGGGCTGGAGATTTGAATAAGGCGGCTCGTGGTGTAATTGAAGATACGGATGGAAAAATTTATACACTGATGACCACCGGCTCCTGCCTTGGAACAGCAGTTAATATGAATGTCTGTGAGGCAGCAGGTGTAGATCCGTGGAGCATTGAGACCTGGGAGGATTTCAATGCTGCCTGTGATAAGATCAAAGAAGCAGGTTATACTCCGATCGCAAACTATTTCACTTCCGCCGGAGCGCTTGCCAATGCGGATGGTTCCTGGCTGAACTATGAGGGTGAGCAGTTTGACGACAGTGCGGCAATGCTGGACGGAAGTTGGGACTGGGCTGATTATAAAGTTGTACTGGATTATTTACAGACTTGGTTTGATAATGGATATCTGTATGAAGATTGCGGCACCATTAAACAGGCAGATGCAATTGAACGTTGCGCAAGAAATGAATGTGCATTTATCGTAGGTATCGGAACTTCTTATCAGGCAGCAGTTGTTGCTCAGAATCCGGATGTCAAGATGGCTATGATCCCGATCTGTGCAAGCCAGAAGGGCGGAGCACGTTTCTGCGGAATCGGTGAAGGCGCTTCTTTCGGTATCTGGAAAGATACGGATGAAATGGATGTATGTAAAGCATTCCTGAATTATGTGGCTGAAAACGCAGACGGCATCAATGCAGCAGCAGGCGAGATCAGCACACTGCCTTCTGAGACTACAAAATCCTATGGTATGCAGATGATGGAAGAAATGGAATCCCATTTCCCGAACGTATTCTACGATAACCTCTGGGATCGTAAATATATGCCGTCCGGTATGTGGAATGTATTCCAGGTTGCTGCCGGTATGTTCTGTGAAGATCAGTCTGATGACAGCAAGCAGGAGATCATTGATTACCTGAAAGAAAACTATACAGATCTTTATGAGGCTGCTCAGGAATAAAAGAATCAGGAAGGGAGCTGGAAGACAGCTCCCTTTTTTAAGTTTATCAGCAGAGAGGATGGACAAAAGATGGAGAAAAAAAGAAAAAGGATCTTGTTGTCACTGAGCATACCGGCTTTCCTTTTGATTGTGATCTTTATGATCGTTCCCCTTGGAAATGCACTGAGGGTATCTTTTTTTAAATGGAACGGCTATTCTCAGAAAATGAAATTTATCGGACTGAAGAATTATCGCTCACTTTTTTCAGATAAAGTTTTCTGGAGATCTACAGTAAATACATTTATATACGGTTTTGGAAGTACACTGCTGCAGAACATTATGGGGTTGTCAGCAGCCATTTTTGTAAATAAAGAATTCAAGGGAAGAAATTTTGTCAGACTGATCCTGTATATGCCAATCATGATCTCCGGAGTGATCATGGGTGCCATACAGTACTATATTTTTAACTATGAAAACGGTGTTTTGAACAATATACTGAATCTTTTTGGTGTCGGGAATATTTATTGGATGGAGACCGGTCCGAGAGCCGTAATGATCATCACACTGATCAACAGCTGGCAGGCGATGGGGTTCTGTATGCTGATCTATCTGGCGGGTCTGCAGAATATTCCTAAAATGTATCAGGAAGCTGCTTTACTGGACGGAGCGACAAAACGGCAGATCTTCTTTAAAGTCAAACTTCCGCTTCTTATGCCGGCGGTAACAACAGCAGTGATCACAAACCTGATCGGCGGCTTCAAATTATATGATATCATTGTTACCCTGACAAACGGAGGACCAAACAGAAAATCGCTGTCTTTGTCCTATTATATTTCTCTGCTTTATTTCAGCGATGAGAAAGCAGGTTATTCTTCGGCAGTAGGTATTGCTCTGTTTGTCATTATCTTTCTGGTGGCTGTTCCGATCAATCATTACTTAAGAAGCAGGGAGGTGGAGTACTGATGGCAGATCTCGATTACAAAAAAGAAAATATGAAGGAACTGCATGCACCGGACAAAAAGGTAAAGACAGGTGTCTATGTGATCGCTGCCCTTCTGGTTCTGGTATACCTGCTTCCAATCTATGTGATGTTAAACCAATCCTTCCGCTTTATGACAGATCTGTCGCCGAGACTGTATCTGCCGGAAAAATGGACACTGGATAATTATATCCAAGCATTTCAAAATGCAGATCTCTGGAAAGGTATGAAAAACTCCTTTGTTTATGTTGTGGAAGTCTGTATTTTGGAAATTGTATTAGGAGGTCTTGCCGCTTACGGACTTGCACGGGCTGGCGGAAAAATCTCCAATGCACTTCGTACTGTGAACATCTGCATCATGATGATCCCGAGCCTGTCCTTACTGGTAGGTACTTATTCTCTGATGGTAAAGTTCCATATGATCAACCAGATCTGGGCACTGTCTTTACAGACAGCGGCAACCGGTATGGCCAGCACGATGTTCTTCTATACTTCATTCATTGTTTCCATACCAAAGGATCTTGATGAAGCGGCAAGTATTGATGGCGCCGGTATCTTTCGGACTTTTTTTAAGATCATCCTGCCACAGTTAAAGCCCGTAACCGTCACAAGACTTATCATGATCGCAGTCGGAACCTGGAATAATTTTGCAATGCCGACCTATCTTCTCACGGACGCTACGAAAGCAACGGTCATTCAGATCGTGAGAAAATCTTTCTATGCAGTTGCCGGAGCCGTGCAGAATGTACCGCTTGCCTGTGCTATGTGTGCAGTAGCACTTTTGCCGGTTATTGTACTTTATATTCTGCTTCAGAAATATATCATTGAAGGACAGCTGGATTCTGTCAGCAAATAAAGGATGAAAGAGTGAAGAGTATGAAATATCAGTGGAAAAAAGGAATGTCACTTAGTTTTTTTCAGAATGAGAAAAGAGAATCGATCGGAGCTGATCCGGAGATCTTAAGAGAAGTCGGGGAACATGGCTTTGACTGTGTGGAACTGTCTTTTTCTCATGATGAATATTTCTATAAATATCGTTTTACAGAAGAAGGAAATGCAGAAAAACTGGCTTCTTACTGTAAGGAGTCGGGACTTGAAATCTGGAGTATCCATCTTCCGTTCTCAGACAAATGGGATCTGTCCAATGATGATGCGGAAGAAGCACTGGCTGATGACCGGAAGCTGATAGAAGCTGCAGAAAAAGCCGGAATCCGCGTAGCAGTGATCCATCCGAGCTTTGAACCCATTCCGGAAGCAGACAGGGCAAAGAGAATAGAAAATGCGAAAAAGAATCTGAAACTTCTGAATCAGACGGCAAAAGAGCATGGAATTGTGCTTGCGCTGGAAAATCTTCCGCGGACCTGTCTTGGCAATCATTCCGAGGAGATGATCGAACTTCTGGAAGCCACAGGAACCTCCTTTATTTTTGATACGAATCATTCTCTTGATGAGGATAATGTGGAATTCCTGAGAAATATGATCGCCCATGGCTATTGTCCGGTTTCACTTCATATTTCCGATTATGATTTTATTGATGAGAGACATGACCTGCCGGGACACGGAATCAACCAGTGGGGAAAATTACTGGATCTGTTGGAAAACGCAGGTTACAGTGGCCCTGCTTTATACGAGATCCGTCATGTGGTATCGGAAGAACGGATTATTTCTTTTGATGAAGTAACTGAAAATATCAACAGCCTTCTGAATGGAGACATAAAATAAAATTAAGAGGCAGGAGGAACAGGAAATGTATGATGTACTGATCATTGGCGGGGGTGTGACCGGATCAGCGATCGCAAGAGAGCTTTCCCGCTATGATTTGAAGACTGCATTGTTTGAAAAAGGAGAGGATGTCTGTTCCGGCACCTCCAAGGCAAACAGCGGCATCGCCCATGCCGGTTTTGACGCAGCTCCCGGCAGCTGGAAGGCCAAAATGAACATCCGTGGAAGCCGGATGCTGGAGGAGCTTTCCAGAAAGCTAGACTTTCCTTATAAGAGGAACGGTTCCCTGGTGCTTTGTTTTGATGAAAAGGACCGCCCCCATCTGGAAAAACTTCTGGAGCAGGGGAAAAAGAACGGGGTAGAGGGGCTGGAGATCCTGGAGAAAAAAGAACTTCTGGCACTGGAACCGTCTCTTTCCGATACAGTGGTCTGCGCCCTCCATGCGCCGACCGGAGGCATCGTCTGCCCCTTCAAGCTGAACATCGCCCTGGCGGAGAATGCGGCTGTGAACGGGGTGGAGTTCCATCTGAAGGAAGGAGTTCTGACAGTAGAAAAGGCAGACTTTCCGGAACATGCGGAAGGCTATCGTGTGGTGACGGAGAAAGGAAGCTATGAAACACGGACCGTGGTAAATGCCGCCGGTCTGTACGGCGATGCGTTCCACAATCAGGTCAGTGGAGAAAAACTCCATATCACTCCGCGGAAGGGTGAATACTGCCTGATGGACAAAAAGGTGGGGCGCCTGGTTTCCCATACGATCTTCCAGATGCCGACAGCCATGGGAAAGGGCGTTCTTGTGACGCCGACCGTCCACGGAAACCTCATGGTTGGTCCGACTGCTACGGATATTTCCGACAAAGAGGGCGTGGATACTACGGCAGACGGTCTGAATGAGGTGCTGAAAAAAGCGGCTCTGAGTGTGAAGAGCCTTCCGAAAGGAGTGACGATCACCTCCTTTGCAGGCCTCCGTGCCCACGAAGACGGGGATGATTTTATCCTGGGCGAAGTAAAAGACGCACCGGGCTTTTTTGATGCCGTCGGTATCGAATCACCCGGCCTTACCAGTGCTCCGGCAATCGGGGAATGGATGGCGGAAAGAGTTGTGGAAAAACTGCGGATGACGCAGAAGGTAGAAGAAAAGCGTGATTTTCAGGAAACGAGAAAAGACATCCCCTGCATTGCATCCATGGATCCTGCAGAGGCAGCAGAGCTGATTGCGGAAAATCCGGCCTACGGGACGGTCATCTGCCGCTGTGAAAAAGTCACAGAGGGAGAGATCATCGATGCCATCCGCCGTCCGTTGGGAGCCCGTTCCCTGGACGGGATCAAACGGCGCACAAGGGCCGGCATGGGGCGCTGCCAGGCCGGTTTCTGTTCTACGAAGGTGATGGAGATCCTGGCAAGGGAGCTTGGAATCCCACTGGAAGAGGTCACGAAGGCCGGAGGGGACTCCCGGATGCTGACAGGAGGTGAGAGATAATGGCAGAAGGAAGAAAAAGCATGGAAACGGCCCTGGCCATTATCGGCGGCGGACCGGCAGGCCTGGCGGCAGCACTGGCAGCCCGCGAGGCAGGTGTGGAAGATATCCTGATCCTGGAACGTGATTCGGTCCTTGGCGGGATCCTGAACCAGTGTATCCACAACGGTTTTGGTCTCCATACCTTCAAGGAAGAGCTTACAGGACCGGAATACGCTTACCGCTTCATCAAACGGGTGGAAGAAGCAGGGATCCCCTGCCTTACTGACACCATGGTGGTGGATCTGGAAGAAGAAGAGGGCGAAAAATACATCACAGCCATGAACCGTAAGGACGGCATCCTGACGATCCGGACGAAGGCCATCATCCTGGCTATGGGCTGCCGGGAGAGACCGAGGGGAGCCTTGAATATCCCCGGTTTCCGCCCGGCGGGCGTTTATTCCGCAGGAACAGCCCAGCGCCTGGTCAACATCGAGGGAAAGATGCCGGGCAGGGATGTGGTGATCTTAGGCTCCGGTGATATCGGTCTTATCATGGCGCGCCGGATGACACTGGAAGGGGCAAAGGTCCATACGGTAGCAGAGATCATGCCCTACTCCGGCGGCCTGAAACGGAACATTGTCCAGTGCCTGGACGATTTCGGCATTCCCCTGAAGCTGTCCACCACAGTGGTGAAGATCCATGGAAAAGAGAGGGTGGAAGGCGTGACCCTGGCGAAAGTGGATGAGCGGATGAAACCCATTTCCGGCACAGAGGAATACATTCCCTGTGATACGCTGCTCCTGTCGGTAGGTCTTCTTCCGGAGAATGAACTGACGGAGGAGCTGGGGGCGAAGATGTCACCTGTCACCCGCGGTCCCCTGGTCAACGAGAGTATGGAGACGAGCCTTGGAGGTGTCTTTGCCTGTGGAAATGTCCTCCATGTCCACGACCTCGTGGATTTCGTGAGCCAGGAAGCGGCCCTTGCAGGAAAAGCTGCGGCGGAATGGCTGAAGGAGAACGGAAACAATGTCACAGAGGCGGACCTGGTGCTGGAGCAGGCGGAGAAGCAGGAGACAGCGGCAGGGCGGATGCAGGCGGAGAAAACAGCCATCACGGTAGAACCTGGCGCCCATGTGCGCTACACCGTTCCATCTAAGATCCGCCCGGACAAAGCCGGTGAAGAGACCCTCATCCGTTTCCGTGTAGATAACGTCCTGCAAGACCACTATCTCTGCGTCTCCTACGACGGTGAGCTGAT
>OLPT01001013.1_pt1 | contig 18298 bp, 18 predicted proteins | sample 1673051 | NCBI WGS metagenome assembly OLPT01 (sample SAMEA3136750, study PRJEB25190) | human gut metagenome | biome: human gut; feature: human-associated habitat; material: faeces | place: Austria | collected 2013
GCCTGTCATCCCTTGGCTATGGACCACTGGCATGTGTGAAGATCATCGGAATGCAGTTCCTTGATTTCTTTGACTTCCTGACTAACTCCGTGATGATGCCGATCGCAGCAATTGCTACATGTCTTCTGATCTCCAGAGTGATCGGACTGAAGAAGATAGAAGACGAAGTTGTTCTCGGTGAAGGAACCTTTAAAAGAAAGAAAATCTTCAATTTTATGATCAAATATCTTTGCCCAATCTTTGCAGCGATCATTCTGCTCAGCTCTGTGGCAAACGCATTTGGATGGATTTCCATGTAATAAAGAAATAATAAAACCGCGGTATTCTGTATATAAAAAATACAGGAAGCTGCGGTTTTTATGTGCTAAAAAAGTGCACAGGTCTGGCATCGAATCAGACTTTAGGCTGATAGTGCATATCAGATACATTATAAACTGTGATGAAGGCGAGAGGATCCTCATGGTTGATGAAATTCATTAGCTTCTGATATTCTGTTTTATCTACGATCGTGATGATCTCGTTTCGTTTCTGCATATTATAGGCCCCGTATGCTTCATAAACAGTAGCACCGCTGTGCAGTTCATGAATGATGAAGTTACGAAGTTCTTCTTCTTTTTTGGTAATGATACATACACGCCGTTTGATATTGTGGTCAAAAATAAAATGATCCAGTACGATACCATTGAAGTATGTACCAAGAATACTTAAAACAACAGTTTTCTTGTCATAGACCAGAGCAGCGGAAAGTGCAACACACATACCGGAAAGGGACATGGCCTTTCCAAGTTCCATATGCAGGTATTTATTCATGATCTTTGCGACAATATCCAGTCCACCGGAAGAGGCATTCCGGTTAAAGAGAATGCTCAGACCTACACTGACGACCAGAATATAGCAGAGAACATCCAGTTCCTGACTGTTGGTCATAGATTCGAAATTCGGGAAGATTTTTTCAAATAAACCAAGAAAAACAGGAAGCATGATACTGGTATATACGGTTTTTACACCAAATTCCCGACCGCAGGTAAGAAAGCCGATAATCAGAAGTATGACATTCAGAATCATCGTGATCGCAGACAGCGGAAGTGGGATGAAGTTGGACAGTACGATTCCAAGACCGGAGATACTGCTGACAGAGGTATGGCTTGGTACCAGGAAAAAATATACCGCAGCAGCAATGATCGCGACAGCAACGGTCAGTATGACTGTTTCCATAAAGATTTTTGCGTAATTCAGTTGTGTTTTCATAAAAGAAAATCCTTTTTCATTTTTAAAGTGTTATTTAATTCTGAGCTTCCGGATTTGGAAGATTTACCATGAGCGGTGCGTGTTCAAGTTCAGGAATGATCTTGTTTTTGAGGTCTTCAGTCGTGAATTTGAGACTTGAAGTATTGATACAAGGATGACATCCGAAGTAAGGATTTTTCATGACATCTTCATCAATCAGCAGCTGTACTTTCTTATCATGATCGTTCATCAGTCCCATCACACTGACAGATCCCGGAGTGATGTCCAAATATTTTTCCATATATTCCGGTTTAGCGAAGGACAGGCGGGCAGAGTTGATCTGTGCTGACAGATCCTTGGTCTTAAATGGCTTGTCACCTGGCATCAGAAGAAGGTAAAAGTTTGTCTCCTGCCGGTTGCAGAGAAAAAGATTTTTACATATAGTAGTGTCATCGCCCAGAATACGGTCAACTTCTTCGCAGGCTTCCATAGTCATAGTTGCTTCATGGTCTACACGCTGGTAAGCTATGCCAAGTTTATCCAACAGATCATAGACACGAATTTCTTTATCAAGTCTTCCTGATGTGGTTTCAGGTCTTCCATTCTGTAATTCCATTTTTGTGACTCCTTTTTTATTTCATATCTGTGAGTGTACCCCTTTTATATGGAGATTGTCAATGAGATGTGGCTTTGTGATCATTTAAAAAAAGTCTTTGCAAACCACATAAAATGCAGACGATCCAGCCGAATAACTTCAGTGCTCTTACAAAAGATTTCAAAGTGGTGCTGCCAGAAGAATTCCTTTATGAAAAAGAATAAATAGAGGTTGGTTGCAATATTCTCTCCTTATGCTATAATGATTCAAAATTGAACTATTCAAAAAAGAATTAAATAAAGGAGAGAAAAAACATGCAGATTTTATGGACGGTGATCGTCACATTTTTTGCAGGAATGGGAGCAGGGCTTGGAACGGGCTTTGCAGGTATGAGTGCTGCAGCTGTGATCAGTCCCATGCTCATCACATTTCTTGGGATGGATCCTTATATGGCGGTAGGTATTGCTTTGTCATCGGATGTACTGGCAAGTGCGGTATCCGCGTATGTATATGGAAAGAATAAGAATCTGGATATTAAGAACGGTGTGATCATGATGATCAGTGTACTGACCTTTACCGTAGTTGGAAGTTACGTATCGAGTCTTGTACCGTCAGCCACGATGGGGAACTTTTCAGTATTCATGACCTTCCTTCTTGGAATCAAATTTATTGTAAGACCGGTCATGACAACGAAAGAGAGCATGCAGAATGTATCAGCAAAGAAACGTGTAATTCAGTCAATCGTGTGTGGAGTTCTGATTGGATTTATCTGTGGATTTATCGGAGCCGGTGGTGGAATGATGATGTTGCTGATTTTGACATCTGTGCTTGGATATGAGCTGAAAACAGCTGTAGGAACCAGTGTGTTTATCATGGCTTTCACGGCATTTACCGGAGCGGCATCTCATTTTGCGATCGGTGGAATGCCAGATGTGACCGTATGGATTCTCTGTATCGTATTTACCTTTATCTGGGCAAGGATTGCTGCTGTATTTGCAAATAAGGCATCAACGAAAACGCTCAACCGCGCGACTGGCATCATACTGGTCGTACTTGGAATTGTAGTGATGTTATTTTCTTTATTGTCATAAAAAATTACTTTATAAAGTAAAAGTATCAGTAGAACGCAAAAGGAGAAGCCATTTTCAGGCTTCTCCTTTTAGTATGTTGTCAAGATTCTGATCCATAATATTCAGAATCTCGAGAAATTTCTGTCGCGTTTCGTTATCAAGGCCGGTCAGGATCCGGTCAATAAAATCCTGCTGAAGCTGTCGGCCCTTTGCAATGATTGGTTGAGCTTTTTCTGTACAGAGCAGTTCGGTCTTACGGCGGTCACTTTTGACCGCATGACGTTCCAGATATCCGTCACAGACAAGCTTGTCTACATTGACGGAAACTAGGTTTGCCTTTAATTTACGGACTTTGACAATATCCCGTGCAGTGCAGAATTCGGGATTATTTGCCAGAAACATAAGAATGTCGAATGCCGTCTGCGGCAATTTCAGTTCCTGACAAAGCGATTTACAGGTTCTGTTATATGCAAGAGAAGTTTTTCTTGCGAATTCAATGTTTATATCCATAAAAAATCCTCGATTATAGAAAGTATAAATATGATAGTTCAAATTTCAATTAATGGTGAATTTATGGGCAGCATGAGTGCGATCGTGCTGCCTTTTTTGCTGCTCGCCAAAACTTTTACCTGGCCGCCATGTTGTCTGGCAATCTCAGCTACCAGGGCAAGACCAAGACCGGCTCCACCCATGGCGCGACTGCGGGATTTGTCTACGCGGAAAAACGGGGCGAAGATTTTTTCCTGATATTCAGGTGAGATACCGATTCCAGTGTCTGTTACTTCGACTAAAGCATAGTCTGCTGGTTTGGAATGCGCAGCAGGCAGTGCTTTTGTCTGAGATATTTTTACCGTTACTTTTCCACCAGAATGATTGTATTTGATGGCATTTTCCACAAGATTATAAACAGCACGGTAGAGAAGAAGATAGCTTCCGGTAACGGTGCAGTCACCCTCTTCCTGGATCAGTTCCACTTTTTTCTGGTCAGCAATGGAGGCAAGATCGCAGCAGACTTCATCGGTGAGTTCTGCCAGTGAAATAGAATCAGAGCGTTCAACGGATTGTATCCCGGTCATATCGAGAAGGACCTCAGATAGATGAGAAAGTCGTTCGGTCTGATTCTGGATCATTCCAAAGATGTCCTGATATTCTTCTATTGTCGGAGTTTTCTTGCGTGCAAAAACTTCGAGGTTTGTCTGCATGACAGCAAGCGGAGTTCTCAGCTCATGAGCGGCACTGGCAGAAAACTGCTTCTGTGCCGTAAACGCATCATCCAGTCGGGAAAGCATCTTATTAAAAGAGCCTGTAAGACGAGAAATCTCATCGTTTGTATCTGGAACTTCAAGAGACTCAGAAAGATTCTGGGCCTCTATTTTATTGACTTCGTTACTGAGTCTTCGCAGAGGCAGCAGTGCACGGCGGCTGATAAAATATGTACCGACACTGCTCAGGAGAATAATGATTGCAGTTGCAATGATACTTCTGGTGCGGAAAAGGTCTTTGGTTTCCTGTACCTGATCGGAAAGACCTGCAAACAGAGTGTTTGGATTAATGTTAAAGGTGATTGGCGTGGAATCAGTTTCATTGATCTTTACGACATAATCACCCAGATTTTCGATTCCGGTAACAGCGGAGTTACTAATAAAAAAATACATCAAGACACAGGTGACAGTCATCAGGAGCGTGATGATCAGTGTCAGCCTCCACTGCAGAGAGAGTTTTTTCAGAGGATTTTTTGTTGTATGTTCTTTTTTCATTTCAGATCCTCCATGAGAATGTAACCCTGTCCAACCTTGTTCTGTATTGGATCGTTTCCCAGAGCTGCGCGCAGCTTCTTGCGAAGGGAAGAAATGTGGACACGGATGGAATTACTGAAGCTGTTTACACTGCCGTCCCAGATATGTTCGATCAGTTCTTCCGGGCTGATGATACGATTCTGGTGGAGCATAAAATACTCCAGCAGAGCACTTTCCTTTCGGGTGAGAGAGAGTTCTTCACTATCAATGTGTGCTTTTCTGTTGCGGGTGTCAAAGCTGATGCGGCCGCACTTCAGGCAGACATTCTCCTGAATAAATCTGCGCCTGGTCAGACTGCGGATACGCGCTTCCAGTTCCTCAAAATGAAATGGTTTTGTCAGATAATCGTTTGCTCCAAGGTCAAGTCCTTCTACTTTATCCTCAATCTGGCCACGGGCTGAGAGAATCAGAACTGGTGTGGAAGAATTTGTCTCACGGAACTGCCGCAGGATATCCAATCCGTCAATGCCAGGAAGGTTCAGATCCAGAAGGATCAGATCGTAGTTTTCAGTCGTACATAATTCCAGCCCTTCGTCTCCGTCTAGGCAGGTATCGGTTTCATAGCCATCCATACGCAGCCCCTCTGCGATCGAACGGCAGAGCTGCTCTTCGTCTTCTATTATTAATATGTGCATATTCGTTCTCCTTTGGGGACGGTGTTTGTGGCTTTTTTAGTGTCCCCCTTTACTTTCCTATATACTATCACATCAGATATAAAATTCGTGTAAAAAAATAAATCGAAAGAATTTTGATTTTCGTGTTTTCTTAACACAAATTTTATAGCTATGGTGTTATAATTGCGACTATAATAACCGAGTCAGGGGGACAGACAAAAAGCCGCAAACACTGTCCCCAATCGAAAGGAGAAAACTTATGAAATTTACAGCGCTTATGGCAGCAGCAATATTAGGGGTATCTCCCCTTGGAAATGTATCCGTAATGGCAGCAGAAAGTACAGAAGCAATGGCGGTTCCGGCAGATCAGGCGGGAATGGTGGTTGATGGAGATGCAGCTGCAGCAGATGGTGACGCAATCTCGTCTGATTTTATACAGGGCACTTTTAAACCATCTGAGACAACAGTGCAGGCACAGGATTCTTATGAATATCCATTTCTTGGACTTAACATGAAGCTTCCTGAGGAACTGCTTAAACAGATAAAAGAGCAGACCATTGCAATGATCTCAAATGAAGTATGGAATGACAATGCAGATGCAATTAAATATGCATATATAAGCTGGAGCGAAATGACCGAGGAGCAGAAAGAGGCAGAGGTTGACAAGATGGGAACAGCATATGATGACTGGTACAATAGTCTTGCAAAAGTTGGAGCGATTGGAATCTATGACGAAGATTCTGAGAAAGAACTGGATAAGATCACAGGCTGCACAGAACACAAAGAAATCGGAAGCAGCAGCGACGGAAAATACAAATACTATCTGAGCACCAACAAGGATGCAGATGAATCCTTGAAAAAAGAAGTGGAAAAAATCCATGTGACACTCACAGAGATGACACCATTCCAGCAGCTTTCTGCATTTGACCAGCCGCAGGAAACCAGCAATGCAGGTGATTCTACAAATGTTGGTAAATTCGAGACAAAAGGCGTTGACGGAAAAGACTATACAGAAAAAGTATTCAGTGACTATGATCTGACTCTGGTAAATATCTTTACTACCTGGTGTTCTCCATGTGTCAATGAGATTCCGGAACTGGAAAAACTCTATGAAGAGATGAAAGAAAAAGGTGTTGGCGTTGTCGGTGTTGTTCTTGATACGGTAGGAGATGATGGCAAACAGGATGATGCTGCAGTGAAAAAAGCCGGTGTCCTTCAGGAGAAAACAAAAGCATCCTATCCTTTCCTGATTCCGGATTCAACAATGATGAATGGACGTCTGAATGGCATCTCTGCTTTCCCTGAAACATTCTTTGTTGACAAAGAAGGAAACATTGTAGGAGAAACATATTCCGGAAGCCATAGCCTGGATGAGTGGAAAGAAATTGTTGAAAAAGAACTTGAAAACGTTTCAAAATAATAAAGCAATGCTGGCAGAAAGATAAGAAAAATGATGAAAAAAATAACAGATTCAAAGTGGATAGGTCCTGCGCTGGCAATTCTGGGAATCCTCCTGATGATATTTGGAATTTACCGGGGCGAAGTGGATGTAGTCTTTACAAAGGCAATCAATATCTGTATGGAGTGTATCGGCATTGGATAAGAAGAAAAGCGTCCGGGACTGGCCGCGTCATCTCATCCAGACCGCCTGGGCTGCCCTCACAAACTCCCACGTTTCCGGCTTTGTCACTGGAAAAATCTACACCGGGAAACTGAAAAACCTCTGCGTGCCGGGGCTTAACTGCTACTCCTGCCCCGGCGCTACCGGAGCCTGTCCCATCGGCTCCCTGCAGGCAGTCATCGGCAGCTGGAACTTCAAATTCGCCTACTACGTCATCGGCTTTCTGATCTTTGTCGGCGCGATCCTTGGCCGTCTGGTCTGCGGTTTCCTCTGCCCCTTCGGCCTGATCCAGGATCTCTTACATAAGATTCCTTTTTTCAAAAAGATCAGAACCTTCCGCGGCGATAAGCTCCTCCGGAAGCTCAAATATGTGATCTTCCTGGTCTTCGTGATTCTGCTTCCGCTCTTCCTCACCGATCTCATGGGCCAGGGCGCTCCCTATTTCTGCAAGCTCATCTGCCCCGCAGGAACACTGGAGGGCGGACTTCCGCTGGTGCTCTTAAACAAAGCCATGCGCGGAGCCATCGGCTGGCTGTATATCTGGAAAAATACGATCCTCATCGCAACGATTGTGCTTTCCATCCTGATCTACCGGCCCTTCTGCAAGTATATCTGTCCCCTGGGAGCCTTTTATTCCATTTTCAATAAGGTCTCCCTCTTCCGCTACCGCATTGACGGGGACAAATGTGTCCACTGCGGAAAATGTGCAAAGGTCTGTCAGATGAACGTGGATCCTGTGAAAACACCGAACAGTCCCGAGTGCATCCGTTGCGGCCGCTGCCGCCAGGCCTGCCCGAAGGATGCGATCTCCTGCGGCTTCAAAAAATAGAGTAAAAAATTCCTGCTCTGATTTCTGGTCAGGCAGGAATTTTTTTGCTTATTCAGCCCCCTTAAGAGGCTCCGATGTGATCGTATATTTACTTTCTTTCAGTGTATTCAGAATATCCTTCACATTGACCGGCCTCCGGATATCATAACTCATTTTTGACAAAAAGCTCTGCTTCGCTTCGTTGGCTTCCTTCGCCTCCTCCAGAGCCACCGCCAGCTCATCCGCAATCTTCTGCTGTTTTTTCCCGCTCCGGTTCGGCTGGACAGACATAGAGTACTGCCAAAAAGATCAGCAGAAAGACCACCGAGAGGATCAGAACCAGATAACTACAAAAGGGATTCAGGGGCTTTCGCAAAGCCTACCTGCACTCCATGCAAATGGAAATACTATTATCTCTCACCTGCACCCGCCCCAGACTGCCCGTAATAATCGGCATGGCCGGATGCAGATGCCCCAGATCCGCATCCATAATAATCGGCACCTGATATTTCCCCAGAATATCCGTCACCGCCCGATACTGATCCAGCCCCATCATCGGCTGGTCGAACAGCATCGGCCTTCCGATTAGAAATCCTTTCGTGTACTTGAACCATCCCGCGTGATCCAACTGCCAGACAGCTCTCCTAATACTGAACACGTTGAGTTCGCAGGCCTCCAGGAACCAGATAATCCCATCTTCCTTATACTTTTCCACAAACTCCACAGTCTTATCAAACTCCGTCCCTTTCAGATTCACCAGGCAGTCCAGGCAGCCGCCGAGAAGCCTTCCCGAAAAATCCGCATCCTGATCCGGATATTTTTTCAGCATAAAGGGTTCTGTGATATGATAGGGCTGAAGCGGATCCTCCTCGGTTTTCAGACCTCCGTCTATCCGTTCCCAGCCATCGTAATTCCGCACCGTCCGCACCTCGCCTGTGAGAACACCGAAAGAATCCTTCACCGACGGATGCCAGGGTTCCATGCCGAAATCTCCGGCGCAGGGGCCGTAGACAGAAGCCGTATCGCAGAGGGTCGTCAGAAGATAGGTGAAATTCGTATTATCTGAATAGCCCAGATACCATTTAGCCGGCGCTTTCCGGATGGCCTCGAAATCCACATGCTCCAGGATCTCACACATCATTTCTCCACCGCCGCAGGAAATCAGGCAGTCATTTTCCCCACTCACATAGCCTTCTGTCAGCTCTTTTCCACATTTTTCCGGCGTATTGCTGATACCGATTCCCTCGGAAGCATAGCAGTTCGGGCCCAGCTGGCACTGATAGCCCATCTCCTTAAATTTCTTCTGTGCGTTAAGAAACGCAGATTTATAAGGCTCCGTGGCACAGCCAAACGAAGGAGCCACAAAGCCGATGATTCCGCCTTTTTGCAGATTTTTCGGATATCTCATAATACAACTTCCTCCTGTTTTCTAATATATCAATTCAGAAACAACTCTATCTTTTTATCTGGATCTTACTTCTCCTGGCATTCCTTCGATCTCCGAAAAGAAATACCCCAGACTCGGCACCATCCGGCCGCCGTCGTAAAGCCTCCGTATCTCATCCGGCCACATCCAGTGAATCTCCTCCACTTCCTTCGTCTCCGCTCCGTTAAGGTCCGGCTGAAAGCAACCATTTTCCCCTTCCTCAAAAAGCCAGACATCCAGAAGATTCGGCATCGCCGTGTCCCGCACCTTTGAAAAAACGAGCCTGCCCGTTTCCGGCTCCAGATCTACGCCTACTTCCTCTTTTACCTCCCGGGCCGCTCCATGAAGGCTTGTCTCTCCCAGAAGCACCGAGCCTCCGGTACATTCCCAGAAAAGTGGGTAAGTTGGCCTGTCCGCCGACCGTTTCGAGATCAGATACTGCCCCTGCTTGTTTTTCAGCCAGACATGGACCACCAGATGATAAAAACCTTCCGGTATGGCCTCTCCCCGTATCTGCTCCCTGCCTGTGAGTTCCCGGTTTCTCGTGTACAAATCCCATTTTTCCATAGGCGCCTCCGATTCCGGACAAAAAAGTCCTGTCTTGCTGGTCATTTTTCAGATTTATTCTATCATAGATTTCAGCAAAACAGGACATTTTTCTACATTTTCTCGAAGCTCACAAACCATACCATATAAAAATAAGTATATGCCAGAGCCACAAGCCCCAGAATCACTTCCCAGACAAATTTTTCCGTGATTCCCTCCCAGAGAAACAGTGCCGTAGGAATGGCCGGAAAGATGGCCCAGACAGCCACCCAGCGGTTCTTCTTGTTTTTCCGGATGGCTCTCAGCACATGGAAATTGATCTCCTCAATCTTATGTTTTCCAAGGAAACCGATCAGTCCATGAAAAAACACAGTAAACACCAGCAGAAAGAACGCTACCAGCAGATTGGCTCCCATCAGCATACCGATGGAATCCGCACCCGGGTCCAGTTCCCAGCCACTGCCTTCCTTCGTTACAATTTCCACGGTCATAAAAATATAGATCACAATACATAAAAGACTGGTTCCAAACATGGCCAGCCATGCCAGAAGTTTTTTATTCTTCATCCACACTCTCCTCTCCCGGCCGGTATTCCAAAAGGTCCCCCGGCTGACAGTCCAGCGCCCGACAGAGCTTTGCCAGCGTGGAAACCTTCACGGCCTTAGCCTTTCCATTTTTCAGGATGGAAATGTTTGCCATCGTGATTCCCACCTTCTGAGAAAGCTCTGTCACACTCATTTTCCGCTTCGCCAGCATCACATCAATGTTGAAAATAATCTCATCTTCCATAGTCTCTCCTTTCTCAAATCGTAAGCTCGCTCTCTTCCTGAAGCTTCGCCGCCTTTTCCACCAGATGGGAAAGACCGGCCGACGCCACAGAAACTGCGATCCCGACAAAATCAATGACCAGAGAAGCCAGCACCACGTCTGGATGACTCATCCCGCAAAGCCACAGCGCAATGTTTCCAATGAAAAAATAGACCGTATCCCCGGCGGCACAGTAAGCGATCTTTTTCAGGAAGCTCGCATTTTCCATGGAAAAAGAACGGTCCTGCCCGATATTTCCCGCAATTCTCCAGCCCAAATACAAAACACCGAAACAGGGCAGGCCGCTGATCTCCAGAAAAATGAGCCAAGGCAGATACCAGCTGCCAAACTCCGGATAGCCCTCCAGAACACCTTTTCCCATAAAGGGAACCAGCCACAGGAAAACGACCAGTCCACAGATTCCGGTTCCGATGATGACTGCTTTGAGCCACCGCGCCAATGTTTTCTGATCCATAAAAAAGATCCTCCTTTCAAAAATATATCTTTCTAAAGAGGATCTTATCATATTTCTTTTTGTATTGCAATCTATTTTTATCGTTTTACGATATTTTTCGATCCATACGGCGAAAATCAAGTTACTTAATTCTCACTGTACCAGTATCCAGGCCGCCATCTTGCTTTCTTCTGTCCAGAGCTTTCCGGCGGAGGCGTAATCCGTCACATGCATCGTTTCTCCATTTGTCAGCGGAATTTCCAATTCCAAGATGTGCCGGTAGGGGGCAAGCTCCTGCTCAGGGAATTTCGCATCCACAGAATCATCCTCATTGACAGAAATGGATACCGGTTTATCCACAGAATACCCCAGTCTGTTTTCCTGCGCCAGTACAAGGGGGCCTCTTCGAAGCGCCAGATGATATTTTGCCAGCGGATCTTCCTCATCGTACACTGGAATCATATAATTGCTGCCCCATACCACCCGGTTCATCAGAACCTGGTGGCCATACGGTACAGGTCTTATGACTTTCGTGGTCATATCCAGCTCTAATTCAATGCAGTCTTTGCCGGACCATTTTCTCGTAAGCTTTACATAACCGTTGTCTGTGACGCTTTCCGCTCCATTTAAAATCAGCTTTGTTTTCTCCGACCACTCCGGAATCCGGAGCATCAGATCAAAGGTTTCCGGCTCCTTCAGATTGAACGCGATTCTGATTTTTCCGTCTGCCGGATAGGCTGTTTCCATATGTATCGTCAGCTCCTGTCTTTTGGGCGTAAGCGTTGTTATGCTTCCCGGAAGAAAAAGATTAAGCATCACTCCGGCGGGAAACTGCAGCAATGCCATCTTAGGAATCAGGCCAAGACCGGCCGCTCCAATGCAGGCACAACAGCCATAATAATGATTATCACTCATACGTTTTAAGCCGCCGATTCCATTTCCTCTGGTTCCTGCCGTCAGCGGACTGTAGCTGTCAAAGGGAAGCGGTTCGATGCTCCAGTCGGGATGCTCCCTCAGAAGAGAGGGCTCCACTACCTTTTCTGTGTTGATGGAACCCAGATATGCATTGTACATGGAGATTTCAAAAGCATCCACATATCTGCTGTCTCCGGTCAGCAGGGTAAGCTGGTAAAGGAATTTCATCAGAGTAACTGTCACGCAGGTTTCCTGCATAATGACACCATTCGTCGTATTTGCCTGTCTGACGGTTGAATGGTCAAAGAGTTCATGGGTGCATCCGCAGCTTCCTATAATCGTAAAATCACTTTCCAGCACCATATCTGCAAAATTGATGACGGCCTGCTTATATTTTTCAATTCCTGTCTCCCGGTAATACTCCAGTAATCCTTCAAAGCACGACATCATCTCATAGGCTTTCGTGACCGGATACTGATAGGGATAAAGCTGCTTCTGATAGGCCAGCTCAAAAATGTTCACCACATCCGTTCCGCCGCACGCTACAATATAGGAAGCAAAATCAAAGTATTTTTTCTCCTTTGTAAGCCTGTACAATCGTACAATCGGCTCCAGAATTGATGCGGAATTTAAGCCGCGCCAATGGCGGGTCGCCCTTGTTATCAAAATTTTGCCATCCTTCGGATCACCGATCTTGGAAATGAGATAATCCACCTGGTGGCACATACTCTTGACAATCGTCTCTTTAAACTCCTCATCCTGACAGATTTCGAGATAATACTGCATGCCAAGAAGCACATACTTTCTTCCCCAGAGATCCCAGCCGTCAAATTCATGACTGACAGCATAGCTGCTGATTCTTCCCAGCTCATCCTGTGCACTCAAAAGATCCTTCACCGTAGCGGTCAGAACTTCATAAAGTCTGGGATTTTGGGAATAAGAGTACACAAAGCAGGCTCCCCTCATCATTTTCCCCCAGTATTCACATCTCCAACCGGCATCATAATCGGAATCTTCTTTAAACTGCTGAACAAACCGTTCCCATAAATCCGAGCGCAGCAGCTGGAACTCTTCGATAAAGCTTACAAGCTCTTCGTACATCCCAGGGAAACTGCAAATTTTCTTGTCATTCATGCTGTTTTTTCCTCCTTTCGTTTAAAATCCTCCGATTTTCCAGTCTCTCCAAAAAACATTTCTGCTAAAATCATATCATAAATTTTGAAAAAAACAAGCCGGTTTCAAGTGTCCTTTCCTATATAAAAAACTGCCCCTGCATCTCGCTAATTTATAGCCAAATGCAGAGGCAGCGCCTATCTGTAAGCTTTTTTATTTTTTAGAAAGTTCCGTCCAGAATTGCATCTACGACTACGCTTCCAACTTTGTAGTTGTTCTCCATAGCGGTGGCGAAGATATCGGCGGATTCTACGCTGGACTCGGAATCAAGGGAGTCCTCGAAGTTCGGATCCCATAAGCTCTCCGGTGTTGCACCGTTCATAAATACATCGGTATTTACAGAATCACGGATGATGATATAGCGGTCAAGCATGCCAAAACGATCCAGAACAACGGCCAGTGCATTGTCCTCCATCTCGGTCAGTGCATAGGGATCCGGGCAGTTGTAGGTCTCTGTCATAAGCAGGGCAGTTTCATGACCATGCTCCCCTTTCCAGTAGTTGTCGCCGGTCACGGTTGTTCCCTTTAACACTTCCGGATCTCTGGTTGCCCACTCTGCATTATCGAAGGCTGCTGCCATATAAGCTCTGGTGTTATCGGTTGTCTCGATTTTCACATCTTTTACAAGATCATATACTTTGTTGCAGAGATCCTGATTCAGAATCTTATAGGAAGCATTATCATAGGAATCATCATGATACCAGGTGGCATCAGACTCGTCGGTAAGTTCGCGGGGATCTGCATGATGACCAAGATCATAGTCAACGGTAGCAGTGATGACATACACATCACCCATAACGCCGTATTCAATTGCAGATCCGGCGCAGCCTGTGCTGAATACATAAGCGTCGCTGAAATCAAAACGGCTGTCGGAAAGAATAGCCTGGAGACTCATTGCGGAATTAACCTTGCCCATTCCGGTAACATATAAAGCAACTCCATCTTTTACATACAATTTATTACCTTCAAAACCACCGGTGATATCATATTCATCACCATCTTTTACATAAGCATCGTAATAATACTGAGCCTCGCCCGGGAAATCACCGGTCATTTCACCATTTTCAAATTTGGGAAGAATCAGTACTTTGATGCTGATCGGATCAGCAGCGTCTGCCTCTTCTGCAGCTACCTCTGTCGTAGCTTCCTCCGTTGCAGCCTCTTCGGATTCTGCTTCTGCTGCTTCTGTTGTAGTTTCCTCAGTTACAGCTTCTGTTGCTTCCGTTGTAGCTTCTTCGGTTTCTGTCACAGTTTCTGTCGCTTCCGTCTCCTCCTCAGCAAAAACCGGAACTGCTGCAGTTGCCACTACTGCTGTTAAAAGAGACATTGCAAGTAAATTTCGCATTTTCATTGATATTGTTCTCCTTTTCTTTGGTTTTGAAGTGTTGACAGAAAAATTATATTCCCGGAATGAAATTTATGCAATTATCAAATTTTCCTAATTTTTACATTCTTTTCCCCATTTCTTCCATATTTTCCACATACAGGAAGTCATGTCTGTGAATTTACAAAAAAAAGAAGCAACAAATGAAAAAGCCATGAAAATCTACTCCCTGGAAACCTGAAACTCCAGCCGTACCGGTGCGCAGCCCATCAGCTCCACGCTTCGCTCATCTGGCTGGGAAAAGCCTGCGTAGACTTCAAAGGTTCCGGCGGCAGTCTGGCGCTGTCCCTTTTCATCCACTATAGTAAAGGCACTCTCGTCCAGCGTAAGTGTCTTCTCCAGGGTCTCGCCAGGCTGAACGGTGATCCGGCTGAAGGCAGCAAGGGCCGGATGAAGGGGTGCATAGGGAGATTTGCTGTTCTTCACATAGACCTGAATCGTCTCGGTCACTTCCTGGCCGCCGGAATTATAAACAGTGACTCTCACATCCGCCCCAGTTCCATTTTCCTGAATTTTGGCGGCGGTAAGCTCCAGTTTTCCGTAGGTCAGGCCATAGCCAAAAGGATACTGGGCTTTGCCTTTCATATAACGGTAGGTACGCCCCTCCATCGTGTAGTCCTCAAAGTCCGGAAGCTCTTCCAGAGATTCATAGAAGGTGACAGGCAGTTTTCCGGTGGGAGCAGTCTCTCCGAAGAGGACCTTTGCTGCCGCGCGGCCGCCCTCGCCGCCGGGGTACCAGAGAACCAGAATCGCGTCGAAATGCTCTCTCGCATAGGAAAGATCGATGTCGCTTCCGGCCATCAGGCAGAGGATCACAGGCTTGCCGCACTCTGCAACGACCTCCATGAGTGCCCTCTGGGATTCCGGCAGGAGCAGATCCCCCTTATCTCCTGAAGCATAGCTGTTTCCGGCATCGCCTTCTTCTCCTTCCAGCTCTTCATTCAGGCCGACGCAGAGAATCACCACATCGCTGTGTTCCGCCACACTTCTGGCCTCAGAAAGGCGATCGTCCGCAGAAGCCAGACCTTCTACCCGGTCTTTGCAGATATCACAACCCACAGAGGTGAGAACACGCACGGAATCTCCGAGATAATCCTGCAGACCTTCCTGCACCGTCACATAGCGGGAGGCGGTTCCATGATAGTTTCCAATCAGCGCTTTCCGGCTGTCCGCATTCGGACCGATGATGCCGATCGTGTGAAGCTTTTCTTTTTCCAAAGGAAGGATTCCGTTGTTTTTCAGTAAAACAAAGCTCTCTGCCGCCGCTTTTTCTGCCAGAGCCAGATGCTCTTTGGACTCCACCTCCAGATAAGAAAGCTGATCAAACTCCGTCTCGTCAAAAAGCCCCAGAAGATACCGGGTGGTAAAGAGACGGACTGCCGCTTCTGTGATCTTCTCCTCGGAAACCAGGCCGTCCTCACAGGCCTTCTGCACATAAAGATAGGTGCTGCCGCAGTTCAGATCACAGCCGTGATTGATCGCCAGAGCCGCAGATTGCTCAGCAGTGGATGTCACCATATGGCCGGTATGAAAATCGCGGATGGCCCAGCAGTCGGAGACAAAATGCCCCTGGAAGCCCCATTCGCCCCGGAGGATGCTCTGAAGCTTGTCGCTGCCGCAGCTGGGCTCCCCATCCACCCGGTTGTAGGCTCCCATGATGGCCTCCACCCCTGCGTCCTTCACCAGCATCTCAAAGGCCGGAAGGTAGGTCTCGTGAAGATCTTTTTCTGTAGGCCAAGCGTCAAACTCATGGCGCAGAGCCTCCGGTCCGGAGTGAACCGCGAAATGCTTCGCGCAGGCGGCGGCCTTCATATATTCACCGTCTCCCTGAAGACCTTTTACAAAAGCGGTTCCCAGTTTTCCGGTGAGGTAAGGGTCCTCTCCGTAGGTCTCATGACCCCGGCCCCATCTGGGATCACGGAAAATGTTGACATTCGGAGACCAGAAGGTCAGTCCCTTATAAATATCCCTGTCATTGTGCTTCACATTCTCATTGTATTTCGCTCTTCCCTCAGTGGCAATAACCTCCGCCACCTCATGAAGAAGCTCCGTATCAAAGCTGGCTGCCAGACCGATCGCCTGCGGAAAAACCGTCGCCTGACCGCTTCTGGCCACGCCATGAAGTCCCTCATTCCACCAGTTGTACGCCGGAATCCCCAAGTGTCTGATGGCAGGCGCGTCGTAACGTAACTGGCTGCATTTTTCCTCCAGGGTCATTTTTGCTACCAGTTCTCTGGCCCGCTCTCTTGCTTCTTCTCGTGTCATCTTTTGCCATCTCCTTTCTGTCTGTTTGCAAAAAAGGAGCCCCTCCGCCTTTTGGGGCGTAGCTGCTCCTTCTTTATAATAAACTATATATCTCTTATGCCAGAGATCCCATCGGATCCCAGGGTTTCAGCATGATCGGCTCGCTGTCGTAAGCCTCCAGTGCCTCTTTCGGGAGATATTTTTTGTTGACTACGATCTGGTAGGTGTACTCGTCGAACCAGCGGTCGGACATCACATAGTAACCATCTTTACCAGCGTCCTCGCCCCAGCTGTTCTCGACTCTCCAGCGGTTGGGCTTGCCATCCTCGTCCAGGTTTACGCCCTGGAATACCATTGCATGAGTCATCAGGCTCTGGCCGTACTCCAGTCTCTCAGCCTTGTTCATGCCGAAGGTGGTTCCGAAAAGACCGTCTACGCCATAAATATCCAGATCCATGATACCCTCACGGCAGGAACGCTGTCCTACATCGCTTCCGAACCATACCGGCTCGCCATCCTGCATCTGGGCGACGGCTGCTTTTTTCAGCTCCTCGATCGGCAGGTTGACATATTTTACCTGACGTCCTTCCAGAACGTTGCCCAGATACTCTACGCTGTAGCTGCGGTAGTAGGGTTTGTCCTCGGTGGGAGCGTTGATGATGCTGATGTAATCATCCAGGTTCAGGCCGATGTATTTCTCATAGAAGGCCTGCGGAGTCAGGTTCAGATCGCGGTGGAAGTTCTTGTCTTTATCACGGTACTCGAAATCAAAGGTCTTGGGCGGTTTGCCAAGACAAATGCAGAGCATGTTGTAAACAGTCTGCATCATCTCATCCTTCATAGCGCGCAGCTCGGCGTCTGTCTTGCCCTCTTTATGGGCTTTTCTCAGGATGCAGGCATACTCGCGGAGCTTCTCGGTCATGTAGGAAACCATCTCGCCCGTTGCAGAGGAGGAAAAGGTCTCCGGCATTGCTCCCTTCGGAACCAGGCCGTATTTGCTTACGATTGCAGTCAGCATATCCCACTGTCCGCCGTCATTTAAAGGCATGGAAAGCAGATGAGCGATGAGTCTTCCGTCGGTCGGCTCGTCCAGAGTTTTCAGGATGCTCTCCAGGAAGTAGTTGGATTTCTCCAGCTTGTCATAGAACAGTGTGTAGTTCTGAGAAAGCTCGAAGGTCTCAAGATTCAGTTTCTTGATCACCTGGAAACGCAGGCAGTTCAATGCTGCAAACATCCAGCAGCGGCCGCTCTTTTTCTGGTTGGTAATTTTTCCCTGCTCCAGGCTGATGGAAAAATCAAAGGTGGTCTTTCTCTCGGTCTCGTAATTTTTCGCGGAAGCATTTACGCCGTTAGCAGCTACTGCGTTCATAGCCATGGCATTGGCGCGGTTGGCATCAAAGTTTTTCTCAAACTTTTCCAGGCTCTCCATAGAAATTGTTGTGTCCATTTTTAAAGTCTCCTTTGTAAAAATACTGTACTCTTATTCTAACATATTTTTTTTAAAATGGTTGAGAATTTTCTTCACAATCGTCTTTCTTTTTTTGCACAATTCAAGATACCAGGGGTGACATGCTCCCACCACTTAAATCTTACGATTTTGAAGTGGGGGCTTCCTGCT